>LSQX01249845.1_pt1 | contig 13482 bp, 13 predicted proteins | sample 654561 | NCBI WGS metagenome assembly LSQX01 (sample SAMN04489861, study PRJNA283612) | anaerobic digester metagenome | isolation source: 4 biogas reactors fed with cattle manure at either 37C or 55C with and... | place: Denmark: Kongens Lyngby | collected 2014 | reverse complement strand
TTAAAGATTAATGAGTATGGAATTTTTCAGGTTAAGGGTGATAAGAAGATTGGCGGCGATGATGAAAATGAGATTTATGAAATATTAGGATTACACTACATTATGCCCGAACTGAGAGAGGATATGGGTGAATTTGAGGCTGCCCGGCACAGTACCTTGCCGATACCGGTAGAATTAAATGATATAAAAGGGGACCTGCATACCCATACCGATTATAGTGATGGGTTAAATTCTATTAAGGAGATGGCAGTAGCAGCCAAGCAAAGAGGATACCAATATATTGCTGTTACCGACCATTCTCAATCACTGCATATTGCCGGGGGATTGGATGAAGTAAAGTTGGTAGAGCAGATAAAGAGAATTAATGAAATCAACCGGGATATCGAGGGCATAACGGTTCTAAAAGGAATAGAGGTTGACATTAAATCTGACGGTTCACTGGATATTTCCGATGATATATTAAAAAAGCTGGATATAGTCATTGCAGCAGTACATTCCAACCTCAAACAGAAAAGAGCGCTACTGACCGAACGTTATAGAAGGGCAATGGAAAATCCCTATGTGGATATTATTGCCCATCCTACTGGTAGAATTATCGGTTATCGGGAACCATTCGATATAGATATACAGGAAATTATCCGGATAGCTGCCCGGACCAAAACGGCACTGGAGATTAATTCATCTCCCGAGAGAATGGATTTACATGATATTTATGTCAAGAGTGCCAAAGAACAGGGTGTAATGCTGGCTATAGGTACCGATGCGCACCAGACTTCCAGCTTAGACCAGATGCGCTATGGTCTGGCAATAGCCAGAAGAGGATGGCTGGAAAAAGCAAACCTCTTAAATACCCTTTCTCTGAAAAAACTTAAAGAACGCTTGAAAAAGAAATAATATTCTATATCTAGTGCAATAGTTAAGATGGGAATATCAAATTAATTCATTTTATAACAATATGAAAAATTTAAAATAATGCCTGGGGAGGTGTCTGTGTTGATAGAGGAAGAGAAAAAGGGATTCAAAAGTGCATTCTTAGAACAGTTAGGACAAAAAACTCTGGTTATGGATGGAGCAATGGGGACTATGCTCCAGCAATATGGTTTAAAAGCAGGAGAATGTCCGGAAATGTTTAATATTATCAATCCTGATGCGGTAAAAGAAATACATACCTCTTATCTGGAAGCCGGTGCGGATATTATATTGACCAATACCTTTGGGGCAAATGGTTTAAAACTTCAAAAATATGGCTTAAGAGACCGACTGTCAGAGATTAATATAAAGTCAGTGGAGTTGGCGGAGGCAGCAATTGAGGATTTTCAAAAAATTAATATAGTACCGCTCTTTGTAGCCGGATCGATCGGTCCCACCGGCGAAATTTTAGAACCCTATGGAACGGTAAAAAAGGAAGAAGTTCTAAAAGCATATCGGGAACAGGTTAATGCTTTAGCATCGACTGAGGTAGATTTTATATTGCTGGAAACCTTTTACAATCTAGATGAAATCAAAATAGCTCTTAAGGCGGTAAAGGAAAACAGTGATTTACCGGTATTTGCCTCCATGAGTTTTGATGAAAGCTTGAGAACTATTTATGGCATAACTCCGGAGAAAACTATTGAAGTGCTGTTTCAAGAGGGAGCCGATGGAGTGGGGGCTAATTGCGGCAGCGGACCCGATGTTCTCTATAAAGTAGTAGCAAAAATGAGAGGGATTACTGATGCACCTTTATTGGTTAAGCCTAATGCTGGGATTCCTTACCTGGAGAATAACAAGGAAGTATATCCCGCTACTCCACAAGAGATGGCAGAATATACAGAAAAATATATACAGCTTGGAATAAATATCATCGGAGGTTGTTGCGGAACAACCCCGGAACATATCAGGGCAATAGTTCAAAAGGTTAAAAAAACACCATAGGCAGCCCATTCCCTTTTCTTAAAATAAATTGCTTAAAAAAGAATTCAGACTTGACCGGAAAAGTATAATTGAGATGATAGAAACAAAGATAAAAAAAGAAATACCTATAAAGATTGCCGAGGAAGAGGTATATCGATATCTGGGTTATCGAATAGAATTAAATAATGATGTCCGTCCGGATTTAAAAAACATAGTCAGGGAAGAAATTGAACAGCTTTATCCATTACTGGAAAGTAAAGGAATTTATCGTTTTCTAACTGTCAAGTCTCTTGCCGTAGATGGCGCAATTACCACTGAACAAAATTATCAGTTTTCAGTAAATAAAAAGGTTATCAATTTTTTGCAAAATAGCCAATATCTTCTTTTTGCGGTTGTGACTATTGGTGCAAAAGTAGAAGAATATATTAAGGAAAGATTCAAGCAAAACCAGCCTCTCAGGGCCATGGTGTTAGATGCTGCCGGAACGGTTGCTGTGAAAATGGCGGGCCAATGGCTTAACCACTTTTTGGAAGAGGAAAACAAACAGTATGGCTTTCAGTTTTCTCGCTATTTTGAACCAGGTTCCAATGATTGGGATATAAAGGAACAACAAAAAGTATTTACCATTCTTGGACCGGAAAGAATAGATGTTACCTTAAATTCTTCCTATATGATGCAGCCTTCCAAATCCCTTTCCTGGATCAGGGGAATGGGGTATAACCTGGTTCATTCCTTTCGGGATGAACTCACCTGTCGTTATTGCTCCTTGCTCGATTGTCCTTTTCGAAAGAAAGAAGAAAAGCGGCCCAACCATATAAAATTGAATTATTCTTGAAATTTGAACGGAGTAAGGTTAAAATTTTAACTGTTGTTTTCTTTATGTGATTTGGTCTTAGAGAAAGACATTGCAGATAAAGGTCATTATTATATTTATTTATTCGAAACAAAAAGTTTTAGATTTTAATTAGCAATCACAGGAAAAGGAACGAAGCTTAAAAATAAATAAGATATGGTACAAAACAAAAATGGACACTAAGCAGGCTGAAATTAAAAAAGAATACAGGGTACCGGAAAAGATTAGCGTACTATCTATCTTCTGGACTTTCTTTCGGGTTGGACTATTTACTCTGGGCGGTGGATTGGCAATGCTGCCGGTCATGAGGCATGAAATTGTACATAAGCAGAAATGGCTGGATGATTGTGATTTTTATTCCTTTGTTTCTCTGGCAACTGCCATTCCCGGTGCCATAGCGGTCAATACTGCCTATCTCTTAGGACGCCGTCTGGCAGGCAAGCAAGGTTTGGCTGCAGCAGTTCTGGGGACCATCTTGCCCTCTTTCACAGTCATTTTATTAGTTGTCTGGTTCCTATCTCCATTTTTTAAATATCCTAAAGTTGCCGCTTTTCTGCGTGGCTGTGCCATTGCAGTTGCCGGACAATTAGCCTTTGCCGGTCTTAGTTTCGGCAAGAGGTCGCTAGGTAAGTGGCAGCAGGTAGTTGGCTTTATATTAGGACTAACCATAATAGGCGTTCTGAAGATACATCCCATTTGGGGGATAATAGCAGTAAGCATATTCGGATTTTATTTCTTTCCCCATCAGGAAAGTTGATTTTATTATTTAGGTAGGAGATTGATTAGGATAAATGAAGATTTTGGCAGATTTAGTGGTAAGCTTTATGTTAGTGGGTATCGGTGCCTATGGCGGCGGCATGGCTACTATTCCCTTGATCCAATATGAGATTGTAACCAAGAGGCATTGGCTGAATATCAAAGAGATGGGTGAGATATTAGCTATTGCTCAGATGACCCCGGGTCCCATTGCTATTAATTCAGCTACCTTCACCGGATATAAAATGGGAGGTATTATTGGCTCAACACTTGCTACCATAGCAGTTATCCTGCCTTCTTTGCTGCTTCTCACCTTCTTCGGCTCCTTGGTGTTAGACCGCTTTGAAAATAATCCTTATTACTCAAGATTGAGTTGCAGTATTCAAGTAGGGGTAACGAGTCTTATCACTTATGCGGTCTACTCCTATGGCTGTGCCGTAATAAAAGGATGGTTTGACTTTACCATTGCCCTAGTTGCGTTCCTGTTGCTAGTATTTTCCGAAAAAAAACTTCATCCCATCTTAGTAATACTAATTTGTGGAGTTCTCGGACTGATTTTTTATTGAAAATAACTGAAAGCTATTTTGGTTATTAATGAAGAATTAATATCTTTTTTATATAGAATAGCCNNAAATATTCCTTCCGGAGCCCTCTACTCTAAATAAATAATAGCAAAAGTTGCTTTTCTTTAGTAATATGAAGAATGCAAGGACACCTTTTAATTAAGACCAAAAGGAGGTTTGAAATGGATGTCAGTATTATCATGGGGAGTCTTTCAGACCAGGTGATTATGGAAAAAGCCTCCCAGGTTCTAAAGGAATTAGAAATTAGCTTTGAAATGAGAGCAATCTCCGCACACCGTTCGGTTGATTTTCTATTTGAGTATATAAACCAATTTCCTCAGAGGGGATTTAAAGTAATTATTGCCGGTGCCGGAGGCGCAGCCCATCTGCCTGGGGTTATAGCGGGCAAAACTATGCTCCCGGTTATTGGTGTACCTATCAAAACGGCGACCCTGGAAGGACTTGATTCCCTGCTCTCCATAGTACAGATGCCTCAAGGAGTTCCGGTTGCAACCATAGGTATTAACAGTGCAGCAAATGCCGCCATATTAGCAGCCAGAATCTTAGCTCTGCAAGATAGTAATATAGCAGCAAGATTATCTTCTTACAGTAAGAAGATGGAGCAAAAGATTAAGGCTCTGAATATAAATCAGGGGATTGAGCAGGTCTAATGCAACCATTAATTTACCATTCAATTGATGGTTAGAATGGTCAAATTTTAATTACAGTAGATAATTGGTACTAAAGAGAATACTTTAATTTTACATGTTAATTAAAGAAGGAGCTCATAATGAGTTGGAACGATGCTGACAAAAACGGTATACAGTTACGGAGAATATTAGATGAGAATAATCTAACCGAAATGGAATATCAGGAGATTATTAAGATTTTAAAGAGAAAGCCCAATGATGTTGAATTAGGGCTCTACTCGGCTATGTGGTCTGAACATTGCAGTTATAAAAGCTCTAAACCGCTCTTAAAACTATTTCCTACTCAGGCAGATTGGGTATTATTTGGACCGGGTGAGAATGCCGGGGTTATTGATATTGGTGATGGGTTAGCATTGGTAGTAAAGATTGAAAGCCATAATCATCCCTCAGCAGTGGAACCTTTCCATGGAGCTGCCACCGGAATAGGAGGAGTAGTAAGGGATGTACTGGCTATGGGGGCTAGACCTATTGCTCTGTTGGGCTCTTTGAGATTTGGTAGCTGGGAAGATCCACAGGTACAATATTTAGCCAAAGAGGTAGCTAAAGGTTTGGCTTTTTATGGTAACAATATCGCAGTACCGGTAATGGGCGGTGAAATATATTTTCTGGAGAATTATCAGAGGAACCCTTTAGTAAATGCCATGTGTGTAGGTTTGCTAAAAAAAGAAGATATTGTGGTTGCCTCAGCAAAAGAAATTGGCAGTATCGTGATTCTGGCAGGAGAGAAAACCGGCAAAGATGGTGTGGGCAGTGCCAGTTTTGCCTCACAGGAATTGACAGAAGTGGACCGAGTAATTGAACATCCTCCTATTCCTCGGGGCAATCCGCATCTGGAAAAAAGAATAATTGAAGCCTGTCTGGAAATAGCGGGAAAGGGATTGGTCTTGGGAATGCAGGACCTGGGAGCAGCCGGTCTGGCAAGCTCTACCAGCGAGATAGCCAGCAAAGGGAAAAAGGGAATAGAATTAAACCTGTCTCTAGTTCCCAAAAAAGAACAGGATATAACCCCTCGGGAAATTATGCTTTCCGAAACCCAGGAGAGAATGCTCTTGATAGCCCATAAAGAAGACTTAGCAGAGATAGGCGAGATATTTGATAGGTGGGAAATTGAATACACCGCTATTGGGAGAATAACTTCGGATGGACTGCTGCGCTTGAAAGAGGAAGGCAAGATAGTAGCAGAAGTACCGGCAAATTCTTTAGCCGAAGGGGCTCCCCTTAGAAATTATAAAGGCAAAGTTCCCGCTAATCTGAAATACAACCAGAAATTAGATTTAGAAAATATCCCTCAGCCACAAGACTATAATCAGGCTTTATTAAAATTATTATCTTCTCCCAATTTGGGTAGTAAAAAATGGGTTTACTGTAATTTCAATCAATCGAGTGCTGCCGGTACTGAGGCGATACTCTTCCCGGGAGATGATGCCGGGATTATCAAAATTGGGGGCAGTAACAAAGCCCTTGCTCTAACGGTTGATGGAAATGGAAGATACTGCTACTTAGATCCATTTTTAGGCGGTGAGATTACAGTAGCGGAGGCAGCCAGGAATTTATCCTGTAAGGGTGCCCGTCCTTTAGTCATTACCGATAATCTCAATTTCGGTAATCCGGAGAAAGAAGAGATATTCTGGCAGCTGGAAGAGGTAATTAAAGGAATCAGTAAAGCTGCTGAGATGATGGGGATTCCAGTGGTCAGCGGTAATGTCAGTCTGAACAATGAAAGTAATGGTGTGGCAATTTACCCTACACCGATTATTGGCATGGTGGGAATTATAGAAGATTTTAGACGAATATGTACATTATCATTTAAAAATGATGGTGATTTAATAGTATTGATAGGTGAAAATGAAGAAGAACTGGGAGGAAGTGAATATTTGAGTATCCTTCACGGATTAGAAAAGGGAATACCTCCCGCTCTTGATTTGAATAGAGAGAAAGCAGTACAGGATACCTGCCGTGAAGGTATTACTCTGGGATTATTCTCCTCAGCCCATGATTGCGCTGAAGGCGGATTAATTATAGCATTAGCAGAATGCTGCCTGGCTGGAAAAAAAGGAATAATAATTGCTAAAAAAGCCAAAACCAGAAATGATGGACTCCTTTTTGGTGAATCTCAGTCCCGTATTGTTGTTTCCCTACCCCAAGAGAATTTAGTTCTGTTGCAGAATATTGCTGAAAAATATAAAACACCTTTAGAGATATTGGGACAAGTTGAGGGGGATAGTTTGCAGTTTGACGACTTAATTGATTTAAAAATAGATGAGATAAGAAAAGCGTGGGAAAGGGATTTCTATAATGCATGAAGAGTGCGGGATTTTTGGTATTTACTTGGATAATGAAAAAGATAAGATAGCCCGGCTTAGCTATTTAGGGCTTTTGGCTCTTCAGCATAGAGGGCAGGAAAGTGCCGGCATTGCCGTTAACAGTGGTTCTAATATACTGGTATATAGAGATCTGGGGTTGGTAGCGGAAGTTTTTAAAGAAGGTATCTTGAATACTTTACAGGGAATTGCAGCTATTGGACATGTACGGTATGCAACTGCCGGTACTAATAACTGGGAAAACAGTCAACCTCTACTGCAGGAGTTTGCCGGTGGCTCTTTTGCGCTGGCCCACAATGGTTATTTAATCAATCAAGATGAATTAAAAAAATACATACCATTAACCTTTAACAGTACCGATAAATATACAACAGACAGTCGTCTAATCTGTGAAATAATAAAGACCACTAAAGAAAAAGAGATTGAAAAAGCTTTAGAAAAGACGGTATCGCAATTGAAGGGTGCCTTCTGCTTAGTAGTCTTAACAGAAAATAAATTAATAGGCGTAAGGGATGCGCAGGGGTTCCGTCCCCTTGTTTTAGGTAGCATTAAAGACGGTTTTGTCCTGGCATCAGAAGATTGTGCCTTTCCCATAATCGGTGCTCAGTACTTAAAGGAAGTCCAACCCGGAGAAATGGTAGTAATTGAAAATAACGGATATAGAGAAAAGCAGATACTGCCTTGCCCTAAAAAAGCTCTCTGTATATTTGAACATGTCTACTTTGCCCGTCCCGATAGCAATGTTTTTGGAGAAAATGTGGCGGAGATAAGAGAAAAGATCGGCCGAAGATTAGCCCTGGAAAAACCGGTTGATGCTGATATGGTTATTTGCGTTCCAGATTCAGGTAGGTTTGCAGCTTTGGGTTATGCCCATCAATCCGGCATACTTTACCAGGAAGGTTTACTAAAAAATTCTTACATCGGGCGAAGCTATATTCAACCCAGCCAAAAACTGAGAGAATATACCGTAAAGATAAAACTTTCCGCAATTACCAGCATTGTATCAGGGCAAAGAATTGTTTTGGTAGATGATTCTATTGTGAGGGGGACCACCAGTCGTAATTTAGTAAAACTATTAAAAAAAGCCGGGGCAAAGGAAGTGCATGTCAGAATAAGCTCTCCCCCGGTGAATTATTCCTGCCCATATGATAGAGATACCCCCGGAAAAGAAGAATTATGGACCAACCGGTTATCTATTGAAAAAATTAGAGAATGGGTAGATGCCGACTCTCTGGGTTATATCAGCTTGTCAGGATTAACCGGAGTTTTTGAGAGGAACAATCCCTCTGATTTTTGTACTGCCTGTTTTAGCGGTGAATATCCATTATAAGAATGGTGTTACCTTTAAAGCGCTAGACATACAGACAATTTAAAAACAAAATATATTGAAAGTATTAATTTGAACTCATTAAGCGATTTCTCTGACCGAGGAAATAACAGAATATTAGAGTACTAACAGTATTAATGCAAAAAGAGGAGATGGGCAAAAAATGAAGGAAGCATACAAAAAGGCAGGGGTTGATATAGAGCTGGCGAATAGTATTATCGGTAAAGTAAGGCCCATGATTCATGCCACCCATATCCCGGGCGTTATAAGTGAAATAGGTCATTTCGCAGGATTGTTTTCCCTAGCTCAGGAAAAGATTAATGACCCGGTGCTTGTTTCCGGTACAGATGGAGTGGGTACCAAGCTTATGATAGCTGATGTCCTGAACAAGCATGACACCATCGGTATCGATTTAGTGGCAATGTGTGTTAATGATGTACTGACCTGTGGTGCCAAACCGATATTTTTTTTGGATTATCTGGCTACCGGTAAAGTAGAAGAAAAAAAGATAGCAGATATTATCGAGGGAATAGTGCAAGGGTGCAAAATGGCCGGTTGTGCTTTATTGGGTGGAGAAACAGCGGAAATGCCGGGATTCTACAGTGATGGACAATACGACTTGGCGGGTTTTGCAGTGGGAATTGTTGAAAGGAAAAAAATTATTACCGGGAAGACCATTGTTCCCGGAGATATAGTAATAGGCTTAGCTTCCTCCGGATTGCATAGCAATGGGTTTTCTTTGGTAAGAAAGGTACTGTTATCAGAAGGCGAATCAATTCTATTTGAAAAGACACACCTTTTCAATATGACTCTGGGAGAAGAATTGCTTAAACCAACCAGAATTTATGCCTCGTCAATATTAGCCCTTTTAAAAGAATTTAAAATTAAAGGCATTGCACATATTACCGGGGGTGGTTTTCTGGATAATATCCCACGTATCTTACCGGAAAATGTTGCCGTCCGCATCGGTAAAGATAAATGGCCCATTCCGGCAATCTTTAAATCAATTCAAGAAAAAGGGAATATAAATATGAGAGAAATGTTCCGTATTTTCAATATGGGTGTAGGGTTAGTTTTAATAATAAACCAAAAGGACAGGGAAGCTGTATTGAAAAGATTGCAAGAATTACAAGAACCGGCATACTATATTGGTGAGATAATAGCAAAGAAAGAAAAAAATGAAGCTATCTATTTAGATTGAACATAAATATTTATTCTTGTAAAGAGAGAAATTATTATGATTAACATAGCTGTTTTAGTTTCAGGTAGAGGTACTAATCTTCAAGCAATTATAAATGCTATAAAAAAAGGTCGGATTGAGGGTGAGATAAAGATAGTAATCAGTGATAATCCTAATGCTTATGCACTGAAGAGGGCCAAGAAGGCCAATATAGAGGTACAAGTGTTGCCCTATAAAAAATATCCCAATAAAGAGGAATATGAAAAGTCTATTCTAAAATATTTAGAAAACTTTAAAATAGATCTCCTTGTGTTGGCTGGTTATATGCGTTTACTGGGTCCTAAGGTTGTGAAGAAATACCCTTACCGGATTATAAATATTCATCCTTCTTTATTACCGGCATTCCCCGGTTTGGAGGCACAGAGGCAGGCTATAGAATATGGGGTAAAAATAAGCGGCTGTACGGTTCATTTTGTAGATGAGGGATTGGACAGCGGACCGATTATTCTGCAAAAAGCAGTGAAAGTAAGACCATCTGATGATGAGGAATCCCTTTCTAAAAGAATATTAAAATATGAACATCAACTACTGCCTCAGGCCATTCAACTCTTCGCCGAATGCAAGTTCGAGATAATAAATAACAAAGTATTTATCAAATAATAGGATGTCTTGTATGGCCATATAAACAGCATCGCTTAATCAGTTTTCCTTATTAGAAGAGAAAATATTATGAAAATCACTCATGAGCTAGCCAGGAAAGAAATAATCTTATTTATCGTTTAGAGAAGATTAAATAATTTACCGGCCTGGACTTACATGAATTTGCTGACGCACTTCAATTATATTTGGAAGCATTTACAAGTATACAGAAAGACAAGATAAGCTAATCAAATTTAATACAATTGTATATATGTATAAAATATCACACTGCTAATTCTATAATATTTGCAGTATTATAATGACTGAGAATGATTTTATGTTATAATATTAATAAGTTTTTATAACCCCAGCTCGACAACTTAATGACAGTACTATTAAGTACCAACAAAAAATTTGCATAAAAGGAAGAATATTTATGAAGATTGTTATTGCACCCGATTCTTTTAAGGGTAGCTTGAGTGCCATAGAGGTTACCGAAGCAATTGCACTGGGAGTTAAACAGGTTTACCCTGAGGCCTTGGTGGAAAAAGTACCCATGGCCGATGGCGGAGAAGGCACCGTAGAATGTTTGGTTAATGCTACCGGAGGAAAATTGTATCAACACGAAGTAATTGGGCCTTTGGGTGAACCCATAATGGCAGAGTTTGGCATAATGGGCGATGAAATTACTGCCGTTTTAGAGATGGCTTCGGCTTCAGGACTTCCTCTGGTACCGCCTGAAAAGAGAAATCCTTTAATTACCACAACTTACGGCACCGGCCAATTAATCAAATTAGCCCTTGATTACAAATGCCGCAAAATGATTGTCGGTATTGGGGGCAGTGCCACCAATGATGGCGGCGCAGGAATGGCACAGGCTTTGGGGGTAAAGCTACTTGATAAAAATGGTTATGAATTGGGATTTGGCGGTGGTGAATTATCCCGCTTAAGCCGTATTGATATTTCACAGATAGACCAACGTATTAAAAAGACTGAATTTATGGTAGCCTCAGATGTTCAGAACCCTCTTTGCGGTCCTACTGGTGCTTCAGCGATATACGGTCCCCAAAAAGGTGCTACAGAAGAGATGGTCAGAGTGCTGGATGAAGCCTTACTGCATTTTGCTTATGTTATTAATCGTGATTTAGGTAAAGATGTAAAGGATATTCCAGGTGCCGGTGCTGCCGGAGGGTTAGGTGCGGGATTGATGGCTTTTTTAGATGCCGAGCTGAAACCGGGTATAGACATTGTTATTAGCGCTGTTCACCTAGAAGAAAAAATAAAAGATGCCAATCTGGTTATTACTGGAGAAGGGGAAATCAGTGAATCTACCATTTACGGCAAGACACCGGTGGGAGTAGCTACAATAGCTAAAAAATATCGACTACCAGTGGTTTCCATCAGTGCTTTGATTAATGAGTCTGGACTAAGAGTGAAAGACTATGGAATAGATTATCTTATCAAACCAGAAAACCCCCCTTTGCATATGGAATATCCTAAATCTAAAACAATGCGAATTCTAACCAAGACAATTGCTGAATTCCTGCAAAGATTACAGCTAAAGCCTTGAAGGTAAATCAAATATAGATATTCTTCTTATAATCAACAATTAGCAAGTATATTCTATAGGGTAGCTATGTTAATTAAATACCCGTAGAGGGGACAATGCTTTTTTAACAGGAGTAATTAGTTCCTCCAGATATTGGCTGGGTATCAGCTTATTTTTTACTATGCCTTCATAACAAACGAACTGTATTATCTGACTGTGAGATAGTCCTGCTTTATTGGCCATAAAATTTACTGAACTTTTTACAGAAAAAGAGGGAGCACCGTTTATATCAATCACATAGAGGCGGTTTCCTGAGTCTTTTTTGATGTCTATGCGAATAATATCATCTGCCTTAACGGCATGAAAACATTTTAATGATATATTTCTTAGCTTGCCGAACAGATCATCTTCTTCATCAATTATATTAAATTTATTCCGTACCTCATGTTCTTTATTTTTTACCTCGGTGTAACGAATTCCCCATCTCTTGGGGAAAGCAACAATAGGCAGCACATATTTGACTTCATTGCCTAAAATGGTAATAGTAAATTCCTGTCCGGGTAGATACTGTTCCAGTATTATTTTGCCTTTCCCCAGTGTTCTTTTTAAATAATTAATCTTGTTCTTCAATTCAACCATATTGGAAACTAATGATTTTGGAGTAATCCCTATACTATCTCCTCCACCTGCCGGCTTAACCATTAAAGGGTAGCCAATTCGTTCAATTTCTGGCAATATTTGTTTCCTGCAAAAACGGTTATGCGTATCAAGCACAAAATATTTTGGAATGATAATTGAGTTTTCCTGCAGTTTTTGATAGGTAAGCTCTTTATTCCGGCATATTTCGATAGTCTCAATACTGGAATGGCTTACCGGTATATTATGTTTAAGCAGCCTCTCTCGAACGTTGGTAGTGCCCTGACCATCGTAAAGAGTAAGCGGATAATCTTTATAGCCTTCGGCCAGGACAAAGGCAAAATCTATGGGCTCATTTTGCTCAATGAATTCTTCTAATTGCTCCGGGCTATGAAGGTCGAGTGGTAAAACATGGTACCTTGTTTCCTTTAAAGCTTGTTGAATAGCCTCTACATCTGTATCTAATGTACATTCCCGAAATAAACCGCGTTTTTCTTTTTTATTCACTTGATTAAAGACAAATAATATTTTATCCGACAAATAAATCATCTCCTATCTTAGTGAATACAGGGAATAAACAACTAAAAGCTGTTAAAGGATTACGAAGAAGATAGAATACGAAGTTAAAAGGAGGCAAAATGCCAACAATAGTGTAAGTAGTAATGCGAAGAGAGGTGACCGACCGTATTTTGCAAATGTTTTTTATTTTTAAATTGCTTGCTCTTTTGATAGAAGAAACATTGATTTGCTTTATTCAACCTGTATCCTCAAAATAATTAATACTATTTTTAAGAACCTTAATCAATTACATAAGTATTATACCATATAAAATAAAGAAAATCTAATTTTCAAAAATACTCAGGTCAAACTCAATATTAATAATAGACTGAAAACTATTTTTTCCAGAATTCGGGTACCGCCAAAATCAATACAGTATATATTTCTAATCTCCCTAAGAGCATGCATAAGCATAACAGGATTTTACCCAAAGGAGGTAGAAAAGCATAGTTTTGAGCAGGACAAACTAATGATCCCAATCCAAGCCCGGTATTCCC
>LSQX01152858.1_pt1 | contig 13482 bp, 6 predicted proteins | sample 654561 | NCBI WGS metagenome assembly LSQX01 (sample SAMN04489861, study PRJNA283612) | anaerobic digester metagenome | isolation source: 4 biogas reactors fed with cattle manure at either 37C or 55C with and... | place: Denmark: Kongens Lyngby | collected 2014 | reverse complement strand
GCATCAAGCTGACCTCGACCCATGATGGCTATATCGATGTCGACCCGCCGACATACAAGGAGAATAAGAAGCTGCAACCAGGCCAGGAAGTCGTTATCCGCGAAGAGCATATCGGCCAACTGGCGACATCCTACAAAGTCTGGTACAAGGACGGCAAAATAACCAAGCGGGAAGTGCTGGCCAAGAGCCGCTACCGCCCGATCTCGGCGATCATCGAGCGCAATTCGGACCCGGCGCCGACACCGACACCGACGACAGCGCCGACACCGACAACGGCAGCGCCGACAGCANNATCACGCCAGAGGTTACACCAGTAACCACGCCAGAGGTTACTCCAATCACGACACCAGCAGCAGGTTAACATAAACCATACGTGAGAATAATGAAAGCCGGGCCAAGGCCCGGCTTTTTGCTATTTGAGGTTTGCCGCCAAAGCTTGAAACAAGGTGATGTCCGCAGGCAGGATCTTCATCTGCAGGGCCTGGTCGGCGGTGACGAAGCAGAAGCGGTCGTGGGCATTGGTCGCGAGGCTGCCGGTCGGGAAACGCGCTTCGTGGACCGCCAGGATGACCCGGTCTTCAGGATAATCGTGCCAGAGAACGGTATGCAGGGCGCCGATTTCGGCGTCGACGGCCAGTTCTTCGTGTAGTTCGCGTATCAACGCCTGAACGGTCGTCTCGCCGGGCTCGACCTTGCCGCCAGGCAGTTCCCAGAAGCCGGCGTGGCGGCCCGTGCTCAAACGTCGGCAGAGCAGGTACTCGGTTTGCCCGTCTGGCCTGCTCCGGGCCAGCAGGGCGCCGCAGACCAGGATTTCCCGCCGTTTGGGCCAGCGGTCCTGGCGGGTGTACATCAGGAGGCGGTCCTTGTTCCGGCCGTGGTCGTCGCTGCCGGCGGTGCAGACAAGATCCAGCGCCAGGCCGGCGGCCTTGATTTCGCTTGTTTCAGCTTCAGACGCCTCCCCGTGATAGGCTTCGACACCATCCAGTCCGATCGATTGCAGCTGTGCCAGGTTCTGCAGCAGCGGCGCAGAGACGATGGCCTGGCCACGGCACCAGCCATACAAGGCCGGATGGGCCAGGACGGCCAGTCCGCCGGCCTGGTGGATTTGGCCGATGGCTTCGCGGGCGGATGGCCTGACCCGTTCGACGTAGCCTGGCCTGCCATCCCCGAGCAATTCGGCAAACGCATGCTGGACGCTGTCAAAATAGCCTTTCTGGATCAGATGGAGGGCGATTTGCAGCCGGCCGGTCGCCACCTGATCCGGTGTGTCAAGCGCTGCCGGGTCGATGGCGTAGCCCAGTGCCCGCAAGCGCTCGATCAGGTCGCGATTGCGCTGCCGGCGGGTACGCAGCTGCTCAGTCAGAAAGCTTTCCAGATGTTCTTCGCCGGCGTGCAAAAAGTAGCCCAGGATGTGGCGCTCCTCGCCGTCCTGGTCCGCGGACAGTTCCACGCCGGCCAGCAGCTGGGGCTTGTGCTCAGGACATGCTGTCAGCCGCTGCCGCAGGGCGCATCGAGCCGGTTCGATCCCGGAGATGCTGTCGTGATCGGTGACGGAAAAAGTGTTCAGACCAGCTTCGAACACACGGTCGACCAGCTGTTCGGGGCTGTCGGCTCCGTCTGAGGCTGTCGTATGCAGGTGCAGGTCGCAGCCGCCGACGGCGACGATTCGGGCCAATGAGGCGCGATCGGCGGCACGCGTGGCTGCTTTGGTTTGTTCTGGCATGATCGTTACCTCCCCTTTCCGTTTACGGATGGCTGTTCAAGTCGTAAATCATGATGTCACCCAGATCAGGAAACCAGGCGACCAGCTGAAAATTATCGTTGAAAAACGCTTCGTCTACGCTGATGTCTTCGGCCTGGCGCAGCGCGTTGTCGATCAGCAGGTAATCCAGCTTTTCGCGTTGCACCAGGTCGCGCACCGCCTCAAGATCCTGTCCGCAGGCGTCGAGCAGCTGCTTGTAGCGCATAAAGCGTCCTTCCGTGTCATGGCCAGCTGACCAGGCGTAGTAGGAATGGCCAAACCAGACTGATCTGCCGGACAGGAAGAAGGCGTTGTAGTGGTACGGGGCCGTGACGAAAATGTCATCCGGACGGCTGTTGGCCTGGACCCACTGGACCAGCTGGGATTTCGTGTCCAGGCTGACGCTGTTCTGGTTGATGTTGCGCACCAGGCGGCATTCCAGCACGCCGGTGACCATGAGGCAGAAACCCAGCAGGACGGCCAGCGCGCGCCGCATCAGCACCGGGCTGGCGAGCGGTTTTTTTTGGTGACCGGCCCAGGTCCACAGGCGTACCAGCAGATCGGCCAGGTAGATGTTCAGCAAGGCCAGCGAGATCATGATGTATTTATGGTTGACGGTGACATCCGGGGTCAGCGATACGGTGAAGGCAAAGACCAGGGGCAGCAAGAAACCCGCCATCAGGACCTTGCGCCGCCAGCCGGGCATCCAGAACGCCACCAGCGCGAGGGGCAGGGCCAGGCCGGTCACGGTCAGCAGGTACAGCAGAACACGGCCCAGGCTGGTGTCTGGTGCGATGAATCCCCAGAACAAGGCGGGCTGGACAACCCGCGTCGCCTGGCCGCTGAAGAACCAGGATTGCAGCAGCGCGGAGGCGACAGCCACGGCCGCGGTCAGGCCAAATCCCAGCCGGTTGGCGGCAAACAGGGCGACGGGCACGAGGACCAGGAGCAGGGCGACCAGCGCCGAACCATGCCAGTAGGGCAGCATGGCGACGATCAGGCAGATGCCGATGAAACGACGCCAGTCGGACGGGCCGGCGATCTTCCAGCCTGAACGGCCTGGACCGAACAGGCCGGCTTGCAGGTCGGGCAGAACCAGCAGCAGGACGACCAGCAGCAGGGAGAGCCCGGACAGCAGATGACGCTGGTTGGCATACACGTTAACCCCCCACAGCCCCCATTCGTCACGCGGTGTGCTGCCGATGAAAGCCGCCCGGTTCCAGAGTTCGCCCAGGGCGATCCGCAGCGTACCCGCCCGATGGGCGTTGCGTTGCATTTCGTCGGCCAGCTGCGTGAAGAAAGCCAGCGAGCTGCGCAAAAAGAGCATGAGGGGCGCCAGCAAAAACGTCGCCGGCCGGCCGGTCAGACGAACAGCCAGAAACCCAAGCAGACTTGTGAACGTCAGCAAGGCCAGGATGCTGGGGATGTTGATCGCCCAGGCCAGCGGCAGCCCCAGGTAATGCAAGTTGCCGCAAAGAAAGAAAAACATGAAATGATAGGCGATCCCGTCACCCGGAAAGTGGGGATAGACGGTCGGCCAGTTGCGTCCCTGGGAAAAGGAACTGATCAGGGCCGTGTGAGGCGCAAAATCGCTGAAGACAGAGTAGCCGGCGTGCAGCTGGCTGCCGATCTGACGGAACGTGCTGGTCATGAGCCAGCCCGCGAACAGCAGCCAGATCGCCAGGCAGCAGAAGAGCCAGACACTGTCCGGCCGGTGCAGGCTGCGGGCCAGGGTCGGCCAGCTGTTGAACAGCCGGCTTCTCTTGCGGACCAGGACCCAGGCCGCCCAGATCGTTGCGGCGGCCATCCAGCTGACGTTGACGACCAGCAGGGGGTGGATGTTGTCCGGCAGCACGGGATCGGTCAGGGCCGCCACCAGGTACACCAGCCAGGCGATGGCGGGAACGCCGATGCTGGCGGCCATGGCCAGGCGAAACAGGAGCGTGGTCCAGGGCGCCGCGACAAAACCTGCGCCGGTCTGGCCGGAGCCCATGCGGCCGATCAGGTCTGAAGCCGGTCCGAAAAAGACGTGACAGAACTGCCAGCCGGCGAAAATGGCCAGGAGCAGCCAGTAAAGGGCCAGCATCGCCTAGCGGTCCCGGCAGTCCGGGGGTTCGACAGCCTGCGGCCGGGTTGTCTCGGCGACGATGTAACGCGGCCGCCCTTTGACTTCAGTGAAGATGCGCGCGATGTACATGCCGATCAGGCCCAGGCTGATCATGATGCTGCCTCCGATCAGGAGCAGCAGCAAGATCACGGTCGTGAAGCCCGTCGCGGCATGGCCGATAAAGAAGTTGACCAGCGTCTGCACCGCCAGGATCAGCGACCCCGCCAGCATGACAATGCCCATCAAGGTGATGAACTGCAACGGCATGGCCGAAAAACCGGTGATCGCGTTCAGGCTGAGCGCGAGCAGTTTGAACGGAGACCATTTACTGGTACCGGCCTGACGTTCGGCGACCTCAAATGAAAACGTCGTGCGCTTGAAGCCGAGCCAGGCCGACAGCCCGCGGAAGAAGGTGTCGTGTTCGCCAAGCAAGCGCCACTGGTCGACCACTTTGCGGTCCAGCAGTTTGAAATCGGAGGCGTTGCGCAGGTCATAGCCGGAAAAGCGGCGGAACAGGCCGTAAAAAACCGTGGCGTTCAGCCTGCTGAAAAAGGATTCGCTACCGCGGGAGGTTTTGACGCCCTCCACGACGTCGTAGCCTTCCCGCCAGAGGCGGAGCATCTCCGGGATGTGCTGGGGCGGGTGCTGCAGGTCCCCGTCCATCAGGATCACGGCATCCCCGTCCGCCTGGTCGAGCGCTGCGCAGATCGCAGCCTCTTTGCCGAAGTTGCGCGAGAAGCGAATGCCGACCAGGCGCTCATCGCTTCGGCTGGCATCGGCTATGACAGACCAGGACCCGTCGCGTGAGCCGTCATCGACCAGCAGCACCTCGAAATCGCAGCCTGTCGCTTCCAGAATCGGCAGCACCGTCTGCAAGGTCAGCGGAATCTGCCGTTCTTCGTTGTAAAATGGGATCAGGAGCGATAGTTTCACGCGGCCACCCCCCGTGGATGGATCGGATGCCGGCCGGCATCCGATCCGGAATATGATCGTCGCAGCAGCGGGACACATGACTGCATCCGGTTTAGGCTGGCGATGCCTATTTTATCACAGCTGCCGCCATTGGCGACAGCCAAGCGCGTGCCGGCGCCGAAAAAACCTGTGTCAAGCATTGCTATCAGGCCTGCTTCAGTATACAATACAAGGTGGCTTTATTGAATGCCATCTGGTAAGCAGGCCGAAACTATCACACAGGAGAGTGACTGGAATGACCATGATGCTGAAGAAAAATGTAGAAGACATCGCCGTACACGACAAGCGCGTCATCGTGCGCGTTGATTTCAACGTGCCCTTGGACAAAAAAACTGGTGCCATCACGGATGACAAGCGGATTCGTGCTGCGCTGCCGACCATCCAGTACCTGATCGGCGCCGGCGCGCGGGTCATTCTGGTTTCCCATCTCGGCCGCCCCAAGAGCGGTCCGGAAGCCAAGTTCTCCATGAAGCCGGCTGTAGACCGCCTGGCTGAGCTGCTTGGCCAGCCCGTTACGCTGGCTGCCGATGTGATCGGCGACGATGCCAAGGCGAAAGCCCAGTCACTCAAGCCCGGCGAAGTCCTGATGCTGGAAAATGTCCGCTTCCATAAGGAAGAGACCAAAAACAGTCCGGCTTTTGCCCGCGAACTGGCCTCCATGGCCGACGTCTATGTCAATGACGCTTTCGGCACCGCCCATCGCGCCCACGCTTCCACCGCGGGACTGGCCAACTTTCTGCCCGCGGTCTGCGGCTATCTGATCCAGAAAGAAATCGATATCATGGGCGCCGCGCTCAGCAGTCCCAAGCGCCCCTTCGTCGCCATCCTGGGCGGCGCCAAAGTATCCGACAAGATCGGGGTCATCGAGAACCTGATCGACAAGGTTGACACGTTGATCATCGGCGGCGGCATGGCTTACACGTTCTGCGCCGCCCTGGGCAAGAACATCGGCGCGTCGCTGTGTGAGACCGACAAGATCGACCTGGCCAAGAGCCTGCTCGAGAAAGCCCAGGCCAAGAACGTCGAGCTGATGCTGCCGGTCGATACGGTCATCGCGGACCGCTTTGCGGCAGATGCGCAAACCAAGGTCGTGCTCAGCGGCGAGATTCCTGACGGCTGGATGGGGCTTGACATCGGGCCTGAAGCCGTCAAGGCCTTCTCGGCAGTTGTCCGCGAAGCCGGCACCGTCGTCTGGAACGGACCGATGGGCGTCTTCGAATTTGAGAAATTTGCCGTCGGGACACGTGAAGTGGCCCGCGCGGTAGCCGAATCCGGTGCTGTTTCCATCATTGGCGGCGGCGATTCGGCCGCGGCTGTCGAGCTTTTGGGCTTCGCGGACCAGGTCACCCATATTTCGACCGGCGGCGGCGCGTCGCTGGAATTTTTAGAAGGCAAGATCCTGCCGGGCATCGACTGCCTGATGGACAAAAACCCCCGCCGGACCCTGGCGGCTGGCAACTGGAAGATGAATAAGGGCACCCCGGCCGAAGCGATCAAGCTGCTGGACGCCCTCAAGCCGGCTGTCGTGTCTGCTGTGTCCGAAATCGTCGTCGCCGTGCCGTTCACGGCCCTGGCCGCGGTTCTTGAGAACTGTGCCTACACCAACGTCAAAGTCGCCGCCCAGAACTGCTATTTTGCCGACAAAGGTGCCTACACCGGTGAGATTTCGGCGGCGATGCTCTCCGAGATGGGCGTGTCCTATGTCATCATCGGCCACTCGGAGCGCCGCGAGTATTTTGGCGAGACCGACGAGAGCGTCAACAAGAAGATCAAAGCGGCCCTGGCCAACGGCATCCGCCCGATCGTCTGCTGCGGCGAATCCCTGGCCCAGCGTGAGGCCGGCGAGACGTTCGACTGGATCCGCGGTCAGATCAAGGCAGCCTTTGCCGGCATCGGCGCGGAACAGACCGGGTTTATCACGATTGCCTACGAACCGATCTGGGCGATCGGCACCGGCAAAGTGGCCAGCGACGAGCAGGCCCAGGAAGTCTGCGCCCTGATCCGCCAGACCGTTGCCAGCCTCTACGGCGAAGCGGTCGCCTCAGCCACGCGCATCCTGTACGGCGGCTCCGTCAACGCGGCTAACGCGGCTGGCCTGTTCGGCCAACCGGACATTGACGGCGGCCTGGTCGGCGGCGCGTCACTCAAAGCTGACGACTTCAGCGTGATTTGCCAGGCCGGAAAGGCTTGACGCGTTCCGTCGTCGGATCAGGTTAAGAGAGAGAGCCACGCGCCCTGCGCGGCTCTTTTTCAAAAAATGATCCGACGGCCGCAACCAGAAGGAGACCTGCAACCATGACTCAACTGAAACACAGACCCGTTGCCCTGCTGATTCTTGACGGCTTCGGCTACAACCCGTCCGAGACCGGCAATGCGATCAAGGCCGCCAGAACCCCGAATATCGACCGCCTGCGCCAGAACTGGCCGCACACCCTGATCCGGACGAGCGGCATGGATGTCGGTTTGCCTGACGGCCAGATGGGCAATTCGGAAGTCGGCCATACCAATATCGGCGCCGGCCGCATCGTCTACCAGGAGTTGACCCGCGTCACCAAGGCCGCCCGGGAAGGCGACTTCGCGCGCAACCCGGCCATTCAAGCTGCGATCCACAACTGCCGCGCGCAGGGCGGCGCTCTGCATCTGTACGGGCTGCTTTCGGATGGCGGCGTCCACAGCCACAACACGCACCTTTATGCCCTGCTGCAGCTGGCCAAAGATGCCGGCCTGGAGCAGGTCTTTGTCCATGCCTTCTTCGACGGCCGCGACGTGCCGCCGGATTCATCGCTTGAATTCACGCGCCAGCTCCTGGCGGAAATGACCTCGATCGGCAGCGGAAAGCTGGCCACCATGATGGGCCGCTATTACGCGATGGACCGCGACAATCGCTGGGAACGGGTCGAGAAGGCCTACCGGGCGATGGTCTGCGGCGAAGGGGTGCTGGCCGAAGATCCGCTGGCTGCGATCGAAGCGTCCTATGCCGCCGGCGTCATGGACGAATTCATCCTGCCGACCGTGATCACGCACCAGGGTGAACCGACGGCGCGCATCCAGGCAAACGATTCGGTTATTTTCTTCAATTTCCGGCCCGACCGGGCCCGCGAAATCACACGGGCGTTCATGCAGCCGGATTTTGCCGGCTTCGAGCGGCCCTGCGGCGATTTCCCGCTGACATACGTGACGCTGACGCAGTACGACCGCACCTTTGACGATTACGCCAACCTGCTTGTCGCGTACCGGCCGGAGAGCCTGGACAATACCTTTGGCGCCTACATCGCCAGCCGGGGCTTTAGCCAGCTGCGCATCGCCGAAACGGAGAAATATCCGCACGTCACCTTTTTCTTCAACGGCGGCGCGGAAAAGGAGTACCCGGGCGAGGACCGCTGCCTGATCCCGTCGCCCAAGGTCGCCACCTACGACCTGCAGCCCGAGATGAGCGCTTACCCGGTTGCCGAGGAGGCGGTGAAACGCATCCGCTCCGGCGCGTATGACGTCATCATTCTCAACTTCGCCAACTGCGACATGGTTGGCCATACCGGCTTTTTCGACGCGGCGGTCCGTGCCGTCGAGGCCGTCGACACCTGTGTCGGCCAGGTCGCCGACGCGGTACTGGCAGCCGGCGGCGTCGCCCTGATCACCGCTGACCATGGCAATGCCGAGCAGATGATCGATCCGGAAAGCGGCGGGCCTTTTACCGCCCACACGACGCTTCCCGTCGAGCTGATCGTTGCCGGGGCCGGTCAGCTGACCCTCGCGGAAGGCCGTTTGGCCGATCTGGCGCCGACCATGCTCGGCCTGATGGATTTACCGGTTCCAGCAGAGATGACGGGCCGCAGTCTGGTTGTTTCATGATTTGTCTGTGTGCTATAATCTAGTTTGGTTTACAGCTATTTTGCCGCCAGGGCAAGAAACGATAAGGAGAAAATCTCATGGCAAAAAAGAAAACGTACATGACCATAGACGGCAATACCGCCGCCGCCTATACGTCGTATGCCTTCACTGAAGTGGCCGGCATCTACCCGATCACGCCCTCGTCCCCGATGGCTGACTATGTCGACCAGTGGGCCCAGAGCGGACGCAAGAACATTTTCGGCCAGACCGTCAACGTGGTGGAGATGCAGTCCGAGGGCGGTGCTTCCGCGGTTGTCCACGGCTCATTGGGTGCCGGCGCCCTGACGACCACCTACACGGCGTCACAAGGCCTGCTGCTGATGATCCCCAACATGTACAAGATCTCCGGCGAACTGCTGCCTGGCGTGTTTCACGTCTCCGCCCGGGCGTTGGCCAGCCACGCGCTCTCCATCTTCGGCGACCATTCCGACGTGATGGCCTGCCGCCAGACCGGCTTTGGCCTGCTCTGCTCATCCAGCGTGCAGGAGACAGCCGACCTGGCAGCCGTTGCCCATCTGGCCGCGATCAAGGGCCGTGTGCCTTTCGTGCATTTCTTCGACGGCTTCAGGACGTCTCATGAAATCCAGAAGATCGAGGTCATGGATTATGCCGATCTGGCCGAGCTGGTCGATATGGACGCCGTCAAGGCTTTTCGCACGCGCGGCCTCAATCCGGACCACCCAACACTGCGCGGCACGGCCCAGAACCCGGACGTTTTCTTCCAGGCACGTGAGGCCAGCAACCCCTACTATGACGCCCTGCCGGCCATCGTCTCCGAGTACCTCGAGGCGATCAGCCGCCTGACTGGCCGCGACTACAAGCTGTTCAACTATTGCGGCGCGCCGGATGCCGAGCGTGTCATCATCTGCATGGGATCCGCCTGCGAGACGATCGAAGAGACGATCAATTACCTGGTTGGCCAAGGCGAAAAAGTCGGTATGGTCAAAGTGCACCTGTACCGCCCCTTGTCCGTCGAGCATCTGCTGGCAGCCATTCCGGCCACGGCACGCAAGATTGCCGTCCTCGACCGCACCAAGGAACCCGGCGCCCATGGCGAACCGCTCTATCTCGATGTCTGCGCCGCCTATGCGGGCCAATGCGACGCGCCCGTCATCGTGGGCGGCCGCTACGGCCTCGGCTCCAAAGACACGACCCCGGACCAGATCCTCGCCGTTTTCGCGAACCTGTCCGCGCCTGAGCCGAAAAACAACTTCACCATCGGCATCGTCGACGATGTCACCCACCTGTCCCTGCCGCTCGGCGAGTCTGTCGATGTCACCACCAAGGGCACGATCGCGGCCCGCTTCTGGGGGTTGGGCTCGGACGGCACGGTCGGCGCCAACAAGAACTCGATCAAGATCATCGGCGACCACACCGACCAGTATGTGCAGGCCTATTTCTCTTACGACTCGAAAAAGTCCGGCGGTGTGACGATTTCCGACCTGCGCTTCGGCAAGAACCCGATCCAGTCCACCTACCTGGTCAACAAGGCCGACTTTGTCGCCTGCCACAACCAGTCCTACGTGGACAAGTACGACATGCTGTCCGCCCTGAAACCCGGCGGCATTTTCCTGCTGAACACGCTCTGGAACGATGATGAGATCGAAACCATGCTGCCGGCCGCCGTCAAGCGTGTCCTCGCGAAGAAGAAGATCCGCTTCTATGCCATCGACGCCGTCACGCTGGCGGCCGATATCGGCCTTGGCGGCCGGATCAACACCATTTGCCAGGCGGCATTCTTCAAGCTGGCCCAGGTTATTCCGGTTGATGAAGCCGTCGACTACATGAAGAAGGCCATCGTCAAGTCTTATGGCAGCAAGGGCGACGATGTCATCAAGATGAACTATGCGGCGGTCGACGCCGGCATCAATACCGTCCGTGAAGTGGCAGTCCCGGCCGCGTGGCTCGACGCGGCAGACGCGCCTGCGGCTGCGCGCAAAGTACCCGGATTCGTGCGCGATGTGGCCGATGTCATGAACGCCCAGCGCGGTGACGAGCTGCCGGTCAGCGCCTTCCAGGGCCGTGAGGACGGCACGTTCCCGCAGGGTACAACCCAGTATGAAAAGCGCATGGTTGCGGTCCAGATCCCGATATGGGACGCGTCCAAATGCATCCAGTGCAACCAGTGTTCGTATGTCTGCCCGCATGCCGTCATCCGGCCGTTCCTGCTGACTCAGGAGGAAGCGGATCAGGCGCCGGAGACCTTCGTGACCAAGAAGGGCATGAAGCCATACGACCAGTTCCAGTACCGTATCCAGCTCTCAGCCGCTGACTGCACCGGCTGCGGCTCCTGCGCCCAGGTCTGCCCGGCCAAGGGCAAGGCGCTGTTCATGCAGCCGATCGGCGAACATGTGGACGAAGTCGCGAACTGGGAATACGCGATGACCTTGTCTGAAAAGGCAAATCCGATGTCCGCGGAAACGGTCAAGGGCAGCCAGTTCGAGCAGCCGCTGTTCGAATTCTCCGGCGCCTGCGCCGGCTGCGGCGAAACACCGTATGTCAAGCTGGTCACCCAGCTGTTCGGCGACCGCATGCAGATTTCCAACGCGACCGGCTGTTCCTCGATCTATGGCGGTTCGGCACCGTCCATGCCCTACACCATGAACAGCCGCGGCCATGGCCCGAGCTGGGCCAACTCCTTGTTTGAGGACAACGCCGAACACGGCCTGGGCATGCACCTGGCCGTCAAGCAGATGCGCGCGCGCATCGCCGGTTTCCTCAAGGAGATCCTAGCTGCCAACCCGGGCGACGCCCTGGCCGCTCCGGTCAGCGCCTGGCTCGACAACATGGAAGACGGCAAGCAGAGCCGCCAGCTCAGCGACAACCTGGCAGCTGCACTGAAAAAGTATGATGGTGCGGACAGCCAGGTCGGCCAGCTGGCCGCCAGGGCGCTCGAGCTTGAGCAGTACTTCGTCAAGCGTTCGACCTGGATCATCGGCGGCGACGGCTGGGCTTACGACATCGGATACGGCGGACTGGACCATGTCTTCGCATCCGGCGAAGATGTCAACGTCCTCGTGCTGGATACCGAAGTGTATTCCAACACCGGCGGTCAGGCGTCCAAGGCGACCCCGACCGGCGCGATCGCCCAGTTTGCTGCCGGCGGCAAGCCGATCAAGAAAAAGGACCTCGGCATGATGGCCATGACGTATGGCTATGTCTACGTCGCCCAGGTGGCGATGGGCGCCAGCCAGAACCAGACCCTGCGCGCCCTGGCCGAAGCCGAGCGCTGGAACGGGCCGTCCCTGGTCATCTGCTATTCGCCCTGCATCAACCACGGCATCCGCGGCGGCCTGACGATTGCCCAGGCGCACGAAAAGGACGCGGTCGATGTAGGCTACTGGCACACCTACCGCTTCAATCCGGCCCTGAAGGCGGAAGGGAAGAACCCCTTCACCCTTGACTCCAAGGAGCCGGGCGGTGATTTCACGGCCTTCCTCAAGAGCGAGGTGCGCTACTCCGCGCTGACCAAGAAGTATCCGCCCGAGCAGGCCGACGTCATCTTCGCCAAGGCGGCTGAAGATGCCCGGGAGCGCTACGAGTCCTACAAGCGCCTGACCGGCGCCTGAGACGCGGCGGCACAAGCAGGCCAGAACATGCTATAATAGAACCCCGCCCTGTCGCAGGGCGGGGTTTTAAATTCGCGACGATATGAAGCGTTATCAAGCGTTCACGTCTTATGATTGAACCATCGGGAAGGGTATGCCGTCATGATTATCGATGAAAGCAGAAAATTGTTGCTTTCAGACACCGCAGTGCCGGACATTTTCATATTGGAGTATCTGCCGGGGCTGAGCGGCCTTGCGGTCAAGATTTACCTTTTTCTGCTGCTGACCGCGCGGACCAGCCGCAACCTGACCGAGCAGGACCTGACCCGCCGGCTGGGTCAGGAGCAGGATGAGGTTCGAGCCGCCCTGCTCGAACTGGCCGGCGCTGAGCTGATCGTGCTCAAGGAGCGCAGCATCGAGGTCGCGGATGTCAAGTCCGCGGAAATCGAGCGAACCTACCGGCCCAGGACGGCCAGCTTGCCGGCCGAAACAGATCAGGCCCAACAGCGTTTCGACAAGCGGGAGAAGCTGATGGCCGATATTGCCCGCACGTTTTTTCAGGGTCTGATGTCGCCGTCCTGGTACGGCGAAATCGACGCCTGGTTTGACCGCTACGGCTTCGAGCCCGAGGTTGTCTATGCCCTGTTCCAGGAATGCGCCCGGCGTAACAAGCTCGACAGCAAGGCTTACATCGCCAAGGTGGCTGAAAACTGGTCTAAGCGAGGCATCGTCTCGTTCAATGACCTGAACCGCTATTTTTTGGCGCACGACAAGATCAGCAAGCTCAGCCGCAAGGTCGGGCGCAAGCTCAGAAAGACCATGACCGAATACGATGACGAGATCATTGCCCGCTGGATCGATGTATTCGGTTACGATTTTGAGATTATCGATTTTGCCCTGCGCAAGACGACCCGTCTCAACCACCCCAACTTGTCGTTTATCGACCGCATCCTGCAGGAGTGGTTCGAGCACCAGCTGTGCGATCTCGATGCGGTCAAGGCCTACGAGCAGGAAAAGGGCGCCCGCCTGGCCAAAGAACGTCAGGGATCGCTAAACAGCGGCGGCAAAGGCGCGAACCAGGGCAACTTCGAACAGCGCGACTATTCCAAAGAGTACCTGGATGGCTTTTATGAGGCTGTGGGCACAGATGAACAGGCTCTGTCGCCGACAGGCGAGCGAGAGCCGCAGCAGATGGATTTAGCTGAACTGATGCGCAAGTCTGAGGC
>LSQX01040557.1_pt3 | contig 13482 bp, 11 predicted proteins | sample 654561 | NCBI WGS metagenome assembly LSQX01 (sample SAMN04489861, study PRJNA283612) | anaerobic digester metagenome | isolation source: 4 biogas reactors fed with cattle manure at either 37C or 55C with and... | place: Denmark: Kongens Lyngby | collected 2014 | reverse complement strand
AAGTACGGCAGCACCGCGGTCGCGCTCCTGAACAATGCGTGACTGGATATACTTCGTCGCACCGATATCGAGACCTCGGGACGGGTGCACGGCGATCAGGAGAGACGGCTCGCGGTCCAGCTCACGGCCGACCACGAGTTTCTGCTGATTACCGCCCGAGAGGTTTCCGGCCAGCTCCGTTACCCCCGGTGTGCGCACCTGGTAACGCTGGCAAAGCTCCCGGCTGTGCTTGTCGATCCAGCTCCAGCGCAAAAAACCGGCCTTGCTGCTGTACGGTTCATGGTCGTATTCCATCAGGCAGAGATTTTCACGCAGGTTCATCGCGGACACCATGCCCATTTTCTGGCGGTCCTCCGGAATATGCGCCACACCCTGCTTGAGGATCTGTTTCGGCTGTTTGTTGGCGCACTCGACTCCCTCGATCTCGATCGATCCGGATGTCACAGGAAGGAGTCCCGTGATGCACTTGACCAGTTCGGACTGACCATTGCCGTCTACACCGGCCACGCCCAGAATTTCCCCCGCCTTGATCTCAAACGTGACGTCGCGCAGTGCTTCCAGCTTGCGTTCATTGAGCGCACTGACGCCTTTCACCTGAAGAACGGTGCGTCCCGTCGTCGCATCTGACTTGTCCGTCTTCAAATTGACGGCCTGGCCGACCATCAGTTCTGCCAGCTGCTGAGCATCGACAATTTCACTGACCTGCATGCCTTCGGCTACAACCCGGCCAAGGCGAAGCACCGTGCAGCGGTCACATATCGTCATAATCTCGGCCAGCTTGTGCGAAATAAAGATAATCGTCTTGCCTTCCGACGTGAGGCGCCGGATGATCGCGAACAGACTATCCACTTCCTGAGGCGTCAGTACAGCAGTCGGCTCGTCGAGGATCAGAAGCTCCGCATTGCGGTAAAGCGCCTTCAGAATTTCGAGGCGCTGCTGCTGTCCGACAGTAAGCTGTTCCACGCGCATCCACGGATCGATTTCCATGCCGTACTGCCGCGACATTTCGGTAAAGTCCCTTGCCGCTTTTTTCAGATCCAGAACGGCACCGTTGCCTTCATAACCGAGCACGACGTTCTCGATGACGCTGAGCGCCGGAATCAGCATAAAATGCTGGTGCACCATGCCGATGCCAAGCGCGATCGCCTGCCCCGGCGTCCGGATATCAACTTTTTCGCCCTTATAATAGACTTCGCCCTCGGTCTGCGCGTAAAGACCGTAAAGCACATTCATCAGCGTTGATTTGCCAGCCCCGTTCTCCCCGAGCAACGCGTGCACTTCACCGGCCTTGACGGTCAGATCTACGTTGCTGTTGGCGATAACCGGTCCGAAGTGCTTCGAAATGTTTACCATTTGCAATAGTTCAGCCATATCTGCACCTCTATTCTTTAATGTAAGGGACGGCACTGGCCGTCGGTTTATTGGAGCGGCGAATGACGAGACACAAGGCCACGATGGTAATGAGGTAAGGCAGCATCAGCGCAAACTGACTCGGTATCCCGGTACTGGCCGCCTGCAGGCGGTACATCAGCGCACGGCTGGCACCGAATGTCAGCGATGCGAACATCACCCCGCGCGGTGTGTAATTGCCAAAAACGACAGCCGCCACAGCGATGAAACCGCCGCCCGAAATCATGTTCTCGGTAAAGAAGCTCATCTGCCCCATCGACACGAATGAGCCGGCCAAACCGGCCATCAGGCCGGAATAAAGAACCGCCGAGAAGCGGACCTTCATCACGCTGATGCCCACTGTATCGCACGCTCTCGGATTTTCACCGACGGCGCGCAGCTTCAAGCCGACATTCGTGCGAAACATGACGAAACCGGCCACGGGCACAAGCAAAAAGGCAAGATATACCGGCATCGGCTGCTGAAACAGGGCCGGCCCGATCACGGGGATCTCCGACAGAAGCGGAATTTTGACCGTACTGAATACGTCGATCTTGGGCGGACTCGTGCTGGCACCGAAGACGGCGCGGTTGACCGTTATCGTGAGGCCGGCCGCAAGTATATTCATGCCTGTGCCGATGACCGTCTGGTCAGCCTTGATCACCACCGTGAAAAACGCGAAAATCATGGAAAACAGAAGCGTGACAGCCATCGCGATCAGGGCGCCGACCCAGACTGAACCCGTATAAAACGAGCCCATCACTCCAGACAGCGCACCGATCAGCATCATCCCTTCCGTGCCGATGTTGACGATGCCGGCGCGCTCTGAAAAGACAATGCCGAGTGCGGCCAGCAGGGTCGGTGTGGCCAGTCTCAAAACCGAAGCAAGAAATGATGACAACCCATCCATCAGCGTTTTTCTCCTCTCTCATCCATGGCAACCGGCGGTACAGCCAAAGTACGCTGCCTCAAGTGGCGCCCCGTCCTCAGCCGGAACATGAGGCGGCCTGCGATAAACAGAATGACAAGTGCCTGAATAACCTGCACGACCGACGAGCTGGCGTCAGTCATCATCTGCATGCGCAAGGCACCGGCCTGAAGCCCGCCGAACAGCACACCGGAAATGAGAATGCCGATCGGATTGTTGCCGCCGACGAGTGCCACGGCAATGCCGGTAAAGCCGTATGTGACCGTAAATGATGTCATCATCAGGCGTCCCTGCACTGCGATGATCTCAATACAGCCGCCAAGGCCGGCAAAGCCGCCCGCGAGCAGCATCGAACGGATAATCGAGCGTTTGATGTTCATGCCGGCATAGTGCCCCGCGTTCGGATTCAGGCCAACCACCCGCAATTCGTAGCCGCTTTTCGTTTTCCAGAGATACACGTAATAGAAAACAACAGCCAGCAAGGCGACGATCGCGCCCCAGTGCACCCGCATGCCGTCAAACACGGCCGGCAGCCGGGCACTGCCCGGTATCGGTGCCGACTGGGGATAGAGGCTCGACGCACTGTCCATGATCGGTCCGTTGACCATAAAGGAAATAATTTCTTTTGCAATGTAGTTCAGCATAATCGTCGTGATCAGTTCCGACGCACCGAACTGAACTTTAAGCAATGCCGGTATGAGTCCGTAGATGGCCCCGCCGATAAAACCGGCCACAAGTGTCAGGAGAAGGTGCGGGACGAGCGGCAGATCCGGCATGCCGACGCCGACGATCGTCGCCATCAGCGCACCAATCGCAAACTGCCCCTCAGCACCCAGATTAATGATGCCGCATCGTTTCGCCATCGCAAAGCTGAGCGCTGTAAAAATAAAGGGAATCGCTTTCAAAAGCGTATCATCAAATGCCCGCAGGTTGCCGAAAGCGCCCTTGAACAAACTCTCGTACGCGACAAGCGGACTTGTTTGCGACGTCGCGAGAATGACGACGCTGCCGATCAGAAGCGACACGAGGATCGCAACGACCGGGAAATATACTGTTTTCACCCCATTGATCGCTTTGACCCGTATTTTTTCCATCATACGCACTCCTTTATAGGGCAACGCACCGCAGCCGTGGGGCTGCGGTGCGCACGTTGACTACTCTAGAAAAAATTAATCAAGGTCGATTGTAATTTCGCCAGAGGCCAGTTTCTCGTAAATCTCTTCCAGCTGAGCTTTGATCTCATCATCTACATCAATGTAGTAATCACCGATATAGACGACACCCTGCGCCGCACCCATCGGCAGGATGGTTTCCGGCATATCCTGATCGAGATACGCCTGATAGGCGGCTTCATACGCAATGGAAGTATCCTTGACGATGGCGACAACAGCCGCGTTCGGGGCCAGCGTTTCCTGATTCAGCCCGGAGCCGATGCCTTTTTTGCCTTCTTCTTCAGCGGCTTCCATCACGCCCAGCGAGGCCTGGTTTGCCATCGGTGACAGCACGTCGGCGCCCTGGCCGATCATGGCTTTGGCGAGTTCTTTGGCCGCGTTGACATCGTCGAAGTTGCCGGTGTTCTCAGAGAGAACTTCGACCTCTTCGTTCACGTATTTGACGCCCTGCTCAAAGCCTTTGCCGCCGTTGATGATCGGGTTGATCGGCAGCCCGCCGATAAATCCGACGGTTCCGCTCTCCGTCAGGAGCGCAGCCAGCGCACCCATGAGAAAGCCTTGTTCGGCGTCCTGGATGGCGAATGAACGGACATTATCCTCCGTCACTGTCGAATTGATCATGAAGAACTGAACGTCCGGGTATTCCGCCGCCACTTCTTTGCCTGCATCCTGATAGCTGTTTGACGACATGAAGATGACATCAAATCCTTCGTCGGCAAATGTACGGATTGCATCGGCACCGGCTGAGGCCGGAATGTTCTCAACATATTTTGTCTCGGCACCGAGCGCTTCAATTTTTTCGAGCCCGGCGTATGCCGTTGCATTCCAACTCATGTCGGAAACGGCTCCTTCGAGGATAAGTGCAACCTTCGGTTTTGCGTCCTCCGCCTCCGGTTCTTCAGCTTCCGTCGCCTCTTCGGTCACGTCCGCTTCCGTCTCCTCGGCTTCCGTCACCTCTGCTTCTGTTGCAGCTTCGGTCGCCGCCTCGGTCTCCTGAGCCTCTGTAGCTGGTGCAGCTTCGGCTGTTGTTGTTGCTGTTTCACCGCTGCATCCGACGATTAGTGTCATCATCATGATGGCCGCAAGCAGCAGCAAACCCATTGTTCTCATCTTTTTCATGCATTCCTCCTTGACGAATCTGGCATGTTTGATGCCAATCACATCTGAACGGCATCTGCCTTATGGTAACCCAGTTTGATCATGCATCAATTGTAATTTCTACTAAAATCCGTCGCTGCGCTTTCAAGCGAAAGCATGTTGCTCTTCATGCAGCTTCAGGCAACGACGATATTTCATCGATTTCACCAAGTGACGCACGCCCGCAAGTATAAGGCATTGCTGGCCTGCCTGCCACCACCTTGACTTCGCAAGACACGGCGGCAGTGACAGTACCTGCCATAATCGGCTTTCAGACCGGATGATCGCTAGATTACAGTTTCGCCCGGTTTCGATTATCACGCCCGCAGACGAAATGACAGCCTGACAGCTGTTTCTGACCGCAAATATGTTGATACTTACATATTTCCCGGCGATTTTCCTGTTGTTGATTAAAAAAATAGCACGTATCATGATAGTGAAAACATTTGTTTGCGAGATCAAGACGATTGAGCATCATGTCAGTGAGGATTCAAATGGAAAAGACTTTTCAGTTTACGGTTAACGGCCAACTGGTCGGCACCGACGAAAAAAAATCGCTCATGCGCTATTTGCGCGACGACCTTCTTCTGAAGTCGGTCAAGGATGGCTGCAGCCAGGGGGCCTGCGGCACCTGTACGATCATTGTTGACGGTGCAGCCGTCAAATCATGTATTCTTACGACCGAAAAAGCGGTCGGCAAAGAGATTGTCACAATCGAAGGGCTCAGCCGCAGGGAAAAGGAAACATATGTCTATGCCTTTGGCGTCAACGGCGCGGTCCAGTGCGGTTTTTGCATTCCCGGCATGGTCATCAGTGCAAAAGCCCTGCTGGATCGGAACTCAAATCCGACCGAAGACGACATCAAAACGGCGCTGCGCGGCAACATCTGCCGCTGCACGGGCTACAAAGCCATCATCGAAGCCATCAAAACAGCTGCCGCCATTTTTCGCGGTGACCAGTCGATCGACGAGTCACACGAACACCACAGCGACTTCGGCGTGGGCGAGGAAGCTTTCCGCGTGGACGTCCGGGACAAAGTGCTCGGCACCGGCGAATACACCGACGATATTGAAATGGAAGGCATGGTCTATGCATCGGCCGTCCGTTCCAAGTATCCCCGCGCACGCGTGCTGGACATTGACCCGGGTCTGGCGCTGCTCCTGCCCGGCGTGATCGATGTTCTGACTGCGGAGGATGTGCCGAACAACAAGGTGGGACACATCATGCAGGACTGGGATGTCATGATCGCCAAAGGCGACATCACCCGGTTTGTCGGTGACGCCATCTGCCTCGTCGTAGCCGAAGATGAAAAGACACTGGCCGAAGCCAAAAAGCTGGTCAAAATTGAGTACGAAGAGCTGACGCCCGTCACATCGATCAGCGAAGCACTTGCTGAAGATGCCCCTAAACTTCATGAACAGGGCAATCTGTGCCAGCAGCGGCATGTGACCCGCGGTGACGCTGCAGCCGCGCTGGCTGCATCGGCTCACACCGTCACGCAGACATTCAGGACACCGTTTACCGAACACGCCTTTTTGGAACCGGAATGTGCCGTCGCCTTCCCGTACAAGAATGGCGTCAAGGTATATTCATCGGACCAGGGTGTCTACGATATTCGCGAGGAAATTGCCATCATGTTCGGCTGGGAGCCGGAACGTGTGGTCGTGGCGAACAAATATGTCGGCGGTGCATTCGGCGGCAAGGAAGACGCGTCGGCACAGCATATTGCTGCACTGGCAGCCGTCAAGCACCAGCGGCCGGTCAAAGTGAAATTCAGCCGCGACGAATCCATCGCCTTCCACCCGAAACGCCATGCGATGGAAAGCACCTTTACCCTGGGCTGCGACGAAAACGGCATGTTTACGGCACTCGACTGCGAGATCTATCTCGACACGGGCGCTTATGCTTCCCTCTGCGGTCCCGTTCTGGAACGCTGCTGCACGCACTCCGTAGGTCCGTACTGCTACCAGAACACTGATATCCGCGGCTACGGAATGTACACGAACAATATTCCGGCCGGGGCCTTCCGTGGTTTTGGCGTATCTCAAAGCGAGTACGCCCTTGAAACCATCATCAATGTCCTGGCCGAAAAAGTCGGCCTGTCACCGTGGGAAATCCGGTACAAAAACGCCATTGAGCCAGGCAAGGTCCTGCCGAACGGACAGATCGCCGACCGGTCGACGGCACTGAAGGAAACCCTCCTTGCCGTCAGGGACGTGTACGAACAGAATCCGGGGCGTGCAGGCATCTCCTGTGCCATGAAGAATGCGGGCGTCGGCGTCGGTCTCCCCGACAAAGGCCGCGTTCGCCTCATCGTGAAAGACGGAAAAATCGAAATATATGCGGCGGCTTCCGACCTCGGCCAGGGCTGCTCGACGGTATTCGTGCAAATGGTCGCCGAACTGACGGGCATGAAGCGAACCGAAATTGTCATCAAGGAATCTGACTCCGAGACGTCACCCGATACGGGCATGACCACCGGCTCCCGCCAGACCCTGATTACAGGTGAAGCCGTACGCAGAGCGACGGTTATGCTTTGTGAAGCACTGGAAGCTGAAGGCGGCGACCTCGCCAAACTGGAAGGCCGGGATTTCTATGCCGAGTATTTTGAGCCGACCGATAAGCTTGGTGCCGACAAGCCGAACCCCAAGTCACATATTGCCTACGGATTTGCCACCCACGTGGCGCTGCTCGACGAGGACGGCAAAGTCACCGACGTTTATGCCGCTCACGACGCCGGCAAAGTGATTAACCCGAAATCGATCCAGGGACAGATCGACGGCGGTGTGCTGATGAGCATGGGATACGCACTGACGGAGGACTTCAAGCTGGACCGCGGCAAAGTTTTGTCCAAATTCGGCACGCTGGGACTTCTGCGCGCGACCGATATTCCGAATATTCACACGATATTTGTGGAAAAAGAAGCGCTGCTCGACGTCGCATACGGTGCCAAGGGTGTCGGCGAAATCGCAGCGATTCCAACAACTCCGGCCATCGGCGGCGCCTACTACGCGATGGACGGCAACCTCCGCACCACTCTGCCGATGAAGGATACGTACTACTCAAAACCAAAGAAAGTATTCCGCAAGGCAGACTGAGCCGCACTAAATGACCGGGACAACCGGCTGACAGAATAACAAGGGAGGGGGTGATGGAATGCATCCCCTTCTTGTTTCCCAAAGAATTGTCAGCTTATGCTTCGAGACTGTGCGAGACTGACAAAGTATGCAAACAAACGGCGCATGGACGGCGATTCAGGCACCATCATTTCAGGGTGCCACTGCACGGCCAGAAGTTTCAGGCCGATATGTTCAACCGCTTCGATGACGCCGTCGTCAGTCTGACCTGACACGGTCAGGCCATTGCCGGCACGCGTAACGATCTGGTGATGATATGAATTCGTATCTTCATGCGCACCAAGCACATCCCTGAATAATGTGCCCGGTTTCATTCGGACAACATGGCGGCCCAATGACGATGCCAGCTCCACGTGATGGCTCACATCCGTTTCACTGTATGAGACGTCCTGCAGCAGGTCACCGCCGAGCACAACGTTGATCAGCTGAAACCCTCGGCAGATGCCAAGCACTGCCTTTTTTGCCCCAATTGCCAGTTCAAGCAGCATCTTGTCGAATGCATCCCGCTCCGGCCAGGTATCGCCCAGTTCCGGCAGCGCGGCTTTGCCATAAAAGGATGGGGCAACATCGTGTCCGCCGCTCAGAATCAAGCCGTCAACGGCAGCAATCATGCCGGAAATCAGTGTATGGGCCGAATCGTCCGCCGGCCGGATCACGGGGAGGATAACCGGTATGCCGCCGGCCGCTGCGACAGCTCTGACGTAAGCATCATTGACGCCGTCGTGATTAGTCCCCGCAAACACGCCGGTATCCGGAATCCGGCTGCCTGAGATGCCGATCAACGGCCTTTTGGTCATGGGTGTTCAGATACTGCACGTCGAGAACAACGTGCGGTGCGGTTCAATTCTGCCTGCAGGCATTCAGCGGTAGCGTCCATTCAGTGCGGCTCCGATGGCCGTCGCAAATTCGGATAACCGGGGAATCAGAAGGTTCACGCCGTAAAGCGTTGAGAAGTTTTCCAGCACGCGGTGACCGGCCGGCATTCTGGTAAGGTAACCCGTAAATACGATCGTATTCAGTTTTTCGCTGCGCGCCGCCATAATCGAGGCGGTGGCAACCGACTGAAAAACCAGATTGACAATGCCGAGCGCGATATCCGACTGAGAGGCCAGATCGGACAGCTTCCCGAAGTTGGATGCTGTCGTGTGCGGCTCGAGTCCGGGGATTTCTGTTTTGGTCAGATCGCCGACTGTGAGATCAATATTGGCCAGGTCCCCGTCTTCTGCCAGCATGGTGATCGTATCGACATCACGTACATTCAGCATGCGGCTGCTGAGTCCTGCCAAGGTGCCGCCTCCGACCCCCGAGCCGATCACGTGGCTGACGAGACTGCGCCTTGCCGCCACGATCGACGTACCCGTGCCCATGCTGACCACGATCGCTTCGTCACACTTGGCCAGATACAGACCGCCGCGTCCGACTGAATCAAATTCCGCACACGTGCTGGTTTTTCGTTCAAGCAGATTGCCGTTCAGAAATGACGCTCCCACGCCGGTGACGCGTATTTCATCAATATCCGTAATCGCCAGCTTGTTTTCTTCCAAAAAACTGCCCAGTCCGCCGTATGCCGACGCAACCGGGTTGGAGGCTTTAACCTGCGCCTGCTGAAGCAGTGTATCGCCGGCAAACCCAACGATTTTCGTCGTGCTGCCCCCGATGTCAAGTCCGACGATGACGCCCACGGCTAGCGGTAATTGGTCTGAAACTGACGCGGCTGACGCATCGATGCAGTGCTTCTTACCGCCTTCGGTTCATATGCCGATTCACGCTCGTAAGCATCGCGTACGTCGGCCTGTTCCGCCATGTCCGCAACACTGACGGTTGTCGACTTCGGTGCAAACACAAAAATCAGCTTCGAGATCGGGCGGATTACGCCGCTCAGCGCATATGCCGCACCATTGATGAAATCGACGAAACGCTGACGGTAATCGGCCGGCACGCTTTCAATGTTGCAGATAACCGTTTTGCCATCACGGACGTAATCGCAAATCTGCCACGTCATGCTGAAATCATTCGGTGCCACAACCACCACTTCCTGCTGGCTCGTGCGGCCGCTCGATTTGAAGTCGACGACACGGCTGCTCTGACGGCGGGCCGGCTGGTTCGTCAATTGCGGCTCAGGCTCGTATGCCTCATGCTCCATCGGCTCATCGTAGCCGTACTCATCATCGTCTATACCATCACGCCGGAGCCAGCGATCTAAAAAAGCCATCTGAATACCTCAATTCTTGCGGCCGGAAACACCTGTCGGCGTCAAACCGTTTTTTTTATTATAGTGACCAAACACGTATCTAACAAGGGTCGTTTCAGCGCTATGACCGCAAATTCCCAAACAGTACACTGCCCAGCCGGATATGGGTCGCTCCGGCGGCAACGGCCGCTTCGAAATCACGGCTCATGCCCATCGATAACCAGCACAATTCCGCCATGCCGCCGACCGACTGAAGCGCATTTCTGAGATCACGCGTGCGGCTGAACAACGACCGGCAATAAGACTCGTCTGCATCGATAGGCGCCATGGTCATAAGTCCCCGCCAGCGCACATGTTCAATCTTGCCAAGCGCGGCAGCGGCTGCTTTTGCCTCCGATTTGGCAAATCCGTGCTTTGACGTTTCTCCGGACAGATTCACCTGCAGGAGTGCGTCAATTTCGAGTGTCTCCTCCCCGGCAATGCGCGCCATCGTTTCAGCCAGACGCACGGAATCGACGGCATGAATCAGATGCGTGACAGGCAAAATCGAGCGTACCTTATTGCGCTGGAGACTGCCGATCAGGTGCCAGCGCACCGGCAGATCGGCCAGGGCCTGCTGTTTTTGCAGCAATGCCTGCGGCCGGTTTTCGCCCAGATCGAGAAAGCCGGCCTGCACAGCCGCCCGTGCCGTTTCGTCATCGACTTGTTTTGTCACTGCCACGATGGTCACGTCGGCCGGATCGCGCCCCTCCGCGTGACACGCGTCACGCACGCGCTGTTCTATCTCGGCCTTGCGCACGGCCAGCTGTTCCGTCAGTATCTGCAGTCGTTCAGTCAATATACGTTCCCTCCAAATCGGCATGCGGGTTTACAACGTAGAGATCGTAACGGGCCGGTGCCAGCGGATCGGCGCGGCGCCCGTCGATAACCGCCATGCGGCCGTCCTCCTCTGTCACAAATACGGGCACCCGCTTGATCTGCCCGCCGGACACTTTCATCAGAATCGCAATGCCGTCGGATTCGTCATAATCTAAAAGACAGCGCAGCGGCACTTCCAGACCGCGCGTCACCGATAGCCTTATATCAAGCGAAAACTGCTGTTCGAGACGCCAGTCTGCCCGCAGCGTCGGCAAAAGAAAGCGCGCTATGACACCGCCGTCAACGGCAGTGATCTCGTCGAACCGGATCGAATGATAATCCTGATCGCTTCCGATACGCACGCCGAACGCCTTATCCTCGCTGATTGCAGCGGGAACCGGCTCCGGAATGAATACCGCCACATCTGCACTTGTCGACGTAAGAAGTGTCGCCACCATGTCACCGGCACGCTTTGTTTCCAGCACCGGCAGGCGGACTGTATCATGCTGATCAAACAGCGATGCCGGCAAGAGATCCGTCTCCGCGTCGGTTCCGGTCAGAAGTTCATCCGGTCCGTCCTGGTATATGACGAGACCTGAACTGCTGCTTTGCAGCGTGCTGGAAATGGTTTGAAGCGATGTCAGTGCCGCGTTGTATTGCGCAAGATCGTCTGCTGCTTCCGATGTATTGGCCAGGCCGCGGGGCATGTCAAGCACTGCCGGTTTCACAAGTGCCGCCAGATTCTCCGCCACCTGCGGCAGGTCAAGCGTGTTCCCCTGAGACACGTTCAGGCGCAAATTGCCGAACTGCTTCGCGACCTCTTCCCGGGTAGCCGCACGGAAGGCGTCAGCCAGCCGGTCGTAGGCCGCGACCTCATCACTCAGCTGATGGCGCACGAGCACGGCTCTCAGACGCAATGCCTCCTCCAGCTGCTCCCGGCCGCTTTCAGGAACCATAAGTGCTATCACCTCATCCTTCGGCACGCGATCACCGGACTGAACAAGCGGCACAAAGATTCCGTCAGCCGGAGCATAAAGCCGCAGACCCGCCTGCAAAACGACAGCCGGATACTGTGCTGAAGCGGAGACCGCCCCTTCATCGATAAAGGCGAAGCGGGTCGGCGCTTTTCCCCCGAGCAGGAGACCGGTGACAAGAATGAGGGTGAGAATGCAGATGATGAGAGAGATAAATCCGATCAGGAGGTTGCGGCGTCGCGCGCGCATGCGCCGCTGCCGCTGTCCTTCCTTTATTTCGTCAATTTTTGCTTCACTGATTGTCATGCGTTTTCTTGGTCAGACAATTTTTCAAGTGCCAGCATCGCCGCCAGCCGGCCGTTTTCATAGGAGAGCCCGCCCTGCAGAAAGACTGCGTACGGCGGCCTCAGCGGACCGTCTGCCGACAATTCGATTGACGAGCCGGAGATAAAGGCACCTGACGCCATAATGATATCACAGTCATATCCCGGCATCGGCGCCGGCACGGGCGCCACAAAGCTGTCCACCGGCGCTGCCTTTTGCACGGCTTCGCAAAAACGAATGAGGCGCGTTTCACTGGCAAGCTCGATCTGCTGCACGATGTCGCTTCTCGCCTCGCCCGGCAGCGGCGAAACAGCAAAGCCCGCATCCTGAAACAGCGCTGCGGCAAAGACGGCCGATTTCATGGCTTCGGCCACCACGCGAGGGGCAAAATAAAAGCCCTGCTGAATCAGCCGGGAGAGTCCCAGCTGCGGTCCGATATGTGCACCGACGCCCGGGGCCGTCAGCATCGCTTCGATTTGCCTCAGAAGGCGCGCGTCCCCCGCGATATAGCCGCCGCCCGGGGCAATTCCCGCGCCCGGATTCTTGATCAGGGAGCCGGCGATTATATTCGCACCGCACGTGAGCGGACTTTCCTCTTCGACATACTCGCAGTAACAAAAATCAACCGCGATATCGCACGTCAGACCGGCCTGGCTGAGCGCATTTCGGAGGTCTTTCACGGCCTCGTTTGACAACGCCGGCCGAGCGCTGTAGCCGCGAGATTTCTGAACGTAAACAACTTTGGTCTGCGGCGACACCGCCGCCACAACGGCCGGCACATCGATCGATCCGTCTGCCCGAAGCGGCACTGTCGAAATGGCCACGCCGGCCTGCGGCAGTGTCCCGGCAAATCGATCCGCCTGCCCCATCCCGAGCAGCGGCAAAAGTGTATCGTACGGCGTACCGCTCGCAATCACGAGATGATCGCCGGCAGTCAGAAGACCGCGCAGCATGGTCGCCAGTACATGCGTGCCGGATGAAAACTGCACGCGAACCAGCGCCTCTTCAGCATCGAACACATGCGCAAAAACGGCCTCCGTCTGTTCTCTCGCACGGTCCGAATACCCATATCCGGTCGTCGACTGATACGCACTTTCAGCAACGGCGGCCGTCTGAAAGGCGCGGATCGTTTTCAGCTGCCAGTACTGCCGGACCTGCTCGATACGGTCGAATACCGATGCAACCGCCGCCTCGGCCCGATCAGCCGCAGCCTGAACTGAATCCGTAATTCCGAATGATGCGTACGCGTTCAGATCGCTCACCTCTTTGCAAAAAAATAAGGGCTCTTGCGAGCCCCATAATAATCTGGTGCGGCCAATGGGACTTGAACCCATATGGTCTCCCACACGCCCCTCAAACGTGCGCGTCTGCC
>LSQX01355752.1_pt1 | contig 13484 bp, 15 predicted proteins | sample 654561 | NCBI WGS metagenome assembly LSQX01 (sample SAMN04489861, study PRJNA283612) | anaerobic digester metagenome | isolation source: 4 biogas reactors fed with cattle manure at either 37C or 55C with and... | place: Denmark: Kongens Lyngby | collected 2014 | reverse complement strand
CGTTGCGATTTGCTGATCGAATCTTCAATGAGTCTGAAAGATTCTAAGGATTGAGCTTCTTTTAAGATAGTCCTCCTGGTATTAAAAGTCAATCGGCTCAAAGCTTAATTGTATGATGCATCGACTCTCAACAACATCACAGTCAATGACTGATGATGATATAATGAGTATCGAAGCAGCCGTTGTTCTAATGGATAACTGACCAGCTGGATGAGGAAGGTCTTATGAACAAAATAATCAACTACGGTTCATTAAACATTGATAGAGTCTATTCGGTTGAGGATTTTGTCCTGCCCGGACAAACGATATCCTCACGTGCGTTTTCAGTTTTCCCCGGAGGAAAGGGGTTGAATCAAAGCATCGCGGCTGCGAAAGCGGGTAGTCTTGTATACCATGCAGGGGCCGTCGGTGAAGATGGACAATTTTTGGTCGATTTTTTGAAGAAAAGCGGTGTCCGGACCGAATTGATCGCCACGAGCCGGTATCCAACCGGGCACGCTATCATTCAGGTTAATCGCCAGGGGCAAAATTGTATCATCCTGCATGCAGGCAGCAACGATGATCTCTCTGACCAGCTTCGGGAACGTGTCGTGAATAAACTCAATCCCGGTGACCTGTTGGTTATACAAAATGAAGTAAACAACAATCGCGACATGATGGAGAAAGCGATCCGCCGGAAAGCCCGAATTGCCCTCAATCCGTCCCCTTACAATCAGGAAATAAACGATTTACCTCTAGAGGCGGTGAGCTGGTTGTTTATCAACGAAGTTGAAGGCAGAGAAATGACCGGTACAGACGAACCGGATGAAATTTGCGCACGTCTGATCAGGCGATATCCCGATCTTGCTGTTGTATTAACCCTCGGCAGTTCAGGCGTTCTATATCAGGATGAAAGGCAGAAAGTCCGTCATGGTATCTATCAGGTTCCGGTCGTCGACACAACAGCAGCTGGTGATACATTTACAGGGTATTTTTTAAGTGGTATCGTCGCGGGACTGCCCATTGACAAAATTCTGCAACAGGCGTCGATGGCCTCCGCAATTGTCGTTTCCAGAGAAGGTGCAGCTGTGTCCATTCCAACCATTAAAGAGGTGAACACGTTCAGCCAGACGATTAAAATATCGTCTGAACAATGAGCACAAACACAAAGAACCAGACAATCTGCTTGGAAACAGTTGTGATGATGGCGGCTGAAAGCTGCTGAACGATATCAAATTTGTTATTCGGGGAAGATCTCCTCAAGCGGCCAGGTTTCCATACGAAAATACATATCACGCCACTGTAAAATTTCGTAGTTGCAGCCTATGGCGAAGATTTCGAGTAAGTGTCGGAGCTCCTGCCCGGTCTTGTGCTCACAGAGGCTATTGACCATACGGATTTCCTTTTGACATTTATCAACATAAGCCGGCTGCGTATAATAGGAAATCCATTGGTAATACATATTCTCTTGAGGCAATTTACACTGAGGCAGTAAATCGAATCCCATGTGCATATACAACACATTACAGGGAAACAAGCCCATCATACACGAAGCAAGATCTCCCTCGAAAGCTCTGGCAAGTTCGTGTGATGTGTAGCTTCGTTTTTTCTCTGCCATGATGGTTTTTTCTAGATCTTCGATGGAGATGCCCAGTTGGTCAGCCCAAAAGGTCCGATTGAATACGACGGTATCTTCGAACGTTGATTTGACTATGCTATACCAGCGGGTCATTTCATCAAATCCCTGCGCTTTGGCCAGACCGATCGCCCAGCATTTGGTATATTCCATCAGGTACTGGTAATTTTGCCGGATCTGCCACTGAAACCGCTCTAAAGGCATTTCACCTCGGAGGATTTCCTGCATCTGCGGTGTTGCTTCCAAGACGGCACAAGTTTTTTTGATCATTGGCATCAGGTGTTCTTCATAGATATTCATGGGTAATCCTCCGAGTCACGATTGTTTAGGCATCGACGATTTGCTAGAATGATTTGTGAGGTGGCGATCATGCAAAAAATTGTGTTTGTCAGTCATTGTGTTCTGAATACTGCTTCGAAGGTTATCATGTACAATGAGCGGGAAATGGCCGATGAAGAGGCGCTTCGGAAACGATTTTTGCAAGCGGCTGTTGCACAGGGTGTTCAGTTGATTCAGCTTCCATGCCCCGAATTTATCCTTTACGGCAGAAAACGCTGGGGTCATGTTTCTGAACAGTTTGATACACCTTATTTTCGCAGGGAATGCCGGCGAATGTTGAACGACTTGATTGTACAGATGAAGGAATATCTGGCCGGAGAAGAGCGCTTTGAAGTACTTGGCATTATTGGAATCGATGGTAGCCCCAGCTGTGGTGTGGACTACACCTGCTATGGCGCATGGGGTGGTAATCTGAGTGACAGAAGTGACCTTGCTGATACCATATCCTCGGCCAGACTTGGCAAAGGCAGGGGCATTATGATGGATGAATTGGCAAGCATACTTCATGAGCAGGGTATTCGTGTGCCAATGATCGGCCTGTTTGCCGCAGAACCGGAAAAAATCATGTCTCTTCTGCACCTAGAGTCCTGAACAGATACTGCTTGAAGAGATCACTCTTCAGTCTGGAACATACCAGTACGTTAGGCTCCTTGCCGGAAAAATGATAAATGTCAACGTGTACTGCACCAGCGCTGATCCCGCAGCTGGTGTCAACCGAGCAGTAATACGCATCGCAGACATCAATGCATGGGGGGTAAAGTGCGGCGGCCATTGCGGCAGGGTCAGCCATATCAAGGCAGGGAACGCCGAAGCGATCCTTGTTCATTTCCAGAAGTACGCGATTGCATTCAATTGCGAACCGACCCAGATCTCCGCTATTCTGAATTCGCTCGATATCGCTTGCTGTCAGCATGGCATCGTCGAGGCATGCGTCCCATCCCACCAACATAAGCGGTAATCCGGACTCGAGAACAATTTTAGCCGCTTCAGGATCCTGCCAGATATTGAATTCGGCAACCGGCGTCACATTACCTGTGCCCAGACCGGCACTGCCCATTATCGAAATGCGTTTGACACGCCGCATGATTTTCGGTGCCATACGAACGGCTACGGCCAGATTGGTCAAGGGTCCCAACGCCACAATTTCTAAACTTTGGTCAGGTTCCTGTTCCAGCGCTTCCAGCATTTTGATAATTCCATTGCCGGGTGTCGTTTTCAATCGGCTGGGAACCAGTCCTATATCGCCCATGCCATCCGTGCCATGTGTTTCGTGCGCACAGACCAGCGGCCTCACCAGCGGAAGTGATACCCCCATGTAAACGGGTGGTTCATAACGACCTGATTTTTCGATTGTCGTCAACGTATTGGCAGCGGCCTGTTCGGCGGATACATTACCAGCACAAATGGTAAAAAAAAGAATTTCGTATGCCTCGTCATTGAACGCCATCGCGATCGCCATGGCGTCGTCTGAACCACAATCGGTATCAATAATCAATCGCTGTCTTAACATGAAATACTCCTGAAAAAATCTGTGTTAAAAATAAAGTATCATACTAAATATGAAATTACAATGTCAGGTTCAGTCTTTTTCAAAGACGATAAAATGTTGATATATAAAGGTTTGAGTGGTATAATCACGACATTAAATAACGGAGCTAATAATGAGCTGTTGATTAAAGATAAGAAGTTCAATGCTGTCTCCATTATAGTGTTTACCCTGATGGGCTGTTTTTTTGCTGCTAATCAGAGTCTTGTTCAAAATATCTCTCTTCATCTAGACGCAAGCGGCCCGCAAATGGGATTTATGATCAGTGCCTTGTACGGCGGATCAATGGCTGCTGTTCTGTTTGCAGGAGAACTAGCCAGCAGGGCAGGAAAGCGGAAGGCGGCCTTTCTAACGGCAGTACTCGTATCCCTTGGATCCGTGATCATTCTTTCGTCGCAGACTATTCCGCTTGTCACACTCGGCTTTTTTATCTACGGAACGGGGATCGGTGGCTATGAGAGTATTGCTATGTCCCTGGTCGCCGACAACAATGGTCAAAACGCCAATCGCTTTCTTAATTTCCTTCAAGCATTGTTTAGTGCCGGAGCAGTGCTGACGCCTTTATTGCTGGCAGCCCTGCTCAAACAAGATCAATATCGTCCACTCTACGTAATAGCAGCGGCTGTCTATGCCGGATCAGCGCTGTTTTATCTGACGAATAAACGAATGGACACAGTTGCTGTGCAGGCAGAACCTCAGAACGGGCTGGCTTTTCTGAGATTCCTGAAAGATGGCAGGATGGTGCTTTACATGACAGGTATGTTTCTCCATGTCGGTTCAGAAACAGCACTGACCTACTGGATCGGGACTTACTATGACTATGTCGGTATCTCCGGCTATACGGCACTTTCCTTATCGGTTTACTGGCTTTCCAGCATTGTCGGCAGGCTGATTGGAAGCCGGTTTAAATCAGCCAGCTCAATCATGGCACCCTGTTTCTTGCTGGTTGCAGCTGGCTGTGCGCTCCTCGTGCTTTTGCCTGGTATCTGGCTCAAACTGATGTCGGTTGTGCTTGTCGGAATCGGTTTTGCTCCGGTTTATGCCGGCCTGGCATTGATTGGCGGCCAATTGTTCCCGGAAAATTCAGCGCCGGCCTTCTCACTGATGATTTTTTCCGCCGGACTTGGCGGTGTCTTATTCCAGCCGATGATTGGCATGTTCGTGACATCCGGAGATCCCCGTGGCGCCTACTGGATCATTGCGGCGCTGTGCGTTGTAATGGCTGCAGTAATGGCTGTTCTCCATCGAAAACGGCGTATGCAGGAAGCATATGCACTTCATTCGGATTCAACACATGACCGTGTTGGACATATATAAAAGGAGGTAATATCCAAATGGCACTCGAACGCAAGTATTCAATCAAAACCGATTTCAACATGCTCGCTCTTCTGTTCATTCCGATCGGAGTGGCGATCAACTTCGTTGGTGGCCAGCTTGCATCATTGCTTAAGCTACCCGTCTATCTGGACACCATCGGCACCATGTTGACCGCTATTCTAGCCGGTCCCTGGGTTGGTGCAGTGACGGGACTGCTCTCTAATGTCGTCACCGGCATCGCAAATCCGGTCAACTTCTGGTTTATCCCTGTAAACATCATAGTTGGCCTGGTCGTCGGCTTCCTGTCCCGTAAAGATATGTGGCGCGGATGGAAGCTGATTATTTCCTTTATCATCATGGATCTGGTCTCGCTGATCGTTTCCACACCGATTGTTGTTTATGTCTACGGTGGTGTAACCGGCGGCGGAACTTCGCTCCTGACTGCAATTCTTATGGCAACCGGCCAGAGCATCTGGAGATCAGTTATCAGTGTTGAAATCATCTGGACAACATTGGATCGGGTTATTTCCTATATCGTTGCCATGCTGATCATCAAAGTGATCCCTGTCAAGACATTGGTTAAGTTCTCGCTGGGTGAACTGTATATTGGGAAAAAGAAACCATTAGAAGAGATAGCAGATGCAGTTGATGATGTGGAAGAGGAAGACGACGAAGAGTAAGTCGCGATTTCCTCTTCCTTTTTAAGTGTCGAAAGGGGCGAGCATCTTGCCCGCCCCCTTTCCTGTAGGTGTCACTATGTATACTGAACGCATCCAGATACAAAAAAGCAATAAAATTGAAGCGATGGATCCTGTTGCCAAATTATGGATCGTGCTGTTTTATTTTGCGACTTCAGCTGTTCTTGGCAGCATCAGCAGCCCGTTTGACGGCTACTCTCCGATGATGTATTTCTGGTTTCTGGTGGTTATAGCCCTAGCCGTCGCAACCGGAATTACCCTACGGTTTTTTAAAGCCCTGAGAGTTGTAGTGTCGGTCTTTGTGATCGTTCTGCTGGTCCAGGCGTTTATTGTCGAGACGGGAACATCAGGTGAGGCTGGTGTCATTCTCTGGCGCTGGCATCTGGCAGAAAATTTTCATCCGACCCTATGGAAATACGGCCTGCAGAATGGTTTACGGTTGGGCTTCAATATCCTGAACGGTGCCAGTATTTTTGTCTGGTTGTTCCAATCAACGCTGCACAAAGAGCTTTCGCACGCTCTGGAAAGCAGGGGCATGAACCATAAAGTGGTATATGTATTTCTCTCCTCACTGCAGATGATCACAGTCCTGGGCAATAAATCAAAGACCATTATGAATGCGCAGCGTGCGCGAGGTGTTGAGACAGAGGGTAATATGTTTGTTCGGGCCAAGGCATTCTTTCCGACGATGGTACCACTTGTGTTGGGTGCGATCACGGACATGGAAGAACGGGTCCTGACTATGGAAAGTAAGGGATTCAGTGCTCCGAGCAAGAAGACACACTTGTTAAAATTAGATAAGAGCGGTGCTGAAAAGCCGGTTGTCGGTCTTTTTATTGGACTGTTATCGATCGTTGTGATATGGAGGATATTATTATGGGTGCTGTAATCAAAGTGGAGAACATAACCTATCGATATCCTTTAACGGAAAAGCCCGCCATCAAAAATCTGTCTTTTGAAATAGAAGAGGGCGGTTTTTATGGTATTATCGGGCCAAATGGTTCCGGAAAGACAACGCTTTGCGCTTTGTTGAGAGGTTTTGCCCCCAGCTTCTATAAAGGTGATCTGGAAGGGCAGGTGCTGGTGGACGAAAAGCCGACGACAGCTTACCTGGAAGGCGAACTGTCTCTGCGCATCGGATATGTCTTCCAGAATCCGTTTAATCAGATCAGCGGAGTTAAAGATACAGTTTTTGAAGAAATTGCCTATGGTCTGGAAAACTTCGGTGTACCTGTTGACGAGATTGAAGATCGAGTCGTCAGAGCGATGAAGCTGACGGATATTGAAAGTCTGGCAATGAAAAAGCCTTTTGAGATATCCGGCGGGCAACAACAACGGATGGCGCTGGCATCGACCCTGGTTCTGGAACCTGGCATTCTGATCATCGATGAACCGACTTCCCAGCTTGACCCGGAAGGAACAGAGAGCGTGTTCAAAGTCATCGAAACGCTTAAACAGACTAAGAAAACCGTTATTCTGGTGGAACATAAAATTGATTTGATAGCAGAATATGCAGAGAAAATTATTGTTCTGAAAAATGGCGAGGCTATTCGAATCGGAGATAAGCAGGACATTCTCTCGGACATTGCTCTTGAGGCGGAAGGCATCCAATTGCCCCAATATGCAGCACTCGGCAGCCGACTGCGTGAACGGGGCGTCGATCTGGAGTACATACCGATTACCGAAAAGCAGGCTCTTGATGTTATCGGAAAAGCAATCAGCAAGGAGGCGAAAACAAATGTCGTACATTGAACTCAAAAATGTCAGTTTTGAGTATCCCGGCGGGTTTCTTGCTGTAGATGATATTTCCATGTCTATCGAAAAAGGTGAAAACGTCGCGATCGTCGGACAAAATGGTGCGGGAAAAACAACAACGGTAAAGCTGCTGAACGCGCTTCATTATCCCACTAAGGGTGACGTTCTGATCGGGGATATGAATACGAGAAAATTCACCACTGCCCAGGTATCCCGTCGGGTCGGCTATGTTTTTCAAAACCCGGATGACCAGATTTTCCACTCAACGATTATCGATGAAGTGGCCTTTGGTCCGAAAATGATGAGACTTCCGGATGATCGACAAAAACAGCTTGTCAACAAAGCACTTTCGATGACTGGAATGAAACGATATCGTCATGAAAACCCGTATAATTTGCCGCTTTCAGTCAGGAAATTCGTCACGATTGCTTCAATCATTGCCATGGACTGCGATGTTATGGTTTTCGATGAGCCGACTGCCGGCCAGGATTATGTCGGCAATAAACGTCTGGCAAAAATTATCAGGACTTTATCCGAACAGGGGAAAACGCTGATCACCATCTCACATGACATGGTATTCGTCGCGGATCATTTTCCCCGTATCATTGTCATGAGCAATAAGAAGATCATCGCTGACGGTACGCCCCAGGATGTATTCTGGAATCTGCCTATTCTGGAGGAGGCAATGCTTAAGCAGCCATACGTCAGCCGGATCTGCCATGAGCTTGGTGTCGGTGATCGGATTATCCGTATGGATGAAGCTGTGGATGCTATTGCATTTGCATGTGGGATCAAGGAGGACATGGCATGAACTGTCTGGAGAGTTTAAATGATAAAGGACAACAGTACCACATCCAGTGCTCAAAAGGAGATGTCGGACGTTATGTCCTGTTGCCCGGTGATCCTTTCCGAACGGATCTGATCGCTGAGCGGTTTGATCATCCTGTCCTGGTGGCACATAACCGGGAACACAAGACGTGGTCCGGATTTCTCGATGGTATCAAAGTATCTGTAACGTCAACCGGTATGGGTTGCCCGTCCACTGCCATCGCAGTGGAAGAATTGGTTCACTGCGGCGCGGATACGTTCATCCGGATCGGCACAGCCGGCCGTGTCAGTGATGAATCATTTGATGAAGCACTACAGGGGATTATCGTCACAGGTTCAGTGCGGGATGAAGGAACGACACGTCAATACATCCCGATCGAATACCCGGCTATCGCTGATCGTCATATTGTTGCTGCGCTGGCTGATTCAGCAGCGAGCCATGGCTATAAATATCGGGAAGGAATCGTGCAGTGTAAAGATTCCTACTACGGACAGATTGATCCCGATGGACTGCCCAATGGCGCGCGCTTGAAAGAGCGCTGGCAGGCCTGGAAAAACGGAAATGTCATGGCTTCTGAGATGGAGACTTCAGCGCTTTTTGTTGTATCCTCTATCCGCCGGTGCCGTGCCGGTGCCGTTATGTCTTTTCAAAATATGGAACAAACCATTACAATAGCAGTAGACGCTTTACGGACGTTGATCAAGGCCGATACAAATTGATATAGAGAACAGATGCGTTGCTGACCATGATCAATAGAAAGGATCAGAAATGAACGAATTGAAAGTATATTTTTTAATGGGGGATGCAGATTGCAATGACCCCAACATCCCTGCTTACAGTGATCGTTTTTTACAGGAATTGAGTGACGCTTCCGGTTTTAAAATCGTCTGCGCACCGATTGAAGAGGTCGCTGATCAGGTCCTGCCGGTCTTTTTTATTGCTTCCGGAGGCGCGGAAGAAGGATTTAAAGCGGCTTATCTAAAGGCGAGGCAGCCCTATGTTCTTCTGACAACACCATCGTATAATTCGCTGGCGGCAGCGATGGAGATTATGGGATTTCTTGACGATCAAGGATTGAGAGGCGAAATTCTCCATGGCACATCCAGTCGGATCGCAGAACGGCTAAATGTTCTGTATCGCGCAGCCTGGGCGATCGAGCATATTAAAGGTATGCGGCTTGGTGCTGTCGGGAAGCCGTCCGGTCTGATTGCCAGCGAAGCCCGCGCAGATGTGTTGCATCAGGCATCAGGTATGGTCATTGTCGATCTTGATCTGATGGAGCTCATTGAGGAGTACAAAAAAGGTGGATATCCGGAAAATGAGTTCACCGAGCAGCTGAAGAAATCTGATTTTCCAGCAGACGAAATCGAAAAAGCGCTTCATGTGTACGGCGCTTCGAAGCGTATGATCGAAAAGTATAACCTTCAGGCGATAACGGTTCGCTGTTTTGAACTGCTTAAACATATTGACACGACAGGTTGCCTGGCACTTGCGATTTTAAATACTGAAGGTATTCCGGCTGCCTGTGAAGGCGATACAAAAAGCCTGATCAGCATGGTAATCCTGTCAGCGATAACAGGCAGCACGTCTTTTATGGCCAACCCAAGCTGTATGGATCCCGACACAGGAGAAATAATCTTTGCACATTGCACATTGCCGATCGATATGCCTGACAGCTACACCCTGACGACCCATTTTGAAACGGGTATCGGTGTAGCTGTAGCCGGTGACTTTCAACCAGGCGCTATGACGGTTCTCAAGTGTAATGATTCGCTGACACGCTGGTATGCCGGAGCGGCCGATTTGATAGACTCCCCGCATCGTCAGGATCTTTGCCGCACCCAGATGCGGCTGAAACTGAAAGATGGTACAGGTTACTTTGAACACGGTCCAATTGGCAATCATCATATGATTTGCAAAGGAGACTGGACAGCTGAAATCAACGAGTTCTTCAACATGATAAAAAACAACTAAGTGAGCGATCCATTAGAAAAACGGACGGTAGACGGTGTATCTGCTGTCCGTTTTGCATGAACTGAACAGACTGGTGCCTCTTGTTTCACCTGCTGGAACACCTTACAATGGTGGTTATCAAATACATGTGAAAGATAATGTGATGAAATCGGACAAAGCAAAATTACTGGAGCTCACATTGGACATTGGACGGGCCCTGCTTGAGAATGGCGCGGAGACGTATCGGGTTGAAGAATCAATCAGCCGGATCATGACAGCGTATGGCGTATCTAAGACGGAGGTCTTTGCCATTCCTGCGTGTATCATCACATCAATCAGCGATGATGCTGAAAATCTGACAAAAGTCGAGCGGATCACACAGCGATCGACCAATCTCGACAGAGTGACCCGACTGAGTAATCTGAGCCGGCTGATTTGCGAAACCAAGCCGGACATGCATACGATCCGGATGGAACTGGACCGGATAATGGCTCAGCCAACCTATCCTTTTTTTCTTCAGATGGCTGCCTTTATGCTGGTTGCATCTGCGTTTACCGTTGTTCTCGGCGGTGATATACGAGCCGGCTTGGCAGCTGCTCTTTGCGGGTTGTGTACAAAACCGGTCATTGATTTGCTGGTTCGCTTTCAGACGAATGTTTTCTTTACCAATATTATCGGTGGCGCACTGATCGCAGCCATAGCCTTAGTTGCTGCACGTTTTGGCCTGAGCAGCCAGGTTGACCTGATCATCATTGGCACACTGATGAACCTGGTGCCCGGCGTGGCCATCACAAACAGCATGCGCGACATTATCGCCGGAGATTTCGTATCGGGACTGACCAAGCTGACGGAAGCCGTCATCATCGCCGTGGCAATCGCCCTTGGAACCGGCCTGACATTCACGGTTGTGAATCATCTATTGTAATGAAGGGAGGGCGCTGTGACTGATATCATTCAACTCATCACCAGCTGTCTGGCAACGTTGGCTGCCTGCATCGGTTTCAGCATCCTGTTTAATCTACGCGGCAGTGGGATTTTGCTGGCTTCCCTGGGCGGTGTAATCGGCTGGGCTGTCTACCTGACAACCGCAATGACAGGAAGTGATCTGCTGCAGTCTTTCCTCGCGACAATCGCGATTACTGCTTATGCGGAAGTCATGGCCCGTATGAAGAAAACACCAGTCACGGCTTTTCTGATTGTCTCTTTGCTGCCTCTGGTACCGGGCAGTGGTATCTATTACACGATGCGGTATTTTGTCAGCGGAGATACAGCCAGATTTATTGATTCCGGACTGCACACACTGGCAATTGCCGGTTCGCTGGCAATCGGAATTCTACCGGTCTTCTCCATCGTTCGGCTGGTCAGCCGATTCAAGAACCGGCGCGCTGCGACCAACGGATTATCGTAAACGACTTCCATCAGATAGAAAGGAGTACCACCCATGCCGCTGGTAATCATTCGTGATGATATAACCCGCCTGCAGGTAGACGCAATCGTCAATGCTGCCAATAGCCGACTGAAACAGGGCGGTGGTGTCTGCGGTGCGATTTTTCGTGCGGCAGGTGAAGATAAACTTCAGGCTGCGTGTGACACAATCGGTTTCTGTTCAACCGGCGATGCTGTTATCACAGAAGGATTTTCTCTGCCGGCGCGGTACATCATTCATGCAGTTGGACCGGTCTGGCAGGGCGGCGGTCATCATGAAGAAGCTTTACTGAGATCCTGCTATACAAAAGCATTGCAGCTTGCTCTTGAAAACGATTTTCAATCCGCCGCTTTTCCGCTGATTTCCTCGGGCGTTTACGGTTATCCGAAAGATCAGGCACTGAGTGTTGCCATGTCTGCCATCGGTGATTTTTTGCTTCAACACGACCTGATGGTTTATCTCGTTGTTTATGACAAAAAATCCTTTCAATTAAGCACACAGTTGTTTGAGTCCATCCAGTCCTATCTGGATGAACATGAGGTGATCGAAGAGGACTATGATAGAAGGCGTCTGCTGAAAAACCGGAGCCTTGAAGATGCTGCAGCATCAATTGATTATGATATCCAGTGTGTTGAAGAAAAATCCCAGTCATCTTCTTTTCAGCTCACCGGAGAACTGAGTGACGTTTTGAATCACAGAAGCGAGAGCTTTTCGCAAATGCTGCTGCGACTGATAAATGAAAGCAATAAAACAGATCCGGAAGTCTACAAACGCGCCAATCTTGACCGCAAGCTGTTTTCTAAAATTCGCAGCCATGCACACTACCAACCCAGTAAGAATACGGCACTGGCGCTGGCAATCGCACTGGAACTGAACCTTGACCAGACAGCTGATCTGCTGCAGAGAGCCGGGTTTGCCTTATCTCCGAGCAGCCGGTTTGACCTGATTGTCTCGTATTTTATTCAAGCCGGCCAATACAATATTTTCGAGATCAATGAAGCCCTGTTTGCCTTCGATGAGAGTCTGCTGGGAGCCTGATCACTCCACAACTGTCGCCTGACAGGCGACCAGCGGGTGTAGTTCGGATGATATCCTCAAATCAGAACAGAAACAAAAGGAGGTAATCATCATGAAAAAAGGACTGACGGAGCTGATATTTATTCTTGATCGCAGCGGATCCATGAGTGGACTGGAAAGCGATACGATCGGCGGTTTCAACTCACTTCTGAATAAGCAAAAACAAGAAGAAGGATCGTGTGTCATCACAACAGTGTTGTTTGATGACCGGTATGAGCTGCTGCATGACCGGATCAATCTGCAGGGCGTGAAGCCTATCACTGAAAAAGAATATTATGTTCGCGGCTCCACCGCGCTGCTGGACGCGGTCGGCCGAACCATCAACAAGATTCGCAATGTCCAGAAAAATACTGCTGCAGAAGAACAGGCAGAAAAAGTGTTGTTTGTCATCACAACAGACGGCATGGAGAATGCCAGCAGGGAATATGATTACAAAAAAGTCCGGCACATGATTCAACAACAAAAGGAATTAGGGAACTGGGAATTCATTTTTCTCGGAGCCAATCTCGATGCCGTTGAAACTGCCGCCAACTTCGGTATCACCGCTGATTTTGCGGTCGATTATCTTGCTGACACAGAAGGTACGCTGTTGAATTTCGATGTGCTAACCAGTACGATCAGCCAGTATCGCACCAGCAAAGAACCTTTACAGGCAGACTGGAAAAAGAGAATCGATGAGGATTTTATCAAGCGGAAAAAAGACAGGGACAACCAATAGCCTCATTTAATAATTAAGAACAGCCTTGGTAATCAAACAACCAGATCAACGCAAGACTTGATACAGTCATTCAGCCGTTTGTCTGGTTGTTTTTTTTATTTTTGTCGTATAATAGATTGACAGATGAATCATGAACCAACAGCAGTTTCTGACTATCAGAATCAATGGCTGTCAGACTGTTTACGATAGGGCATAAACGTCCTGTCGGAAA
>LSQX01279495.1_pt1 | contig 13485 bp, 13 predicted proteins | sample 654561 | NCBI WGS metagenome assembly LSQX01 (sample SAMN04489861, study PRJNA283612) | anaerobic digester metagenome | isolation source: 4 biogas reactors fed with cattle manure at either 37C or 55C with and... | place: Denmark: Kongens Lyngby | collected 2014 | reverse complement strand
TGGATAAATCCAATAGATGAAAGGGTTAGACTATCTGTTCTTTTAGTAAAATTTTATAAATCAAATGCATGTGAGGCAACATTTTTCGGTAGACAAATAAAGGCGTAAACCGCTTATCTCCAATGGTTTTCGGCGTATTCCGACACGATGTTACAACAAATGTTGTCAGCCATTGTAAAAAGCCGTAGACACGAAAAAAATGCCGGCCACCGAATATAATCTTTGACGTCATTCAGTGACCGGCACTTTATATAGAACTGTTTAAATATGTAATTGATTTAACTGTATTGCATTGTAAAATTGCGAATTGCATTTTCTCATATTATTCCAATGTAAGCCTTCTCGCCTCTTCGAACTCTTCGATGACGCTCTCATCCGGCTCTTTGGAAAGTTTGGATACGACGATAATGAACAGACATGAAATGACAAATGCCGGGAACAGCTCATAAATGCCAAAGACGCCGCCCATAGGTTTCAACAATAATTTCCATATGAACACCATGCCTCCGCCGCTGAGCATGCCTGCAATTGCCCCTGCTCTGGTCACGCGTTTCCAGAACAAAGAGAACAGCATAATAGGCCCGAAGGTGGCTCCAAAACCGGCCCAGGCAAAAGAAACGACTATGAATATCACGCTATTTTCATCCATGGCGATGATCATGGAGCAGATAGCAATAATAATCAAAGTAATCCTTGTGCAATATAGAACTGTTTTGTCTGAAGCTTCTTTCTTAAATATGCCCTGGAAAATGTTCTTGGAAAAAGCAGATGCGGCGATCAGCAAATATGAATCGGAAGAACTGATGGTAGCCGCTAAAATACCCGCCATTACAATTCCTGCAATCAAAGGTATGAAGAAACTGGTTGAAAGCAGGATAAACACGTTCTCCGCGGAACTCTGGGTCAGGAAGGTGCTGGGATAAAGGGCTCTTCCAATGATGCCGATGAACACTGCGGCGAAAAGGGAAATGGCACACCATATTATGGCGATTCTTCTAGACATTTTCAGTTCTGAAGGATTTTTAATGGCCATAAACTTCAAGAGCACCTGAGGCATGCCAAAATAGCCCAGACCCCAGGAAAGTGTTGAGATTATGGTCAGGAATCCGTACGGTGCAGCGTCTCCAAAGAGAGGCTTTCCACCCTCTCCTATCTGCTGAACGCCATCAGCCAGAATAGGTTGTGCGATTCCAAAAAACTCAAAGAATCCGGGAATCTGCTGCACATTTTCAATTACCGCGGATATGCCTCCGGCGGCGCTGACTCCTGCAATCATAACGATCGCCAATGAGAAGAACATGATTACCCCTTGCATGAAATCCGAAGCGCTTTCGGCCAGGAATCCGCCGATATATGTATAAAAGACTACAAAGACCGCTCCGGCAATCATCATGTATTGATACTTTGTACCGAACAAAGTGCTGAAGAGCTTACCCATTGTTACCAGGCAGCTCGCTGCGTAAACCGTGAAGAAAATAAGAATAAATAAAGCCGCAATCGTCATAATAACTTTTTTGTTCTCTTTAAACCGGTTGCTGAAAAAGTCAGGGATAGTTATAGCATCACCTGCAACGACAGTATAGTTGCGTAGTCTCTTTGAAACGAAAAGCCAGTTAAGATATGTACCGATCAAAAGACCTATGGCAGTCCAGGCAGCATCGCTAAGGCCGTACCAATAGGCTACGCCAGGCAATCCCATAAGGAGCCAACCGCTCATATCCGAAGCTTCTGCTCCCATGGCGATGATCCAAGGTCCGAGTGACCTACCTCCTATCAGATAATTATCGCTGCTTTCTCCCGCTCTCTTGGCGTAATATACGCCGATACCGATTACCACTGCCATATAGAGCACCATGGCTATGAAAATTTGTCCTTTGTCCCCAATCATAAGCTACTCCTTATCTAATTTCTTGTAGAATCCATAAAACATGTATACATTAATGCAATATGTTTTTAACTTTATCACATTATCACTCAACTTTAAATATCCCTATTTGAAAAACTTGTATTTGCCCTCAATTTACATTTAATGTCTGGCGCATTCTACAAATATCGGACTGAAAGCAGCGACAGCTAATTATCAAACTAAAACATCGCTGCCCTTCTCGAGCCAGGTCAACGAAATCTTCATCAGAAGCAAAATCGTCGATGCTTTTTCCTGACAGAGTCAACGAAATCCCCACCCGAAGCAAAATTATCGATGCCTTTCCCTAGCGAAGTCAACGATAACCTTAATCGGAACCAAATCGTCGATGTTTTTTTCTGACAGAGTCAACGAAATCCCCACCCGAAGCAAAATTATCGATGCTTTTTCTTGACAAAGTCAACGATATATATCAACTAAATCGTGTTATCGTTGCTCACTTTCATGAAAATCAACGCGTGAGTTGTATTGGGCATCTGAAAGACACCAACTACAGATTCTATTTTTGTAACATTATCTGGGCAGAGTCGTAATATATACCAAAGTTTTATATAACCGGAGGTACGTCATGTTGTCCAATCGTGAATTTGTGAGAGAATCTCTCGGCTTACATCTGTTTTTCGCCCGCATCATGAAAGAGCACGCCTTTTTCATGGAAATCGGATTTACACCAAAGGACAGAAACTTTACTGAAGCAGCAGATGCATTTAGAATTGCCTTTGATCGTATTTTGGAAGAAGTAATCCGACTTTCTGATTGTTCCATCGGAGCCGAATATCTGGACTCAGAAGAAGCAATCACACCATACACATTAAGAGCTGAAGAAGCTTCCATCTTCTACACCGGAGTTCGCATCAACACCGAGCTGACAAGGATGGAAAGCGAACTGTCAGCCGACGGACAATGCCGTGAAGATAATATGAAGGTTCAAAGAGTACACGATCTCAATCAAAGAATTATCGATTTACTCAGCCGGTTCATAGATTTCAAAATGAGAGTTTTGGATGATATGCTGACATGCAAAATGTTCACCGTAAATTACCCCTTACTGATAGACCATATTATGCGAGAAGCCATCTTGTACAGAATGCTATTGCAAAGGCTGAATGAAAATGAAGAGGTCGACATTGAACGGGAAGCAATCGAACAGGAAATGTTCTGGAATAGAATTATGGCAGAGCATTCCTTGTTTATTCGTGGCCTTCTCGATCCTACAGAAAACGATTTAATCGTAGCCGCAAACAACTTCGGCAATGAATTCAATGCTCTCTATGAAAGATCAAGAGAAGCCATGGACCTGACAATGTCTATATCCCAGTTAACCCAGGACAGTCTGGATGCTACAATGAGAATAAGCGAATTCAACGCGCAAGGCACCCAAGGCATTTTGGATTGCAAAGTACGGTCCATCATCATTCCGTTGCTTGGAGACCATGTATTAAGAGAATCTAATCATTTTATAAGGTTGTTAAGGAAATATTCCGGATAAAACCTAAAATTAACCATATTATTAACATTGCTGTTAACATACAAATTTATCGGGACGGCCCTCTTCGATTTGTACGGGCAAATCAAAGAACCGTCCCTTTAGATTTACGTTAATTTTTCTTCACCGATATCTACTATCAAATCCTCGTCTGATTCATCAGGATGGAATATTAGCTCACTATTTGACTCGGTTGTAAAGCTTATCTTTTTCCCCTTGACTATAACATTTTCACCGATTTCAATAATTGCCTGCGGGGAATTAATATCGATGGTGGGAAGAATATCTATTAAGTCCGTCCCGCCGACAGCAAAGGATTTTATAGTAATATCGCCGGCAGAGTATTCACTTCCCTCCTCGACATGTGCGAGGATTTTTACCCCGTCCTTGATGTACAACCGTTCGCCCTGTATCAATATGGCGCCCGAAGTGGCCACGGATTTCCCGTCTAAATAATCCTTCGAAGATCCTTCCTCTTCCTCAACTTTCCGGGTGGTGATGGTAACTCCTTCTTTGATGATAATCTCTTCGAAAGGTTTATTAAATATCCCCTCTTCCGCTGATTCGATACCTAGGTTATAGCCCGGGTATATCAGGTCCTGTGCTATCACCGCCTTCTTGTTCAGGCTGATCCAGCTTCCGGAAACACCCTTGTCCTTTGGAGCCAGGTAAAAGTCCAAGTCATATTTTTTTTCAACTAAAATTGAATCATGTGTTATTTGGAAAGTCCATTCGTACGATTCATATTGATTCCCGTTTATATCAACTTTAACTTTATAATTATCCTCATCTAATGGAAATTCGTTTAATTTCCAAAAGTAAAATTCATAATAGCCATCGTCATATTCATGAGATCCGCAAGCTCCATTGTCAAACTCACGTTCTTTGTTTTCATCCGAAGTTCCTATTATGTAATTGCCATTCTCATCCAAGAAACTTACAACAATATCAATATTTTCATCTTTAATGGCTTCTTTAGTTAAGCTATCATAAAGGGTACCGGAAATAATAATAATATAGTCTTGATCTGGAGTGCTTTGGATTCCAACTTCATCCGTACCAGGTTCCCCGGCATCTTCGCCTGCCTGACCTGTTTCTACACTCAATTTGTTTAAAGCAATGTCATGCTTCTCCTGCTCTTGGATGTACTTTTTTATCGTTTCCTCGTTGAGGCCAACTGTGCTGACATAATACCCTTCTGCCCAAAAGTGACGATTGCTAAATTTGTATTATATTATAAGTTTGCATGTTTATCCGAACATCATGACTTTTCCCTTTGAGATATCCCATGAAGCTTGAAACGCTAATTTTAGGTGGTATACTTACCAGCAGATGAACGTGATCCGGCATCATGTGTCCTTCGATTATCTCTACTCCCTTGTATTTACTTAGCAGTTGGATTATCTCTTTCAAGCTTTCACGGTATTGATAATAGATCATCTTTCGTCCATACTTTGGGGTGAACACTATGTGATATTTGCACATCCATTTTGTTCGAGCTAAGCTATGGGCTTTATTGGCCATTAAAATCGCCTTTTCTTTCGTCACAAAGTGGCTTGAACACTCCACATTATAACGGAAAGGTGATTTTTTTGTATAACTATCGACGCGCACCCGCATAGCGGGTGGTTTTCTGTTTCGCACGCTTTGCGTGCTCAACTGGCTTATAAGCCTGTAAATAAAAATCAAAAGGGACAATCCCTTTTGATTTTTGTGATATTAAAATGAACTGTTGCCGGCGATTTTTTGTAAAGAGGTGCAGGGAATAAATCTCGGCGGCCTTATATCATTCAGATTGCCTTTATAAACTACCTGGCCGTTAATATCAAGCAAGTTCTGAGGTCTGACCAGGTTCCGGGGTACCCTAAAATCCACAATACCGCTTTCTTTTAAGACATGATAAACAAATTCAGAACATAGAAACCTATGATCATAGCACACAGTTTTTTGTAAAAAGTTATATAGCAGACCCATATAGTTGTATTTATAAAGATATCTATAAGTAATAAAATGATCGAGCAAAACCTTTACCTTTTTATACTGCAACGCTGTAACTTTAACCTCAATTATCAGACAAGGCACATATTTGCAATATTTGTAAACACCTTTATTGACCTCTTCCTGCTTAAAACCTCCAACAAATGGATTCCAGGCATATATTCTGCCAAAACTGTACATATGCTTAAGTTCACTGTCCAGTGCAATTGCGGCGTGCGTATATTCGTCATTTTTTAACACATGAATAAGTCGAGATATGAGTGTATTCGTTCTGGTGAGTACTATGTATAAACTGTGATCCCTCATAATAAACGCATCCTCTAATTCGTCAATTTCTTCAATGCGTTTATTATGACTGAGAATAATTAAAGACCGCTTAAAAGAATATTAACAAATTATGAATTTATAACGCGGAAACAAAAATCAAAAGGAAAATCAAAAGGGACTGTCCCTTTTGATTTTCCTTTTGATTTTTTGACATCCGCATAGGTTTGAGATTTTTGCGGCTATTACAAATTTACATTCCTCATCCATCTTGGCATATATTTCTTCTAACAACTTGAATACTTTTTCTTTTTCACCTCTTACAAGGGTAGACATAACCCCCACATTATACTCCAGGCCGCTTTGCTCAATTAATTCGATAACTTTATCCACATTAGCATTGCCGTCGCCACTCTGCAAAGGCAAAAAAGATATCTCGCACGCCGCTATTTTATCCAAAGAGCACATAGAAACCCTCCTCTTTCCGTGTCCGACAGCTGTTTCTCAATATCCAGGCTGATCTCATCCTCCGACGCATCCAGCGGAATAAACAGGCATTGCCCGGTAGCTTCGGGCTTTTCCGGATACAGATTTATAAGCTCATCCATGGTTTTAAAAGACGCATATTTGAAAACGGAATTCTCCTGAAACTCCCTGCTGAGGTACAACTCTCCCCACTTACTGTCCCTGTTGATGGTGCCGATTACAATCTTTCCGCCCTTTTTTACAACCCGAAACATTTCATTTAATACCTTTTCGGACTCTTGAATAAACTCAATGGCAGCCATTGAAATGACCCCGTCAAAGGACTCATCTTCAAATATCATATCACGAGCATCCACGTTTATAAAATCAATAGAGAGCCCTCCCTTCTTAGCTTTATCCCTGGCAACGTCCAGCATATTATCAGACACGTCGATACCGGTCACATTCAATCCCATCTTTGCCAGCTTGATGCTGAAATTTCCGGTGCCGCATCCCACATCAAGAACACTCATACCTTTTTCAGGCTTGAAAAGACTGAATGCAAGCTCTGTTTGGACCTGATCGGCAAAAGCACCCATTTTAGTCTCATACCAACTGTCGTACAGCTTTGATTCTTTGTCAAAAACTTTCATTATTCCACTTCCTTTAAACCATTATCGTTATTATCGTCCGGCAAAGTAAATATTTCTAGAATATGTTTTTTGATATCGTTGAATATTTGTGTGGTTGTAACATCTTTGTTTCTCGCCCTTGGCAGCGGTATCTCTACTTCCTCCTTTATCACGGCAGGCCTGTCCGAAAGGATATAGACCCTGTCGGACAAGAGTATGGCCTCATCGATATCGTGAGTTATAAACAATACAGACGTATCCAGATTTTTCAATGTCTTTAACAGCCAATAGTGCATGTTTGATCTGGTAATAGCATCCAAGGCTCCAAAAGGTTCGTCCAGCAGCATGATATCGCTCGAAAACAAATATGTGCGAAGGAGCGCAGCCCTTTGCCTCATCCCTCCTGAAAGCTGGAAAGGATACTTATTCTCAAACCCGTCCAACCCAAAAGTTTTGAAATATCCCGCTGCTATTTTCCTTGCCTTCTCTTTGTCTTCGCCCTTTATCACCAGCGGCAGGCTTACATTGTCTATCACCTTCATCCAAGACAACAGCAAATCTTTTTGATACATATAACTTACTCTTCCGGTCTTGCCGGTGTAGTCCTGCCCGTTTATTATAACCTGCCCTTTGTCCGGCAGCATGAGCCCCGAAATGATATTGAAAATAGTGCTTTTCCCGCTGCCGCTTGCGCCTATCAGCGACACGAATTCATTGTGCCTCAGGTTGAGAGAAACATCTTGCAAAACCAAATTATCGCCGAAGGACTTTTGTATATTTCTAACGAACAGCTTTTCATCATGGTAAAAATTCATTGGTAAACGCCTCTTCTGCATCTAATCTTCTATCGATAAGGTTGTTTTCAAACATCCAGTCACCAAACCGTTCCCATCTTTCCTTTTCCATTACTCCCCATCTATCGGTGCCTTTCATATATTCGCTGGCGAGGAATTTCTGGCTTTCTATCGCAAGCTCCCGGTCAATCTCCGGAACATGTTTCAGCAACAATTCGGCTGCTTCCTCCGGGTTCTCAATAGCAAACTTATAACCTTTTTCTGTGGCTCTCAAGAACCTTCTTACAAGGTCGGGCTCCTTATCTATCGTATCTTCGCTTGCAACGATGACGGGAGTATAAAAATCCAGCTCTTGTACTAAATCATGCAACATGATGAAATTAATTGGTCGATTCTTTACTTCCGACGCCACACCGTCCCAGCCGTAATATATCCAGGTAAAGTCCACATCTTTCTCCGTCGCTCCGAAAAAGTCTGCGGCGCCAATATTCACCATAGTAACTGTCGAGAAATCGGCCCCCGCTTTCTCCATAAACCCTTTCAGAATCGCCTCTTCCATTTCCGAGCCCCAGCCTCCGTATTTCTTGCCTTCGAAGTCTTTCGGGCTCGTTATGTTCCTTTCTCTGGGAGATGCAAATCCCGAAGTGTTGTGTTGTATAATGGCTGCGATCGCCTTCACCGGCAAGGGATTTTCCGCTGTCCTGGCATAAGTCATCTGTTCTTGATGACTGATGCCGAAATCGCCTTTTCCGGCTGCAATCAAATCGGCGCTTCCTCCCTCTGAAGGCTGCTTAATCTCTACAGAAAGCCCCTCTTCTTCGTAATACCCCTTTTCGACAGCGACATATAGACCGGTATGATTGGTGTTTGGAACCCAATCCAAAAGCAACACTACTTCATCTAACCCATTTTCACTGGTACCTGTATCAGTACCGCAACTTGTAAAAAACAAGGAGAAAAACATAATTCCCAGCAAAACACACGATACCAAAGCTTTTTGTTTTCTTAACATTTACATAAACCCCCAATCTGTCAACTATCTTTGTTGCTCGATATACCTAAACCATGGCATGGATAGGTTTTGAATTATTGTTATGACTTTGAAAAGCAGCATGCTGAGTATAATAACGACTAAAGTCGCCGCAAAAACTTTGTCTACGGCAAAAGAATGCTTCACCCTTACGATGTAAAATCCTATGCCACTGTCTCCTCCCAGCCATTCACCTATGACCGCCCCCATGATGCTGTAAGTAGCCGCGATCCTTAAACCGGAAAACAACCCAACCATGGATGCGGGAAGCTTTACGATTTTGAAAATCTGAGACTTGCTTGCTCCCATGGATTTGAGGAGATTAATCATGTCCACATCTACGGAGCTCAAACCTTCCAGCAGGCTTATTATTATCGGAAAGAAACACACTAACACCGCTACGATGATTTTCGGCAATATTCCGAACCCAAACCACAAGATAAACAAAGGCGCAAGTATTATGATGGGAATGGTCTGTGACACGATTAAGAGCGGGTACAATGCCTTTTTAACAGCAGGAAACCTGTCCATTGCCATAGCAAGCAGGAGTGACAATATGATCGCAACTGCAAACCCGGTCAAGGCCTCCCGCAAAGTGACAAGAATATGATCTATCATATCCGGCATGGTCATTACAAAAGCCTTCAACACATCTGAAGGAGACGGCAGTATGAATCGTGGGACGAGCCCTGCTCTTACAACAGCCTCCCATATTAGGACAAGAAACAGGGCAAACAGTAACGGTATGAGCTTATTGCTTATTTCTTTTGTCGATTTCATTTCGCTTCCCTTGCTTATTGTTCCATAAAATTTAAAAATCCCTTACCTGATAACAGATAAGGGATAGAAATTGCAGTTCATTCCTATATTCTCCCTACGACGGCATTATCCGTATCAGGTATACGGGTCGGAATCTTCAGATTCCCTCTCAGCCGGTCACACCAGCTCCCCAGATTTTTCATTTTCTAAATTGTAACACGCACACCTTACCTTGTCAATTAAGTTCAAAAATCAAAAGGGACAGTCCCTTTTGATTTTTACGGGATCATTTCGCCTAAGGTAACCTTAACCTTTTTAGTCTGGCCATTGCGAATAAAGGTTATGGTTACTTTGTCTCCGATATTGTGTTTGTAGATTTCACCGATAAGTTCTGTGGCGTTCCTCACTCTCGCATCGTTCACATGGGTTATAACATCCCCTCTTTGTATTCCGGCTCTCGCTGCGGGGCCATCGGGGTCCACTTCGTAAATGTAAGCTCCAAGCGGTAAATTGTGCTGTTTGGCATACTGCAGGTATTGATCGCTGATCGAAACCCTGAGAGCAGGATGCTTAGCCACACCGTTGTCCACAAGTTGTTTGATGATTGGGGTTACATCAGATATAGGTATCGCAAACCCCATGCCTTCGAAGCCCTGCACCGCATATTTTGCAGAATTTATGCCGATAACTTCGCCCGAATAATTAACGAGAGGGCCGCCGCTATTACCGGGGTTGATCGCAGCATCTGTCTGCAGCATATTATACAGGGTAACTCTATTGGAAACAGTAATGGTCCTGTTGATTGCAGAAATGACTCCTGCAGTTACAGAACGAGCGAATTCGTTTCCCCCGGGGTTACCGATGGCTACTACATATTCCCCGACCTCGAGCGCTGAAGAATCCCCTATTTTAACTTCAGTAAGGTTGCTGGTGTCCGAGATCTGAACTACAGCCAAATCGGTGATGGAATCCCTTCCGACTACTTTTGCATCCAGTGTGCGTCCATCGCTTAAACTAACGGTAATTTTCTGGGCGTTCTGGATAACATGATTGTTAGTTACAATGTAACCGTTTTTCGCATCAATGATAAACCCTGAGCCTGTTCCGGCTTCCACCAACTGAGGAGTATATCCGGAGCCATAACGATATCTGTAAGCAGTTTGGTAGTTAGTAATGCCCACCACTGCCGGACCGACCTCTTTGGCTACCCGAACCACAGGAGAGCTGCTCGCTTGCGTTGATGAAGAATCGGTAAGAAAAGCCGCGGAATTATTGCTGTCTGCATTGCCGTTGACTGTTGCCACCACAGCAGTCTGCGCTTCAATGGCGTCAAAAACATCTGCATAAACATATTTTAAAATCGCAGCCGAAGTAAAACCTCCAATGAGAGCACAGAAGATGCATAAGGCGATTATTGGCAGCAGTCGATGTCTCTTTTCGCTCATTATAAGTAACCCCCTTTCATTTTTGGGACCTTTGCGGATAGTTCTTCAACCATTCAAGCATAAGTATAAGACATAACCCTGAATTGAACCTGAAAGTTAAATGAAAAGAGAGAAATATTGCAAGCTCAATACAAAATCTGATCTTTCAAAAATGTGCCTTTTCTTAAATCATCGAAAGCTTTGTCCAATTCTTCCTGCGTGTTCATTACAATCGGCCCGCCCCAGGCAACAGGCTCATCCAGCCGTTTTGAACTTATGAATAGAACCTGAGCTTTTTCATCAGTTGCCTTAATCTCTACCTCATTCCCGGAAGTGAGCTTTACAGCCGTCTTCTCCATAACAAGATCATCGCCAACGTATGCATCGCCCAATAAAGTAAACAACATAATCGAGGAATAGGGATCCGTACTCAAAACAACGGATGCATGGGGATTAATATGCAAATCATAATAGTCGAGAGGAAGATATTTGCTCATATATCCTTTGTGACCTTCAAATTCACCGGCCAAAATCCTCAACTTGCCCCAATCAAACTCTATTTCCTCAATCTCTGAATTCTTGATGCTCTTATATGCCGGAGGTGCCATTTTATCCTTAGCAGGAAGGGTAATCCAAAGCTGAACACCGAGCAACCGTTCCGATGCCGGAAGCCTCTCCTCATGCAAAATGCCGGATCCCGCCGTCATCCATTGAACTTCTCCATCACCAATGGTATCCTCATTCCCCAGGCTGTCCATATGAGTCATACGTCCGCGATATACGTAACTGATCGTCTCGATCCCCCTGTGGGGATGCATGGGAAATCCCGCTATGTAGTCATCGGGATTCATGCTGTCAAAAGAATCAAGCAACAATATGGGGTCGAATTCCTGTACGGTCCTGCTCCCCAACACTCTAACCAATTTTACCCCTGCTCCGTCCTGGGTTCTATAACCAGTAACCTGCCCTGCTATTTCTCTTCTCATAATTTGTCCCCTCGTATTATAAAGTAGTAGTGTTTATAGTCCCTCTCCAAGGACTTAATGCTATACTTCTTACAGACGCTGTGGATTAGTCCTAGTCTCCTAACGCTTGACGTTTTAAGAAAGGCTATAACCACAGTCGTTTGCTTAAGTGGTAATTAGTTGGATAACGCATGACGTTTCATTTAGCACGAGGTTACATTGGGCAAACCGGTCTGTGGAAGAAAACAGTGTCAATACAAATTCAAAGGAGAAGCCACTATGATTTATGTCGGTATTGATGTTGCTAAGGACAAGCACGATTGTATCATCGTTGATTCGGATGGGGTGATCCGTTTCCCGACGTTCACCATCCCAAACAACAAACAGGGGTTTCGTGAATTGCTTACAAATCTCAAGACATGTGGGAGTGATTTCGCTCAAATTAAAGTAGGACTGGAAGCTACCGGTCACTACAGCGATAATCTTTTGGAGTTTCTGATCGCCAATGATCTCCCCACTACGGTAATCAATCCGTTACATACCAATCTTTACAGAAAAGGTCTAAGCCTTAGAAAGACGAAAACGGATACGGTCGATGCTCACTCGATTGTGACTATGCTTAGGACAGAATGCTTAAAGCCCTACTCGAAAACATCTTACCATGTCCGCGAACTTAAGTCACTAACAAGATACCGCTTCTCTTTGGTGCAAGATTGCGCAAGACTCAAATCCTCTTATGCAAGACTTTGCGTCATCCTTTTCCCTGAATTGGAGAAGCTGGTCCCGTCGCTGCATATGGCTTCTGTATATGCTCTACTCTCTGAATTTCCAAGCGCAAGAGCCATATCCCAGTGTCACCTTACTAGACTATCTAATCTTCTTACCACTGCATCCAAGGGGCGCTACGGTAAGGAGAAAGCGATGGAAATCCGGAATGCAGCACGAGACTCCATCGGTCCTTACAGCGACGTGAAATCCTTAGAATTGCAGCAGACCATCCAAAGGATCCGGATGATGGAAGACCAGATTAAGCAGGTCGAAGCAGAAATCAATCCCATTGTCGATGAATTTCATAGCCCGCTTCTGACGATTCCCGGAATCTCCTACCGCATGGCTGCCATTCTCATTGCCGAAACAGAAAACTTCAGCAACTTCGATTCGGCGGAGAAGGTGCTTGCCTTCGCCGGTTTGGAACCTTCCGTTTATCAGTCAGGACAACTGACCTCCACACATGCGAAAATGGTGAAGCGTGGCTCTAAATATCTACGCTACGCCCTATTTAATGCCGCAAAATATGTCTGCCATTGGGATGGAGGCTTCGGTCAGTACCTTGCGAAGAAGCGTGCTGAGGGCAAACCTTACAACGTGGCCGTTTCCCATGCGGCCAAGAAACTGACTCGGGTAATCTTTCACCTTGTGAAAACGAATCAGACCTTCATTAGCCAAGCATAGGCACTATGCCATTGTAATTCCGAGAGCAGCTCTTTAGGGGTGCTAATTTTGTCATGCAATTATCAAGGTACAGTTTGTCTGAGTTGCATTTCTGCAATTCATCCGAAGTTTTTCATTTTGGGTCTTGACTTTTAATAGTTAGTCTCTCTTGCATTTTTGCTTTAAGGCGAAAAAATGAAGAGTGGGAATGCCCACTCTTAGCAACGGCTAATAATTACAATAAACTCTGGGTTTCATATTAGCACAAAATTTCAAGGTTTGCAAGTATTATTAACAATTATTTTCCTTTGCC
>LSQX01374134.1_pt1 | contig 13486 bp, 15 predicted proteins | sample 654561 | NCBI WGS metagenome assembly LSQX01 (sample SAMN04489861, study PRJNA283612) | anaerobic digester metagenome | isolation source: 4 biogas reactors fed with cattle manure at either 37C or 55C with and... | place: Denmark: Kongens Lyngby | collected 2014 | reverse complement strand
CGGTGCGGTACCATGATCCGGTGCTCCACAATCTCTGTTTCCTGCACTTTACCGATGATATCCCAAGCTTGAACCTTGGTTCCAGCTTCAACCAGCGGTTCGAACTTCCAGCGTTTATCGCGCTCAAGTGCTTGAACATCGATCCCTCTAGTAATGTTGCTGCCAGCTATTTCCCGGATTGCCTCCAGAGGACGCTGAATTCCATCGAAGATTGTCCCGATTAAACCAGGACCAAGCTCGACACTTAGTGGCGCCCCAGTTGTGTATACAGGCTCTCCCGGTCCTAAGCCGGCAGTTTCTTCGTATACCTGAATCGAGGCCCGATCGCCCCGCATCTCTAGAACCTCACCAATCAGACGCTGATCGCTGACACGAACCACGTCAAACATATTGGCATCCTGCATGCCTTCGGCAACAACCAAGGGACCTGATACCTTGACTATTCTTCCGTGACTCATAATCGCCTACCCTCTTTCGCACCATATTACGCCTACTCGTCTCTAAACAGAATATCTGCTCCAATCGCCCGTTCAGCTGATCTTCTCAGATTGCGCATGCCAATGCCCAATGAACCCTGACTGCTGGGAATCAAGATGATTGCCGGCACCATCACATCTTTGTACAGATCAATCGTATCGCCTATTTCCTGCGCCATCTGTTCGGTAATGTAAACCACCGCATAATCATCCCGGGCTAGTTGTTCCAGGGCTGCTTTGGCTGCGGACGAATCTTCGACTGGGAATACAGACATCCCGATAGCCTTAAAGCCGAGAATGCTGTCTTTATCACCGATCACACCGATTTTATACATAAGTCTCCCTCAGCCTTTCCCTGATTACATCTTGTGCTAATTGATTTATTTTACCTACCATTACAATCCGGACATTTTTGATCTCCAGCTCTTTCGCTAACAAATAGGTAACCAACGGCTCGATACCAAATATGGCAAATTTGGTTTCTTTAAGCAGATCCATCAGATAATTATCGCACAGCATCTCAAATCCTGCTAAATTGCGAGATGATTTAAAGCTTTTCATGCTTTCCTCCAGCAGCTGACTGTAGGCCGTATCGGCATACTCGGCTGGAAACTGGTCAAAATCCAGTTCGAGAAGCTTTTGATAAAATTCAAACTCAAAACTGCCGCCAGGTATTAAAAAGCGCTCTAAAAATTCCCAATCTTTATTGATCAGCTTAGTGCGCAGCACTATTTTTAAGTTGGCTGTATCGATCATGATTACCACTATTCGGCGCACAAACGGATTGCCCAATTTTTGGGCCAGTTTGAGCAGATCGCTGTAGAGCGCTTGATCGAGAATGATATCAATTAACTGAGGATCAGCAGTTCTGCTGAAAGCTTCAAAACAAGCATTGACCGCAGCCTGCATCGATTCCGGAAGCTGAGAGAAATCTCGGTTCCTAAACATGTCTGCCACTGCATCAGCCGAATACAGACTAGGCGCGGCTAGATAATGTTCATACACTTCTTGATTGGATAATTCAGCCTTTAAATGGACTTTCAAGTTGTGGTAATCATTTTTGATAAAAAACAAGTCGAAGGCGTCAGGGTTGGGAGCAATCTCCATCAGCAAATTATAGACTTTCTCCAGCTCTTCGCTGAGGATCTGCTCATAATTGTAAGCAGTGCTTTCACCCGCGGAGAACCCATAATTTGCGTCCCTCAACACCTTAAAAGCCTCCTCGGCTGAATCGGCCTCAATCATTCGCTCCAGCACGCTGCGGCTGAGCATCCGCTGCTCAACCGCACGAATGCGCGCTACTGCATATGCATATTTGGTATCCATCGATTGTATCATTTCGCTTCCCTCATTTTCAGTTTAAGAGAATAACAAACCAGCTACTTCCATGGCAAGTTGATCGTAATTCTGCTTAAGCAGTGCTTCGAAGGAATAATTAACAGTGATGTCTCCTGCTCTTAAAATCACTCCGCCTTGAATCGGCGCTAAATCCTTGGCTAATTTCAACGATCCAGGCAGACCTTTTTGCTTTACTCCAGCATTGACTTGTTTTAAAAAGTCAGCCGGCAGACGCTTATGGTCCTGCTCTGATAACAGAATCTGCTCCGCCCCGGTTGTGCTGCCCTGGACAATCAAGTCCTTGATCAGCTTAAAATATTCCTGATCAGGAAGGGAGCGCAGCCGCTCGAGGGCCTGTTCAAAGGCGGAGGCAATCAGCTCCTGCTTTACCTTAAGCTTTTCTTTGCGGGCGTTCAGCTCTGCCACAGATATCAACCGGTTGCGGAGTGCTTCCCCCCGCTCCTTCGCTTCGGCAATAATCTTATCACATTCAACCGCTGCTTTCTGCCGAGCCTGCTCCAGAACCGCTTCTGCTTCCTTCTCAGCCTGCTTTTTTCTTTCTGCAGCGTTCAGTTTTGCTTCTTCGATGATTTTACTTGTCAGTTGCTCTACTCCTGTCATTTTCAGGACACTTCCTTATGCATATATATTAAGCCTTACCAATGATCAAAATAGAGATAATCAATGAGAGAATCGCAAACATCTCAACCATCAGCGCCAGTACTACACCTTTAATCATACCTTCTGGCTGTTTAGCAACCATATGAATACCGGCAACGGAAACTCTGCCCTGCAGTACAGCAGAAATGTAACCAACAATCCCAACCGGAAGAGATGCTAAAAACAGCAGTAAGCCAGTATCAAAGTCAAGGGGTGCGCCTGCAACAATATTACCGATAATCAAGAATGCAATTACAAAACCATAGATGCTTTGGGTACTAGGCAGAGCCTGAAGGATCATTACCGGAACGAATTTATCTTGATCTTCAGTCAGCACACCAGCTCCCGCTTGACCGGCGGCTCCCACTGCCCGAGCTGATCCGATTCCAGTAATACAAAACGCAAATACGGCTCCTAATACTGCTAAAATTTTGCCAATAAATTCTCCTTGAAAGAACTCCATAGTAGTAACCTCCTAGTTTTTTAAATTTACATATTTGGTCTTGTACTTCAAAGGTTTGAAAGGTTTACCTCCACCTTGATAAAACTTACCAAAGAATTCAATGTACTGCAGCCGGCTAGAGTGAACATAAGCACCAAGGGCGTTAATTGCAAAGTTGAGACTGTGACCAATTATCGCTATTACAGCACAGATTAGTATCTTGATGATGTTGTTCAATCCAGCCATAGTGGCAATTTCGTTAACAATTGTACCTATAATAGAGGTAGCCAGACCCAGTGCTAAAAGTCTTGAATAGGACAGCACATCACTGAGAAAACTTACTAGATCATAAAGACTACCAACACCGGAAACTAGTTTGGATATTATGCCCTTACTCTCCCTCCCTTGAGTTAAGATCAGCACTACTGCACCAACAGCCATTAGCTTCTTGCCCAAATCCACCCAAAAAGTGGAATCCTCAAGAACCATGTTGGGCACATAAGGCAGAACCACAAAGATAAAACCGGTAAACAGCACATACCAGGCAACTACATCCCAGAGTACATCCAAGTATTTGCCGTTGCGGATGTGGTTCGCGCCTTTAACAGCAATACCGACATAAATGTGGATTACCCCAAAGAGGAGCGACCACTTCAACATCTCTTCCGGTTCATTAACCGGGTTGAGCCATAAGGGTCTTTCACCAAAATACTCGATCCCAAACCAGCTGCCAAACATCAAGCCCCAAAACATGGTAGCAAGTCCGCAGTAGAGGACCAGCTTGGCATATTTCTTCTGATTCTCATCAAATTCAAATTTCCACAAAGCAAACAGAGCTGCTAAGGTCATAATCAAGCCATAACCGCCGTCTCCCAGCATCAGTCCGAAGAAGCCGATAAAAAAGGGAGCCATAACTGTGTTGGGATCGATTTCGCGGCAGTTTGGCAGTCCATACATTTCGGTAATACTCTCTACACTGGCACCAAGACTGCTGTTTTTCAGCAGCACCGGAAACTCTTCATCGTCAGCGGGTTGCCTGATATCTACAATGCATGTCCACTGCGCTGTGAGACGCTGCCTAACGCTTTCGCTTAATTCTGCCGGCAGCCAGCCATCAATTAAAAAAACGCTCTTAGTTCTGGTAAGAGTTTCTAATGCTGCTTCTTTATCCCGCTGTCCTACAAGATAATCATAGAACAGCTCTAAATTTAATTTTTCCACAGCGTATGCAGCAATTGCCGCTTCTTTTTCTTGGTAACTGCGGTCAAGCTCCACAACTTTTTGCCTAGCTGCCTGAATCTGCTCAGCAGCAGTTCCAGTCATACCGCTGAAACTAACTGGGGAAAAGTCGTATTTCTTCAGTACATTTTCCACAGGCCCCTGCAGCTGATGATGATAGATTAAAAATACATACTGCTGGAATTTATCTTGAGTGATTACAGCAAAGTAACTCGCGGGAACTTCTGAGGCTAATTCTTGCTTAATTTTTTCTGCATCAACAGCTGGGGGGATCACACCTAAGGTAATTTTGGTGTGCTTCGTACCTTGAAAATTTAGGGGAATATCCAGCGACTGCCACGGCTCAAGCCTGGCAATCAGGTCAGCCGCCTTATTCCGCTGATTCTGGATTTCCTGCTGTTCTCTGCTGAGGCGAATAATTTCGACGACAACCTCCTGCAGCCGCCCATGCTCAGCCTCCACAGCAGCAAACTCGCTGACAGCCACCGTTCTTTTAGTGAACAGCGGCTTTTTTCCCCCATTATATCTAGCTAATCTGCTTAATGCTAATTCTACCTGTTCCAGCTGGTTGTTTAACTGGGCAATGGTGCCGGTCCGGTCCTCTTTAGTAACCAGATGGGACCAATCTGTCAACAGCTCGGAACTGCTTAAATCCTGAGCAGTAATTTCGACTGCGCCCAGAGCCATCAGCTCTTCAAGGATTTGCTCCTTGTCGGAATTCAAACCAACCAGCGTCAGTTTATCCATGCTAACGACCGCCATATGCTTTCACTACCTTCTCTATAATCAGTTCGACGGCTTGGTCTAGGCGAGCTGCTGCTTCTTGTTTGATTGTTTCACATTCAGCTGCAGTTTCTGCCTGCAGTTTTGCTACTGCTTCTTCTGCTGCACTGCGAGCTCCTGCCATGATCTTCTCTGCTTCAGTTTCAGCATCCTGGATCAGCTGTTTTTCCAACTCGAGAACACGGCTGTGAGCTGCAGCAATGATTTCAAGGGCTTCAGCTTCCGACTGCTTTCTAATTTCTTCAGCCTCTGCCTCAGCCTGCATAACGGATTGAATAATATCACTCGACACTTAACTACCTCCGTTTCTAAAAAAATTCACTGCAGCAGCGGTGTTAGAAAGTATCTAAGCATGATATTACCATAAAATGCTGTAATTTGCCATATCAATGTTTATAAAAACTTTCTGATGTTAATATATAAAAAAAAGCAGCAACCGCGAAGGTTGATGCTTTTAGAATTTAAATCCCATACCAAAGCTGATCGTCCCATCCCAATTCTGCCCAAGTGTATAGGCAAAATGGGCCAGAATTCGCTCCCGCCGATACCAGAAATCTATACCAACTTGATCCAGCTGCTCGCGGCTGAAGCGCAGATTCACTCTGGCAGTTGCTGCCGGATCGAGGGCAAACGCAACAAAACCATCGTACTGCTGTTCTAAAGGCCAGGCATCTACTCCCAGAGACAGAGAATCATTTAAAGATAGTGTGGTGCCGATAGAAATTTTGCTACGTTCTTGGATTCCTTTCAGGTCAGCAATTGGTATTGAGTGAACGCCAATACGGCCGACAAGCTGCCTAACCCGATAAGCAGCTGCCAGGTCAGCTAGCCATGCGGAAACCGGACTGGAAAACCTGTGAACTGCAAAGCCAAAAAGGGCATCTCCCTGTTCCTTAGTCCCGATAAAGGAAAAAATGTCAGCTTCCTCTTCCTGCCCAATCTGGAAGATAAAAGCTCCGTGACCCCGGGCTAACCAGTCATACTCACCATAAGCCAGTAAATATCTTTCTGTTTGAGGGCTCCAGGCACCATAGATCAGTGCCTCGCGCCCGATTTCGGAAAGGAACAGCGGATTTTCCAAGCTCCGCTCAGGGGTGAAGGCGCTAGTTTGAACAGAAAACAGCAGCGCAACAGCGAATGCCACTAATAAACTGCGTGGCTTAATCACGAACTACACCTCACTTTAGATAATATAAGAGTGACCATTGATTATTACTTCGGTCTCGCTGCTTTCAATCCTTTCTGTTCGGAATAATTTACCAATTACATTGGTATCCCCTAACAGCGGGGCTTTACCATGCGATTTTCAAACTCGTTACGGATTGCAATCTATATTCTTAAACTAGTAATTCCGGATAATCAGCTCAGTTATTTCGCCTCTGCCGCTTCCATCTGAGTTGATGTTTCTTTTCGCCAAAACCCGCTCAATGTTAAAACCCTGATAAAGCTCATCAAAAAAATTATCATCGGGATTGCTCACTTTTGGATCAGAGTTGCTCAAAAGGAGCAGGGCTCCCCGGGCATTTAATTCCCGGAAATATTCCGCCAAACGAATCTGATCTGCGTCAGTAAAACTATCTTTGCTGTAGCTGGTAAAGCTGGCTGTCCTGGTGAGCGGTCGATAAGGAGGGTCGAAATAAACGAAAGTATGTCGATCTATATAAGGGCTGGAGCTGAGGAAATCAGCGCAGATCAGGCTGACACGTTGAAGCGCTCTGCTGACAGCTCTAATATTATCCGCATCGCAGATTGTGGGATTTTTATAGCAGCCGCAGGGCACATTAAATTCTCCCTTTTGATTTTGGCGAAACAAACCATTGTAGCATGTTTTGTTGAGAAAAATTAGGAAGCTGGCCCGGACTATCCATTCTTGATTAAATGATTGGTAATCAAATTGCTCCATCTGCCTGTTGTAAAGCTCCCGGATTCTGTAATAAAATCTGCTTCTCTCCTCCCCAACCAGGGCAAGAAAATCTGTTTCCAATTGGCCTAACTGGGTAATTAAAGCTTCTGGTGTTTGCTTGACAACTTGATAGCCAACCATCAATTCTCGGTTTATATCAATTAGATAAGCGTTTTCAATATTATACTCATTGTGCAGATGAAAGAAAAATGCTCCTCCGCCAACAAATGGCTCTACATAAGTTTTGATCACGCCTGATTCTTTAATCTGCTGGGGCAGGCGGGCAGTTAATTCAGCCAGCAGCTGGGTCTTGCCACCAGCCCATTTGAGAAAGGGTCGAACCTGTATCCGCTTGTCCACTTAGATCATCCCCTTCTCCTAAATTCCCACATTATTTGTGAACTTAAACCTGCTGCAGATAACTTCGATACCGCTGCTCTGTTTACCTGCCAAAATACAGCCCCAGCGCTTGCCTCACCAGGTCTGTGAGGCTGCTAACACTACTCTGCTGAATAAGTTTGAGGTACTAGAGATTAATCAACAGCAGCCTGCTTAACGGCAGGCTGTTTTCCTATAATATTATATTATTGCTCCAACAAATTCCCAGTAGGTCCCTCTTCAACAACAGATGACTTTCTAAGAAATACACCGATAAGTAAAGCCGCTATCATAACCAGGAACCACATTCCGACTAGCATACCTATTCCTAAGGTCGCTCCTTGCTAATCCAGCCGACTCCAATTCATTGGTGACATTAGCCGCTTGGTCAGAAACACTGATAATTCCAACTAAAATGCGGACTGCCATGAAAACTGTCCAAATCAGAGCAAAGTTTTAAGAACATTCCAACCGGTTCCGCCTTCCCGCGTCTCTCCTGGTTTCAAACTCCGCTTAGCCAAATATACCGGCAGAACCAATACACCAGCAATCAATACGCCAATTACCCATCCAAAGTGATCACGTCTCTTCCGAATGTCGTAAAAAGTCCATGCAGCAAGAATAATCGCGTCCACTCTCAACAAATTCAAATGGGTGGGGGTTACCAAATTGATATTGGAGCACCCGTAGTGTTCTTGGTGCATCAGCATCATGGCTGCCAGCTGTTCGCTGGTATAGACGGAACCTTTCCCACCAAAGCTAAGCTGATAATTCTGGCAGTATACACAGCGGAGATTGCAGTGGGCAAAAAAGATAGTCCCGGAACCCCTTCTGCCAACCAACTGCCGTTCTTCACCAAAATGAGGCCCAACGCTGGATATTTTCAACCTGTCCCCGGCTCCACAGAAACCTTTACTTTTAGTTCGGTCTACCCCGCATTCCCTGGGACAGAGCAGGCACTGATGCAAATGCTCTTTTGCAGCAGCGATTCGCCCTTCAAACTCCTCCTTGGTAAACCGAAGATAGCCTGCTTGATATTCCACACCAACCACCCCCACAGGCATCTATTTTTGCTATGAATAAAGCCGCCTGATCGGCGGCTCATTTTCTACCCTAACCCCTGAGAATCTTGTCCAGAGACTTTCCCTTTGCCAATTCGTCAACAAGTTTATCGAGCCACCTAATTTTCTGCATCAGGGGATCCTCGATTTCCTCCACTCGTATCCCACAAACTACACCTGTGATCTTAGTGGCATTCGGATTGATCTGGGGAGCCTCGTTAAAAAAGGTCTCGTAATCCACGTTTTTATCAATTTGCCGCTGCAGACCAGCTTGATCATACCCAGTTAACCAGCAGATTACCTTATCTACCTCTGCTTTGGTGCGTCCTTTACGCTCAGCCTTTTTAACCAGCAGTGGGTAAACCCTTGAAAATGCCATTTTAAATACTCGTTCACTGCTCATATTGTATCAATCCTTTCGTGCTGCTTTTTCTTGCAAATTCAACAATGCAACGCTTCATATTATAATACAGCTCGAACCACAGCAGCATATTGATCCCAATTCTCTAATTGATACCGATGATGGCGGAACAGGGGAATCAGTTTTCTTCCGAGCAAGTTTTGCCCCGGTTCAATAATGATACAACTGCGGTAATAGTTCTCGCAGCGCATTTGCTTATGAAAGTCGGGAGCTAACACTTTTACAATGAGTTCGCTCGTTGCCAGCACAGGAATCTCTGATAGGAACAGAGAATCCAATTCTTGTCGCAAATAGGGTACCCATTCTGCTGCAACTTTGTGCCAATGTTTGTTTTTTGAGCTGTCACAATTAAAGTAGTTGCGGCAGAGGTTTTGGGCATAGATTTCACCAAGCTTCAATCCTAATATATCTAAGTTGTGTTTAACAGCCATAAAAAACTTATTCTTAGGTCCAGGATTTTCCAAGCCAAAGACATATTTAAACCTGGCGTTATACTGAGTGCCTGGATCAGTGCCTAAGACAATTGCTCTGATTGGCCCTTGTTCCCAATAAGGCTCTGGCCAGTTATCGTCATCCACATACACATCTGGAAAATTAGTTTTAAGCTTCTGCTTTATTTTGCTATAGTCCACAACATAATCTCCTTCGCGCTTAAATGTTTATTCTGTGCAGCCCAGCCAAATTCTCACGGAATCCTGCAGCGCTAGCTCAAGACCTGATTTCAGCACCGCTTTCCGCTCTGATAACGAATCAAATCCTGTGTTCAGCCGTCCTGCAGCATCTAACAAGTCCGGCTCAGGATTGTAATCCTGCCATAATAGAAATGGCATCCGATCTGCCGTATAATAATGGGCAAGCAGATGTCCCTGCAGCGGCTGCACCCCATTTCTAGCCCAGGCATTAGTATACAAATGCCATAAACCATCGCTGGGATCGGAGTCGAGCCAAATAGAGCTCGCTTCGGACTCTGTTAGGTAAACCCTCTCAACTTGAAAGCCAATTGATTCTAATTCATCAGCGATATAATCCCCTAAAATTCTGCGTTCATCTTCCGAGCGGATTAGAAATACCAGCTCCACAGCTTCCCCATGATAGCACCACTGATTGTCAATCAATTCTGCGCCTAACTTAACCATTTCCTCAGCAATAACAGCCTGGGCAGCTTCTTTATCCCAGCTGTACATCTGTTCTAACTCTTCGAGAACATCTGATATAAATTCATAATCAAATGACTTAGGATGAATGTATGTTAAGCACGGAACCAGAGTTCCAGCATAAATGCTGTCGGCAATATAACTGCGATTAACAAGCCGATTCATTGCTTCGCGAATTTTAGGGACTGAAAAGGGATTCAATCTTGCTGTTCCATTCTCAGTGCTGAAGACAGCAGGGTTAAAACTTAACTCCACAAACGTAACTGGTGGATTAGGCACTGGTGAAACTAGAAAAGCTGGGCTGTCACCTTTTTCCGCTACAGCAGCCTGGGGTTGATAGAAAAAATCACTGGCTTTAGGTGCAATTAGTATGCTGCTGGCCGCAGTATTTAACACCGCAAAACCCCTGTCATTGGTGTTTAAGGAGGAACCATCTGAAAGATAGAAAGGCACTCCGCCAATTCCACTACCCCACTGATCTGCAACGTTGATCAGTATGCTCTGCTCCTCATGGTAAAACACTGCTGTGACCGATTTGTCCCCATCCAGCAGTACCTTTGTTTCTGGTGCAAAGGAATCCTCAACCTCCCCAATCCAGTAGCTAAATTCCCAGCCAGGAGCAGGAACGGCGCTTAAGGTTACAACTGTGCCGCTCAAGTACTCATGAATTCCTACCTCCGGCGTAACCATACCCTGACCGCTGGTAGCAAGCTTCAGCTCTACCTGTACAGCCGGAGCGTTCGTGCCGTCCTGACACCCACTCAGCATCAGGAGTAAAATAAGAATTAGTACAGATGCAGCTCTCTTTGTTAAGCCCATTTTCAAATCTCCTCTTCACCGGATTATCATGCTGATACTTTGAATATACGATATATTTGGTGAAGTCCCTTTAATTAAAATTATCCTCAGAGAAAACCCCTTCCCTGAGGATGCTGGTGCAGCTAATCACGGCTGTCGAGAAACTACCACCGAAACGCTCACTACTTTACCTAAATTCAAAAATAAATAACCTTCAGCGGAAAGTTTAATCCACTGAAGGCGTAAAAAAAGCAATATTCAATTAAAGCTTAAAGCGGCTCATCTGCTGGTCAACTGCTTCCGCTGCATGGACAACTTCTACTGTCGATGCTGCCATCTGTTCTGTGGAAGCAGATTGCTGTTCTGTAGTAGCACCAATTTCTTCAGCGCCAGCAGACAGCTCTTCGCTGGCGGTAGCTATCTCGCCGATATCATGGGTTAAGGACTTAATTACTTCAGCAATCTCGGCAAACATGTTGCCAGTACGGGTAACAATATCCATACCTTCTTTTACTTTACCAGCGCCTAAATCGGTACGCTCAACCGACAAATTAACCGAATCCATTGTCCGCTTGATCAATTTGGTAATGTCCCCCGCAGCCTGAGCTGATTGTTCAGCTAACTCTCGAACTTCATCAGCAACTACCGCAAAGCCTCTGCCCTGTTCGCCAGCTCTAGCTGCTTCAATCGCAGCATTTAATGCTAACAGATTAGTTTGATCCGCGATTCCAGTAATAATCGAAACGATGTTGCCGATCTCCTCTGACTGCCGCCCTAAATCCTTGATCTCTGCAGCTAGTTCTGTTACTACGTTGTGAATTTCGTTCATGATTCTAACTGTTTGCTCGATTTCAACTGATCCCTGTCTTGACATCTCGTTGGTTTTTTCAGCTAATTCAGCGATTCGTTGGGTGTTGAAGTTCAGCCGATCGACTGCGCCGGCAAACTCATTGGCACTTCGGGCCAATTCTTCTACTGATGCGCTGGTCTCCTGGGCACCAGAAGAAATCTGCTCAGCAGAAAAGCGGACAGTGCTTACTGAATCTTTTACTGCTGTTACCATGTCCCGCAGTTCAGATTTCATTTTGTTGAGGGCAGCGGTAAGTTCCCCGATCTCATCCCTGCTCTGATAAGCCACATCAGACACACCGAGATTACCAGCAGCAATCTCTTGAGTAAATGACAGCAGCAGCGATACAGGTCTGGTAATCGATCTGGTTATTACAACCGCTGCCACAATAGCCACAACATATGCTGTCACCAGCAGTCCGAGAACAGTTAATGTGGCGGAAGCCGCGCTATCACTGGCACTAGCATTAAAGTCTTCAGCCCGGACTCTAGTATCATCAACTACCTTTTGGATACTGCTTTCTACCAGCTCGATTTGGGCATTTCCCATGGACCGCGATACATTTGCTGCTCTCTCCTGCTGACCTAGTTCTATGTAGTAAATAACTTCATCCCTAATCGGCTTCCAGTCTTTAAATGCTTGAAGGGCAGCGTCAAGCAGGGAATGATCCCCTAGATAGCGCTCATAAAGGACATCAAAATTTTGTAAAACCTGCTGCTCGAGCTGATCTATATTTTCATAATAACTATTGCGTAAATTTTTGTCCGGTGTGAGTACCACATCTTTCATATCCCGAGCCATTGCATTTATGTTTGCCTGTGCCTCTAAAGCATTTACATGAGCTGTGTAGGAATAATTAAACATGGTATCGGTGGTATCAGCAATTCTGCCCATATAAAATATTGCAGAGCCGGTAACCACTGTGCTCACTATCAGCACCAGTGCGAAACCTAAGATCATCTTTTTCGACAGCCTTAAATTACGAAACATACTGCTCTCTCCTCCGTAGTTTTTCTAGCTGTTGGATTTCCTGACTTGTCATTAATTTTTTTGGATTGACAATTGGAATTAAGCGGTCATCTACCTTACAGATGTAATTCATTAAACTCTGATCCATTCCATGAATGTTATTCAGGGCTTCTAAAGAGTGATTTGAAACATGCAGCACCTCCGCAACGGAGTCCACCAAATAACCAACCATGGAATTCTCAAGCTCAATTAAAAGAACGCGTTGATTAGTTCGGTCAGAGACCAGGCTGTCTCCCATCTCGAATCGTTTCCGCAGATCAAATATGGGAAGCATAGTGCCTCTAACATTGGTAATACCTACCATCCAGGGTGGCATTTCCGGCAAAGCAACGACTTGAGAAAAGGAGATTATCTCTCTAACCGCTGAAATTCGGATGCCAAATTCGTGTCCCGCAACCGTGAATACCACCACTTGAAAGCCAGCTGGCGTATTCTCGCCATTCATTCCCCATCCCACCTCCCCCCTTATTTGAGAATACTTCCAGGTGCAGCGCACGCTGAAAAATTCAAAATAAATTACGACCCCAGCCAATGCTTAGGATCGCTAAAATTTCTTCTAAATAATTAACAATACAAAATAATTATCGGCGTATAAGCTGCTGATCTTGAGTTGATTTTCGCAAAATTTATCTGTTGGGCATCCGAATTCCTATATAAAAATCGAGTAGGTAACCGCTAGGTGATCAGCCTAGCGGTTTTCCTCTCACAGAACGGTACGTACGGACCGCGTATACCGCTCCTGATAGACCTCAGTCATACTTCGTAGTATTGATGCAAAAGACCGACCTCATATTTCGTTAAATCCACCAGACCCATTTCGTGGTGAAACCATCGGTTTGGCAGAGCCATGTTGACTAAGGGAGATGCCGAGTTTCTCCATCGTGTGACGGATATTTTCTCAAGGCTCCCCTTGTATCCCATCCGCCTTAGTTGCTGGTGGAGAGGTTTCCAGCT
>LSQX01073772.1_pt1 | contig 13486 bp, 12 predicted proteins | sample 654561 | NCBI WGS metagenome assembly LSQX01 (sample SAMN04489861, study PRJNA283612) | anaerobic digester metagenome | isolation source: 4 biogas reactors fed with cattle manure at either 37C or 55C with and... | place: Denmark: Kongens Lyngby | collected 2014 | reverse complement strand
GCCGCCTTTTTGACCGCGGTACGGATATCCGTTCTGAAGCTATCGACGATTACGCCGACCTTGAAGTTGACCAGGATTGTTTCCTCCCGTATTGGTTTTATTTTTTTACGGCAGCATAAAGCCGACCTTTTTCATGACCCTGTTAAGTGTGCGTGATGCGATTATCGAAGCCTTATCCGCTCCCTTTTTTGCACACTCGGAGATGTATGCCTTGTCGCCGGAAATTCTCTTGTAATTCTCTTGAAAGGGACGAAGCTCCTCAACAACAGCCTCTGCGACCGCCGCCTTGAAATCCCCGTAGCCCTTGCAGGCGAACTCGTTTTCTATATTCTCAAAGCTCCTTCCCGTACAGCAGGAATAGATGCTCATGAGGTTGTTGACGCCGTCCTTACCCTCGCGGTGCGCAACAAGTGCCTCGGAATCAGTCACGGCGCTTTTAATCTTTTTGACTATAACATCGGGCGCATCAAGCATGGAGACATAGCCCTTGGGGTTCGTGTCTGACTTGCTCATCTTCTTCGTTGGATCCTGAAGCGACATGACCCTTGTTCCCGCCTTGCCGAAAAACGGCTCGGGCAGCTTGAAGGTGTCACCGTATATGCTGTTGAAGCGCACGGCTATGTTGCGGGCGATTTCAAGATGCTGCTTCTGGTCTGCGCCTATGGGCACAAAATCGGTCTGATACAGCAGAATATCCGCCGCCATAAGTATGGGATACGCGAAAAGCCCGACATTTACGTTGTCCGCATGCTTTTCGGATTTTTCTTTAAACTGTGTCATTCTCGCCGCCTCGCCGAACTGCGTGTAGCAATTGAGCACCCATGCAAGCTGCGAATGTGCGGGAACATGGCTCTGAACAAAAAGCGTGTTTTCGTCCGGGTCAAGCCCGAGAGAAAGCAAAATTGCGTAAAGCTCCTGCGTATTGCGCCTGAGTAACGACGGTTCGTCGCGAAAGGCGGATATGGTTATCGAGTGAAGGTCGGCAACCGCGTAAAGGCAGTCATAATCGTCCTTCATTTTCGCCCAGTTCTTCAGCGCACCGAGGTAGTTGCCGAGTGTCGGAACGGAGGTGGGCTGAATTGCACTGAGCACTGTTTTTTTCTTTTCTGCGGTGTTTTCCATGTATATGTTCCTTTCGGTCAGGCTTTTTTGATTTTATCCCAGTATTCCTTTGCCGCCTGTTCGTTTTTGTTGTCGCCGTACACATAATATTCCCTGTTTTTTATCTTGTCGGGAAGATATTGCTGCTCAAGCCAGTGGTTGGGGTAGCTGTGGGGGTATTCATAGAACTGACCCTTTACCTGAGCGTCCTCCCCGTCAAAGTGCTTGTTCTGAAGTGTGCGCGGTATCGGACCCGTGTTGCCGTCGCGTATATCCTGCGTTGCCGCATCAATCGCCATGCAGCCGGAGTTGGATTTCGGGGAGTTGCACACAAGAATCACCGCATCCGCGAGCGGAATCCTCGCCTCGGGCAGTCCCACCTGAAGCGCGGCATCCACCGCCGCCTTGACAATGGGAATTATCATCGGATAGGCAAGTCCCACATCCTCACACGCGCACACCATGAGCCGCCTTGTTGCCGAGGGCAGATCGCCCGCCTCAAGAAGCCTTGCAAGGTAGTGGAGTGCCGCGTTCGCGTCCGAGCCGCGCATGGATTTTTGGAATGCCGAGAGTATGTCGTAATGCTCGTCGCCCTCACGGTCATATTTCATGGCGCTCTTTTGAGAAAGCTGCTGCGCCGCGTCAAGAGTTATAAGCCGGCTCTCGCCCTGCCCGGGCATACGCGCGGACAATACGCACAGTTCAACCGCATTGAGTGCCTTTCGCACATCGCCCCCGCAGGCGTTGGCAATGTATGCGCAAACACCGTCCTCTATTGAAAAGCTTTCGCCGAGCTCATCTCCAAGCTGTTTAAAGCCTCTTTCAACCGCCGGTATAACCGCCTTGCCCTCCACCGATTTAAACTCGAACACCGTCGAGCGGCTGAGAATCGCGCTGTAAACATAAAAATACGGATTTTCCGTGGTTGATGCGATAAGCGTTATCGAGCCGTTCTCAATAAATTCAAGCAGTGATTGCTGCTGCTTTTTGTTGAAATACTGTATCTCATCAAGATACAGCAGCACCCCGTTGGGCGCGGCAAGAGTGTCAAGCTCCGCAACCACCGCCCTTATATCGGCTGTGGAGGCGTTGGTGCCGTTGAGCTTATGGAGGCGCCTGTCCGTCGCCTTTGCGATTATTGAGGCGAGCGTGGTTTTTCCCGTGCCGGACGGCCCGTAAAAAATCATGTTCGGCAGACTGCCCGAGGAAATTATATTCCTGAGCGGCTTACCTTCTCCGAGCAGATGCTCCTGCCCGACGACCTCTTCGATTGTCTGCGGACGCAATCTGTCCGCAAGCGGTCTTGACATGATTTATACCTCTTAAAACTCGAATTCCGCGGTATCATAGGAAACCTCGAAGCCCTGCGCCTGAGCGAGCGGGACGAGATCGTCGTGAATGATTCCGCCGTTGTGGGAAAAATGGTGCAGACAAAACACGGTTTTTTCGTCTGCAAGCCCCATGGCGAGAAATCTCTCGCGCACGTCCGAGCATGCCTCTATGCCCATGTGGTTGTTTCTGTAGCCCTTTAAAACACCCGTGCAATCGAGTGAAACAAGGTCAAAGCGCGGCCTGGTCTGCTCAAGATAGTCCCACACACGTTGGGTATAATAGCCGCTGTCGTGTCCGTAAAACAGCTTTTTGCCGTCCTTCTCAATTATGTAGATGAAGGGATCAAGCCTCTTGTCGTGATCCGCCTCGAGCGCAGTTACGGTATAATCGAGAATCCTCACCGGCTTATAAGCGTTGAGCCTTTCCCAACGGAAAATATTGTATTTGTCAAGCTCGTTGTCGGCAATTATGTGCCTTATCGGCTCACCCGAGGTATGGGAGCTGTAAACGGTAACAGGCTTAATCTCCTCGGTGTCCTCTGCAAAATACGCGTAGCCCGGCTTGCGATATAAGAAATCCCACGAATAGAGGTGGTCGTCATGGTTGTGTGTGACGAGAACAGCCTCGACCTTGCGAAGGTCAAGTCCGTAATTGACAACATGCAGGTATGTATCGGCGGAAAAGTCTATCATCAGCCTGCCGTCGATGAGCGTCTGCGAACGGGTGCGAATGTTTTTGCCTCCGAGCAGCCGTGCCTTCTCACACACCTCACACGAGCAGAACATTCCGGGGAAGCCCTCCGCGGCTGCGGTTCCGTAATATTTTATCCTCATCTTTCGCGTTCCTCCACAATGCGTTTTTAAAGCGTCGCTGCAAGCTCCTTTATATACGTTTTGAATTTTTCACCTATCTCGGGATGCGTAAGCGCGACCTCGCAGTTTGCCTGCATGATTCCGAGCTTGTCGCCCATATCGTAACGCTTGCCGACAAAGTCAACAGCGGTAAGCCCGTCGTGCTCGGCAAGATAGCTCAGTGCGTCCGTAAGGTAGACCTCTCCGCCCTTTTCGCTGACGGGAGTGTTCTCGATAAGCTCAAAAACATCGGGAGTGAGCACGTTTCTGCCGAGAATGGCATACAGCGACATGATCTCCTCCTCAGTGGGCTTTTCGATTATCTTGTGGCAGCTCATGACGTTGCCCTCAAGCGGGGAAACATCAAGAGTACAATATTTTTTAACCTGCTCGCGTGTGCATTCCTTGACACCGACGCAGGACTTGCCGTACTTTTCAAACGCTCTGCAAAGCTGCGCAACGACAGGATCCTCGGAAATTATAACGTCATCGCCGTAAAGCACCGCAAACGGCTCGTTGCCGACAAATGCCTTTGCCTGAAGAATGGCATGGCCGAGACCCTTGGTCTCCTTCTGGCGTATGTAATGTATGTTCGCGAGATCGGCAACCGAGTGAACCGAATCGTATATCGCCCTCTTTGACGGGTTTGAGAGAAGCTTCTGTTCAAGCTCATAGGCATAATCAAAATGATCCTCGATAACGTTCTTGTTTCTGCCTGTGATAATGAGTATGTCGGTTATGCCGGCTGCCGCCGCCTCCTCAACAAGATATTGAATCGCAGGCTTGTCAACGATGTTGAGCATCTCCTTGGGAACCGCCTTTGACGCCGGAAGAACCCGCGTGCCGAGACCCGCTGCCGGAATAATTGCTTTTGTAACTTTCATGATTTAACCCTCCGAAATTTATAAAAATTAAATTAACACACCAATCGGGACTGTGCCTTGCCGCCTATATCATCGAAAAAACTCTTTCAAATAAACTCGAGACTATAAGCACCAGCAGCACAAAAAGCACCGAGGTTCCGCCCTTGACGGACAGAAGTCCGAAATAGGTTCTCGCGTCCGGAACGGACAGGCGCAGTGCGGAAATCTTGCCGGTGACCTCGTTTTTGTAGAGATAGTTGCCGAACAGTCCGAAAATGACGTTGGTTGCTATCTGAACACCGAAGAGAAAATATGTTTCCCACGAGCTTGCGGCGAAATCAATCATCTCCTCATATATCCTCATAATCTCGTCCACACTCGGAACGGCACTTTCGGCAATCGCGTTCATTTGATTTGCAAATGCACCGAGCTGCTCGGCATAAGAAGCGGTAAGCGATGAAGTGAAAAACGAAACGCAAAAGATTATAAGAAGCGACACAAGCGCAGTTTTATACATCTTGCGGAAAAACATCCAATATTGTCCGAAGAAAAACGCGCCCCAGTTCCAGCCGATTTTCCTCTGCGTTTTTTCCATTTTTATGAACTTGGGAATATATCTCCGGCTTGAAGGTCCGACAAATCTTGCAACCTCAGAAACCGGAATACCGTCGATGGTTTCCTCGGGCATTCCGGGCTGAACGCCCGGCGCGGTATAATATTCCTGCTGCGGTGCACCGTAGGGCACGAACGGAGGATTCACACCGTCGGCAGGAGGATAGGCAAAGCCGCCCTGCCGTGCCTCGGGCGCGATATAAAGCCGCTCTCCGCAATTGCCGCAGGCAGGCTCGCCGAATGCGTTTTCCGCGCCGCAGCGCGGGCAGCGCACCGTTTGCGGCGCATCTGCACGGCCCGGGACAAGCTCCGTCTCCGGGACGGCGGGCATTTCAAACGAAAAATCCGCCGAATGCTTTTCGGCGTTTACGCAGCCGCCTCTTTCATTCCAGCAACCGCGATGCTGCGGCGTGCCGCAGACGGGACAAACAACTATATCGTCCGTCTCCCCGAAAATCCTTGAGCAGCCCGGACATTCAATCCCCGTATATTTCATAGGTTCACACCTTTCCACACTGGTATTTACCATTGTATACAATTTAAGATAAAATATCAACATTTTACCTCAATAAATAGGCGATTTTTAAGGAAAAATTTTCGGCTTTTCCGAAAAAATATTGACTTTGCCCGAAAAAATTCTTATAATTGGCAACGGAAATATTTATGAAAGGACTTTTTATGATGAAAAAAATTGCAAAAACAACCGTTTCGCTTGTGCTTGTGATGCTCCTTGCGCTTTCCTGTGCATCGGTTTCCTTTGCACTGCCCGCCGACTTACAGTTAAAATTCGGTGACGACGGAAAATTCACAATCCTTCAGCTTGCCGACACGCAGGATAAATACCCCGCAAACACCACCATGATAGCCTTTATCAACGAGGTGCTTGACGAGGCAAAGCCCGACCTTGTTATCTTCACGGGCGACAACGTTGTGTGCGACGATGCACGCGCCTACGATGAGATTCTCAATCCCGTGGTATCAAGAGGCATACCCTTCACGATGGTTTACGGAAACCACGACGACGAGTCCGATCCGAACAGAACCAAGGAGGATATGCTGGCAATTTATCAGAGCTACGAGGGCTGCCTGGCTTTTGATGCCGACCCCGAGCTTACCGGCTGCGCCACACACAACCTCACAATAGAGGCGTCCGGCAGCACCGACACCGTTTTCAACCTCTGGATGTTCGATTCAAACGCCTATTTTGACGGCGAGGGCGACGACCATATGTACGGCTGCGTATGCGCCGACCAGGTGGAGTGGTACAAGAACACCAGCGCCGCGCTTGAAGAGGAAAACGGCAAAAAAATACCTTCCCTTGCTTTCCAGCACATAATTCCCCAAGAGGCATATGAGGCGGTTTTCTGGGAGTCCCCCGCAAACACCAACCTCGGCGGAGCTACAAAGAATTTTGAGGACGGTTCAAGCATAGGTTATCTGCCGCATCTCGACAATTACGACGGCTACATCCTTGAGCCGGGCTGCCCGTCGCTGAAGAACTTCGGCGAATGGGACGCTTTCATTGAAAGAGGCGACGTTCTCGGCTGTGCCATCGGTCACGACCACGTCAACAGCTATGTTGCAGATGTCAACGGCGTTGATATAATCCAGACCCCCGGCTGCACATGGAATTCCTACGGCAACGATTTTGTAAGAGGCGCGAGAGTTTTCGTGCTTGACGAAAATAACCCGTGGAGCTATGAAACCAGAGTTATCACCGCCGCGGAGCTTGCAGCCAAGGACGGCTCGCAGATTCCCAACGAGGAAAAGCCCCAGTCGAGCTACAAGTTCATCACCTTCCTTCAGAAATTCCTCGCTGTTATGAACAAGCTGCTCAAGGCGTTTGACTTCCCCGTATAATCCGGACAAAATCCGGAATTGCACCAAGCTTTTAAGTTAACAAGCGTAAAACCGCCGCGCGAAGCCGAAAGGCTTGGTGCGGCGGTTCTTTGCATTCTTATGTCATAGCGGAGATGCTTTTTAATCGGGCAACTTGTTCAGCCTCAGAAATCGAGGTGCTTGAGTGCCTCCCAGCCGGTTCTGATTATGGAATCCTCTGCTATAATGCTGTTGAGCAGCGTTATGATTATGCGGATTATTCTTGAATAATCAACCGTGTCGGGAACCGATGCTCTGTCGAGCGTTGTTCCGTCAATCTCTGTTGTAAAGGGCTGCACGAACAGCACGCCGCCGGGTCCGGTGAGATAGGCTCTGACATAGCAGCCGACATCGTCGGAGTAATCGTCAAGGTCTATCGTTGCGCCCTTGGCAATAATCTCGCCGTCGGATACCCATGTTATCTCGTCATAATTTTCCGCTTCAACGGTGATGGTGTCCGCGTCCTCATCGACGGTGATGCGATTCACCTCGGGAGCTGCTCCCTCGCCGACAAATTCATCGGCAATTTCCCAGCGCGCATACTGACTGTAGGAGAAGAATGTGCCGTCCTCCATGCTGTCGCGGAAGGCATCAACCGTAAGCTCGGGCATCCAATGCACGGTGTAGGCGCTGTCAAACTGCCCGGGCGAGTGCGCATCGCTGAAGGTGAACGACCACGGAACCACGCCGTAGGGTATTGTGGTTTTGAGAATGTTGTCGTAAAGTATGCGGTCATAGGTTGTGTGAGTGTCCGTTCCGCTTGCAAGCCCCATACCGAGACATGAGGAATAATCAAGGAATATCCTTGAAAACTTGTTGACGTAAAACGGGTCGCTCGATATTGAGGGGTCATTTTTCGAATAAGCCTCGGTGTAGTTGCCGAGATGGTCAAGGAAGGTTATGCCGCCCCTGTTGTGGAATTCCTTTATCGGGGTCTCATAGTCGCCGTCGATGCCGATAAGCCCCTGTCCGTAGTTTGCAAAATAGCCGTTGACATGGCTGTTGCTCGGAACTGCGCCGTTAAGCTCAATGCCTGTTGTGATTTCAAGCATACCTCTGCCGTCGCGTCCGACACCGTTAATTATCTGCTCGCGGCGTTCGCTTGTGAGCGGTGTGATGGGAAGCATACCCGTGCGGTCTTTTTTGATAAGACGCATAAGCTCTACCGCTTCGGGGGCAACGTCCCACGCCGTGCCGAGGGTCATGTGGTCGGTGACGGAAAGAATGTCGTAGCCGAGGGCATAGTGCTCCTCGATAACCTCGTTGAGGGGTACATCGCCGTCGCTGACGTTTGAGTGGCAGTGAAGCTGGGTTTTATAGCCCTGCCATGAGTCCCAGTCAACACCGGCATAGGCATTACCTATGACATAGTTTACGTCCTGCGCCGAGGCCGCCTTCACCGCTGCTGCCGCAGAGCAGGTCACAGACGGAAGTCCGACGAGCGAAAACACCAGAAGCAGTGCAATGCCCGTTTTTAAAACACGCGAAGTCTTTTTCATTTTTACAGTTCCTCCTTTTAATGCAAAATTTTTCAACAAAATTATATATGCTTTCGTTAAAAAAGTCAACGCATTCAGCTCACAAGAAGGAAAACACATACGCCTGCAACAGCTGCATGAAGGACAATAAGCACCGGCATGCCAAGCATAAGGCGTTGCTTTGTTTTGTGGCGGATAAGAAGCATTGTCACATACATTGCCGCAGCGCCTCCGGCAGCGCCGAAAAGCATCAGCGTGCGTTCGCGCACACGGTGCTTTGGCAGCGACCTCGCCGCCGCCTTGTCATACACGGTGATGAGCGCAGAAAGCGCCGACACCGCCGCAAAATATATCAAAAGGCACTTCATTGTGAATCTTTTTTCGATGCAAATTTTATTTTATATGCCTCGATTGCCTCCCGCACAATATCTATCGCGGCAAGCTCGTCCTTCGCCTCGTCGATAGCGGTGGTTTTGCCCTCAAGCGTTTTATAGACGGAGAAAAAGTGTATCATCTCGTCAAAAACATGATGCGGAAGCTGATGTATTGAGGTATAGGTATTGTACATGGGGTCGTTATAGGGAATGGCTATGATCTTGTCGTCCGCCATACCGTTGTCAATCATTGAAATAACGCCTATGGGATAGCAGCGCACGAGCGAGGACGGGTATATCTGCTCGGAGCACAGCACAAGAACGTCAAGCGGGTCATTGTCCGCGGCATAGGTGCGCGGAATGAAGCCGTAGTTTGCCGGATAGTGCGTGGACGTGTAAAGTATGCGGTCGAGCATCATAAATCCCGTATCCTTATCAAGCTCGTATTTGTTCTTGCTGCCCTTGGTAATTTCAATAACAGCGTAAAAATCGTTCGGATTTATTTTTTCGGGTGCCATGTCATGCCAGATATTCAAAATTATCGCCTCCGTAAAATATATTACAACGAGAAAAGCATAATGTCAAATAATAAAAGGGACGCCTCGTCCGGAGGCATCCCCATAATAAACCGACATCAATATTTATTTATATCTACCCGCTGCGGCGCGCCGCCCTGCTCTCTTGAGCGGTCGGCAAGGAAAACCGAAAGATGTCCCGCAACAGAATCGGAAATCGCCGTGCACGCGATTGACGGCGTTTCGCCGCGCTGAAAATCAACGAAGTCCTTCACCATACGTATATCGCCGCCGCCGTGAGCATCAAGCTGAGTCGAAAGTGCGGATAAATCAACGGTTTCAACGTCGCGCTCCTCGGGAGAGGAGGCGTTTATCCTCGAAACGGTAAAGAAATTGTCTTCCAGATTACCGAAAATTTCACCCTTTGTTCCGACTATGTGAATTCGGCGCGAGGGGAAGGTCGAGCCGCCGACCATGTTGTGCGTACCTGTTGCGCCGTCCTTGAAGCCGACAAGCACCGACTGATGGTCAACAACGTTATTGTCGCATTTATATATGCAGCGTCCGTAGGGGCTGTCGCCTTTGATAAGCTTGATTTTTTCGTCAATGGACGGATTTTCGACATCCTCAAGGGAATCCCAGACATAGAATTCCCAACGCTGCGGATGCTCGATATAAAGCTTTTTTGCCGAGTATTCGCATGAGTCAATATGTTTGCAGTCGTAGCACCTGTCCGCCGCACCCTCGGGAGCGTTAGCCGCGTTGAACTGCATGGTTGAGCCGAAGCTGGAAACCGCACACGGCTCGGTTTCGGACATCATCCACATCATGATATCAAGGTCATGGCAGCACTTCGCAAGAAGCATTGAGGTGTGGCTCTTTTCGGAATTGCTCCACTTTCCTCTGACGTACGAGGTGGAAACGTGGTGATAGCTGACATGCTCAAGCGTCTGAATATTGATGATTTTTCCGATTTCGCCGGAGAGTATGCGTTTTTTTATTTCATAATAAAACGGCGCGTAACGAAGCACATGGCAGATCATAACCTTATTGCCGTGCTTTTTGACGACATCGGTCAGGCGCGCCATCTCCTCCTCGTTGACCGCAAACGGCTTTTCGAGAAGCATATCGTAGCCCTTTTCAAGCAGCGGTATTGAGGTGTACACGTGCTGGTGATCCATCGTGCCGTTGATTATCGCGTCTGCGAACTTCGGCACAGCCGCAAGCTCGAGGGCGTTTTCGTAGCAGTGCTCCTCGTCAAAGCCGTATCTCTCCGCCGCTTTTTTGCGGCGAATCGGGTTCGGGTCGGCAATTCCGACAATTTTAAGCTTTTCGGGACATTCCAGCGAAAGATCCGCGTATGTGAACGCGCGATGACCTCCGCCGACGATAACTGCGGTTACCGGATTTTCCAAAGCAAGCACCCCCGCTTTTCGAGAATTCCGCAGTATCTTATCACAAAACGCGGTCAAAGACAATAGCAAAAGCCAAGTTTGCCGAAGATTATTAAAAATAAACCAAACTTACGCACTTTGCATTGAAATTTATGAAAAATATGATATCATTATAAAAGTTTTACTGTGAAGGGAAGTGCGCTGATTTGAAATCGGGATTGGGAAAACCCGGGTTGAGGGATGTCTTTTTTATTTTTTCCGCAACCGCGGCAATTGCAGCGGTGGCTCTGGTTATCTATTATACGCTGTTTCCCGCAGAGGGATATTTTCATTCGGACTGCACCGACACGCTGCTGTGGGCGCAGGCATCGTATGACGCAAAGGCGCTGTTCAACGAGGATTTTCACTATGCCGCGCTGCTCCCGTTCGGCACGTCGCTGTTCATGCTGCCGTTTATACCGATATTCGGAATAAGCATGACCACTCACGTTATAGGAATGACGATTTTTGCCGTGTGCCTTACGGCATCACTGCTGTTTTTCTGCCGCTCGATGAAGTTTGAATGGTCATGGAGCTTCTGTACGACGGCGCTGTTCCTTATGCTGATGTCCTCGAGCAACAAGCTTCGCGAAATTTTCTGGGGACACACTATATACTACAGCCTAGGGCTGCTTTTCTGCTTTTTCGGCGGCGGACTTGTCCTGCGCTGGCTGGAGCTTTCGGACTCCGGCACTGCGAAGCCTCTTAAAAAATACGGGACACTTGCCGTATTTGCCGTATTCACCGCGCTTACGGCGTTTAACGGGCTTCAGGCGGCGGTAATTTATATTTTCCCTCTGCTTGTCAGCCTTGCCGCATATTGCTTTTTCGACAGCGAAACGCCCTTCTTCGGTTCGCGTAACATCAGATATTTTGCCTTGATGACCATAATTATAGCCTCCGCCGGTATCGGAACAATTATTTGCAGCATTCTTCGGGGCGGCATATATTCAGGCTACCTGAGCGGCTATTCCATATTTTCCGGGCTTGATCAGTGGGTGGACAACGCGCTTACCTTCCCGAAGATGTGGTTTTCGCTTCTCGGCGTTGAAATTGTCAAGGGCGACCCGCTCATGGAACTCGACTCGGTATTTGATATGCTCAGAACCGTTATCGGAACAGTTATACTCATCGTGCCCGTGGCGGCACTTTTCCAATACAAGAAAATCAACGACCGCTCCTTAAAGCTTCTTATATGGCTTTGCTGGGGCATCACCGCCTCCATAATGCTCGGCTTTATCGTGGGCGTTCTCGGCAACGCCAACTGGAGACTTACCCCCATGGCGGGCTCGTCGGTGATTCTTACAATAGCGATGGTGCGGTATTGGCTTGCGCAAAGGAAGGCTCCCGGCATACGGTTTGCGGCTGTAATTCTTGCTCTGCTTGCCGCCGGAGGACTGCTCTCGGCGGGAACCATTGCGCTTATGCCCGCGGATTACGGAAGAGACAATGAGCTGCATATGCTCGCAGACACGCTCGAAGAAAACAATCTCACCTACGGCTACGCAACCTTCTGGTACTCACAGGCGATAACCGTCATTTCCGACTCCGAGGTTAAAGTGCGAAATATAAGAATAGAGCCGGAAACGGGCTGCGAAAAATATATTTATCAATCCGAACGCTCATGGTTTGACGCTCAGCCCAATCAGCAAAACTATTTCCTGCTGCTCAATTCCTCTGAACTAAGGCAGCTCAAAAACAGCACCGCCGGCTCATCGCTCATAAAATTTGCCCAACAGACGATAAGCGTCGGCGGCTTTACGATTTTGGTGTTTGACAGAAACCTGTTTTAATTTTATTTCATGTAACGCAACAATTTCAAAAATCCTCCGCTCTTATATGTATCAAGATTTTCCGGAGGTAATACCATGAAACGAAAAATGTTATCGGCTTTTGTCATATTGCTTGCGTTCGCAATGCTGCTGTCGGCGTGTGAAAAGCCCGGAGGCACGGATAATACGGACGACAACACAACAGACCCCGGCAACACTCAGGGCACAAGCGTGCTTGATGCGTCGGTGGTTCGGATGTTGGGACACCTTCTCGTCAGCGACACTGCGGGCAGGCTTTACAGTGTGTCCGTCACAAAATCACGTATATACGGAGAAAACGGCGCAGCGATGTCCCCCGAGGACTTAATGCCGGGAATGAGCGTCAGCATAAAATACAAGGGCGGTATTGCCGAATCCTATCCCGCGCAGGTGCTTAACACGGTTTCAATATCCGTAACAGGCACGGAAACAGAACGTGTTTCGCTTTATTTTGATGCGGTAAAGCATATATACTCGGAGGACACGGCACTCAACGGCATGGTTATTGCGCTTGATCTGAAGGGCGTGAAATCCTTTGACTCGGGCGACAAGGCGGCGCTGCAGTATCTTCTTTTCAACGAATATTTCTCCCTCGAGGAAACGCAGGTCATTCTTGCCGACAGCGAAATGCTTTCCGCACAGGGCAAAATTGTCGACTACAGCTATACCGACGGTGTAATCATCACCATTGAGGAGGGCGAGAGCGACGAGTTCTCCATCAAAAAATGGCGTTCGGGCGACGGTGCTGTCGGCTATACAAAATGCAAAGCGCAACACAAGGACGGCGAATGGCAGACAGATTACGGTGAAATGTTTATCAGCTGAAATGAACCATCCTTTTGTTATCACTTATACACAAACAGAACGGGGGAAAACACATGAGCTTTAAATACGACGTTGCGGCAATAATATGGCCCTCCTATACCGGCGACGAGCCGCGTTCGCGGATTTTCTGGCCGGAGGGCTACGGAGAGTGGCAGACCGTAAAGGCGATGACCGACAAAGGCTATGAGGGCTGCCGCTGGCCGCGTATGCCGACGTGGGGTTACGTCAACGAAGCCAACAGCGATGTTATGAAAATGCAAATCGACGTTGCGCTCAAGCATAACGTCAACGTGTTTATTTATGACTGGTACTGGTTCGACAACCGCCCCTTCCTTGAGAACTGCCTTAATGACGGCTTTTTGAAGGCGGACAACAACACCGACATGAAATTCTACCTCATGTGGGCAAACCAT
>LSQX01142740.1_pt2 | contig 13488 bp, 9 predicted proteins | sample 654561 | NCBI WGS metagenome assembly LSQX01 (sample SAMN04489861, study PRJNA283612) | anaerobic digester metagenome | isolation source: 4 biogas reactors fed with cattle manure at either 37C or 55C with and... | place: Denmark: Kongens Lyngby | collected 2014 | reverse complement strand
AGGCGGTGGAGGCGCCGGCTTCGGCTACGGGAACTCCCACTTGAATTTCCCCAATGATGTCTTGAATTGCTTCAAGGGGAATTCCCCCCGGCCGCAACAATACCACGCTTTCGTCCCAGAAAGCGACGATGGTGGATTCAACACCCACACTACACGCTCCACCATCGATCACCCCATCGATGCGGCCATGCAACTGTTGCCACACTGCCTCAGCGGAGGTGGGGCTGATTTTCCCAAATAAATTGGCGCTGGGCGCGGCTAAAGGGAAACCGCTTTCGGCAATTATGCGACGCGCTAAATCATGGTCGGGGCAACGCACCGCCACTGTGGGTAATCCGGCGCTAATCAAGTCAGAAATGCTCTTTTTTTTGGGTAAAACCACAGATAATGGCCCCGGCCAAAATTTATCCATCAATTTTTGGGCCTTGGCCGGAACAAATTCCGCCACTAATTCCACCTGTTCGGCATGGGATAAATGCACAATTAGGGGATCGAAAAAAGGACGCTTTTTGGCGGCAAAAATCTCAGCTATGGCATTGGGCATATCTGCCCGAGCAGCCAAACCATACACCGTTTCAGTGGGAATAGCCACCACTCCCCCACCGCGTAAAATTTCTATACCACGAGGGAGAGAAATAATGCCGTGGGGAGAATCATTCATTAGCCTTTAACCTTTTGCACCGCCGCATGGAGGTTAGCAAATAGTTGCTCAATTTTAGTATGGGCTACTGCAGAAAATGCTAAACGCACTAAACCAGAAAGCACTATAACTCCAGTGCTGAAATCCTTGATCAGCACTTGACGCACAGTTTCGGGGTCAGCACCGTTTAAGCGCACGCACATAAAATAACCCGAATTAAAGGGCATGGGTGTAAAACTTTCGGCGTATTCGGGATGGGCAGCTAAAACTTCAATAATTTTGTCAAAACGACGGCGTAATATGGCAAATTTCTGAGCTTTTTGTTCAGCGTAATTTTCTTTTTCATAACCTTTAAGCAAAGTGGCTTGGGAAATACTCGAAGCGTTAGAAATAGTACCCCGCACCACTCCTGCAGCCTTATTTTCTAAAGCTTTTAACTGCACTTCCGTGGCGTTTTTAAAAGCAAAAGTGATAAAACCCACTCTAAAACCCCACACATAATCTTCTTTGGTGGGGCCGTCTAATTTGACCGCTAAAATATTTTCGTGCAAATCTGCTAAAGGGGCAAAAAGCGATTCCTTTATTACTTCGTCATTGTAAGCTAAGCCAAAATAAGCGTCATCTAACAAAACTACCACCTGATTGCCTGCATCGGCGGATTTTTTAAGCACTGCTATAATTTCGTCAGCTTCTTTTTGAGTGATGGTATAACCCGTGGGATTGTTGGGGAAATTAAGTAATAGCACTTTTTTGCCCACAGGCCCTGCTAAAGCTTGGGCCAAGGCATTGACATTATAACTATCACCGTCAAAAGTGTTGTAAAACTTTAGTTTAGCACCATAAGCTTCGGTAAATACAAGCTCGTAGTTATCCCAGAATAGATCGGGCAAAATCACTTGATCTTCGGGATCTAAAAATAAGTATCCTGCCACGGACAAACCGTGGGTTAAGGCCGAAGTAACCACGGGCTGACTAAAGCTTTTCTCTGCTAAACTGGGGTTTTTTTCCACCATTAATTTTCGCCACATAGTGCGCAATTTAGGAGAGCCAAAACTAGGCATATACAAAAAGCTTTCCGAGGGCAAATTGATGGTTTCTTCCATACACTCCAAAGAAAGCGGAGAGCCATCCTCTTCGATAGCAGTGCCAATGGTGGCATTTATAGTGGTAGATTTAGCTTCAGCACTTTGACCTAAAATTCCCTTAGAAGGAAAATAAGCAGTTTTTCCTCGTTGAGAAAGCATATTGTAAATAAGGCAACCATCTGCAGACAATTCTGCGTTAAGTGCAAGGGCTAAAGCATTAGTTTGGGGCATAAATTCTCCTATAATATGAGCGCAATAATCAAAAAAAAAACTGGTTATGTCAATTTAAAAACTAAAATTTCATCACAATTATGGTAATATCATCTACAGGTTCCGCATCTTGACGAAAATCTGCCAATTCTTTGAGTAAATGCAGGCGCAATTCATCGGCTCCCATGGAAGCGTGATTTTCTACAAATATTTGTAATTTTTCTAAATCGTACATTTCCCCAGCGGCATTGCGCTCTTCTATAACTCCATCGGTATATAATAACACCACATCACCTTCTTGTACAGGCAGCTCACGCTCGCGCAAAATCTCGCTTACATCGTCAGTCATTCCCAAAGCTATGCCACCGCTACGCAGAGTAAAAAGCTTTTGCTGAGACTTGCTGTAATGCAAAATATGTTCGTGTCCACATGCGGTGTAACGCAACTTTTTATGCTGGTAATCCCACTCAAAAAGCAACATGGTAATAAACATACTCGACTTAATTTTACGAGAAATCTCTTTATTAGTATCTACTAACAACTCATAAGTGTTAGGATAAAAAGGATATTTGCTTTCTAAAATAGTTTGCAAAATAGTCATTAGCATCCCTGCAGGCACTCCCTTACCCGAAACATCGCCAATGGCAATGCCTAAACGACCATCATCCCTTTGGAAAAAGTCGAAGTAATCCCCCCCTATTTCTTTGGCGGGGGTCATGGAGCCAGCTAGTTCTATACCCTCAACTTCAGGGATTTTGTGAGGCAATAAATCCGCCTGAATTTTTTGCCCCAAGTTCAGTTCACTGGTAACTCTTTCCTGTTCTATACGCTGGGAAAGCATTCGCGATGAATTAATCATCATAGTGGCATAATGAGCAAAAGTGTGAGATAAATAAAAGTCACTTTCACTGATATAACGCTCATAAAGCTTGTTTTGGAGTACTAAAACTCCCAACAGGTCATTCTCTAAAACTAAGGGTGAAAGCACTAAACTTTGAATATTGTGCTGCCTGTCTCCCAAAGTAATAATGCGTTCATCTAAACTGGCGTAGGGTATATAAATGGGCTTTTTACCGTGCCCGCATTGCCAAATCAGGTTGTTTTCTTCGGTAATCACTTGAGTTTTAATCATTTTATGTAATTGCTCTATGCGTAAAAATGGCGCTTGAGTTCCCACCACCATGGGCTGAAAAGGCCCGTAAAGCGCCGTAGCACGGAAATGATTTTGATCTTCATGCCATATATAAATGGCCGATGACTTGATTTCGAGCACTTGACACATGTTTTGTAAAAACTTTTGCGCTGTTTCTTGAAAGTTCGTAACCGCTTGCATAACTTCAGTGAGATTTTCACTCATGGTGCTCGCCAATTCTTTCTCATCCATATTTTGCTGACGATCAGCTTTGATAGCTCCCATGGCATCGAAAAAAGTACGCATCCATGACCATGCAATAACAGTTAAAGGGAGCACCCTAAAAAAGGGCAAAGGAAACACCGCTGCTAAAAACACCAGCAAAATGCTCAGCCTATCGCGACCGCGGGGGCGAATAGCCCAACGCCCATAGGAAGTTTGAAAGCGCCACCAAAGAATAAGCACCAAAACTTGAGAGGGAAAACGATTAAATGTGGGAGGAAAATTTTTAATATAAAGTAACTGCACCACAAAGTTAATTACAACACAAATAGCAATACTCTTTAAAAAAGCGATACTGTGTTGTTTGTATTTACCTTTTTCGGTAATTTCTGCTTCTAAAACTGCCCAAACCAAGCCTCCAAAAATTATAGGATCTATAAGGCGTATCCAAAAGTTCCAATGGGGATGTTTAAAAACCCAAGCACTTAAAACCACTTGCCACATAAAAAACAGAACTGGCGGCCATAGATTATAATGATAGGAACGCCGCACACCAATATCGGGAAAGGAACGCAAAAATAGCACTACTAGCAAAGGAATTACAGCTAATACAGGAAGAGTATTTAAGATAAAGGTCGCTAACACATTATTTACCCAATAAACTAACATAAATAATATAGTTATATGCGAGACTTTTGCTGAGGATAAGAATTATATATTCAATATCCGGGATGATTATCCCATAATCGCACCTGTAAACGATCGGAATAACGCAACCCATGCTCCACACACCACTGGGCTACTTGGGGGGCCACTTGGGCAATTTCAGCGTTATTTTTAGCCTGAGGCATAAGATAAACTTGATCTCTAGGGAGCTTTAAAACTTCAATATGAGCTAAAACTTCTTCTAAGTCGGTTAAACTTTCCACCACATATTTGTAAAACACTTGTCCAGATCGCCATTTGGTCCACTGCCACAGAGCAGTGCAATCTTCAATAATTTTGCGATGCTGGGAACACCAAGGCTCTTCCGTGGGGATAGAATTAGACAATTTGGGTGAAATCACCACCAAATCAGCGGGTAAATCTCTGAAAATCGTCCCCGCTGTTTCTATATGAATTTTGTAGCCTTTTTGACGCAAAGTCTCACACAACGCAAAAATATTTTCATTGAGCAAAGGTTCACCACCAGTTAAAACTACAGTATTTACAGCGTATTCGCTTAATTTATCCAAAATTTTCGCCTTTGATAACATTTTCCCTTCCACTCGATGGGAAGCTTGGGGGGTATCGCAAAAAACGCAACGCAAATTGCAGCCCGACAGGCGTATAAAAGCACAGGGCAACCCCATGGCTGGACCTTCACCTTGAATGGAAACGAATATTTCATTTATCAAATACATTTGCATAATCTACTAAAGACTTAGTACCATTCATCGGCTTTGACTTGTTTTTCTGATGAAATTAACAATATTGTCTATATGCGTACAATTAATATTGTCATTTTTACTCTTTTAGCTTTTTATCAAGTTTGGGCTTGTCCTTTTCACGATCCTGAGCTGCCCACTTGGAACCCCCTGGGCGAAGATATTTTTGTCTTATCTACTTTTTTAGAAAAGAAAAATGGTGAATTTTACCCTGGGGTGAGTTGGCCCACCAATGAAAAAGAAGGCTGGCCTGTGCAAACTCCTGAGGCTGGAGAAGTAATAGAATTGCGAGAGAGTCCCTATGATTACGGCAAGGCTCTAGTGCTTCAAGGAGTATCGGGGCATCAATGGGTTTTTGCCCATTTAAGCAGCTTTAGCCCAGCTTTAGATTCAGCTTTTGAAGCCAAAAAACACCTCAAAAAAAGCAATGAATTAAAGTGGCAACCCCCTCAAACAACCTGGACAAAATTCAATGAATACGATACTATAGGTTACAGCGGACAAACCGGAACTTCAGAACCCAATTTGCTTTTAGAAATGCGCGGTGCCAGGGGAAAAACCATCTTAAACCCTTGTTTTTACGGCATAGCCTGTGATGATAGTGTGTATATCAAGTTAGTGGGGGCAGCGGTGTGGGATGCAGCTAACCCCAAAAGCAATTTGAGTTTAACCTCGGAAGCTGCATTAAAAAAAGGTTGCCTCGAAGTTGACCCTAGTTTTATAGAACCTCGCTTAGCATTGAAATTCTTGGATTATACCCACAAATCATCTACTAAACCCACGGGAATCTATGAATTGAACATGCAGGTTGGCGATAAAATGGTATTTGCCAAAGAATATCAACAGCTAGGCATAAGCCAAAAAGATGTAATTTTTGAAGAAATATTATGGGCGGAAAATCAAAAAAGTCCAGGAGAATGGCATGTGATGGCCCCGGGAACTCGTCCCAACCCCAGCACCGAAGGTTCAGCGCGAACTTTGTCACAATTTATGCGCAATGTGGTGCGTTACAACGACCGCCGAGCTAAAAGCCATCCGGTAAAATTAAATGTCATGGACTATCGCTACAATGAATCGTATTTTGCTTTGGTACCCCGGGAAAAATGCTCTCCCACTTACAATCACAGCCTTTACCATCACCAAGACTCCCTGCTTTTCACCTTTTTGTCGCGCCCTTGGCTCAACTTAAAAGTTTGCGTGCAAAGCGACGCCAAGGTGAGCATTTTAGACGAAAACAAACATATTCTCAGCAATGAGATTTGCCAAGAATTTCCCCACGAAGCCATCCAGCTTTCCGCAATTTTGCAGAAATTCCCCCAGGGGCGCACTTTAACTGTCAGCGCCAACCAAAATTCCCGCGCTATTGCAGTGCGCCCAGTAAGGCTTTCGCCCAATCAAAAGATTTCTTGGTTCCAAGACGGCGTGCAACTGGAATTTACCCATCATCGCCCGCTTTTTCCCACAGCTTTGGCCTGGGAACTGCAAAACGACAAAAAAGGCCAAGCCTTGCGCGTGCATCCCAAAGGATTTTACACCACAGGGAAGGTTAAAACTTGTATGCGCCCCGACGATTCCCAAGCCCAGCTTTATCGCTTAAATGCCGACACGCAAAAATGGGAATGGCTGGCGACGCAAAATAGCAGCACCATAAATGGGCAAAAATATCTTTGCGCCACCACCAGCGAACTCCAGGATTTAAGCTTTAGAATAGATAAAACGCCTCCCAAACTGGGCACTCCCCAAAACACAATAATTTCAGAAAAAGGCAAAGATATTCCCGCTTGGCGCATTCCCCTTCACGAAAACGGTGCGGGCATCGCCAGTGGCAACGATTTACAAGCCTGGCAGGGTGAAACTTGGGTTCCCTTACGCTACCAAGCCCACAGCAGCGAAATTATCATAAAAAAACGCCATCTCAAAAAAGGCGTGCCTCTGCGCGTGGAAATGCGCGATGCCGTGGGCAATAAAAGCACAGCCAATCTGAAGCTATAAGTGTTGTCTTGGGACAACACTTGTGCATAAAATTAGGCCATTTCTACCCCGAAGTGGCTTATTTTTATGATATAAAGAGGAAGTTGTATGAAAAAACTATGCTTAATAATGATTTTTAGCTTAAACTTTGCACTTTGGGCCCAAGAAAGGCAAAAAATAGATTTTGTGGTGGGAATAGATGGAGATTTTAAAGCCGCTCAGGAAGTAGCTGCCCAAAAAGCTCCCCAGCAAAACCGCTTTGTGATATTTTTCCCCACCGGCGAATACCCCATTGGCACTCTCACCGGCGATGCCAACCAAAAAACCACTTTTAGCACTTCTAATGTATCGTTTATTGGGCAGGAAACCCAAAACACCAGCATCACCAACCGCTCCAGCGACGAAGGCATTGGAATCACCGCCACTTTGTGCTTTAATAAAGCCGACAATATTTACATGCAAGATATAACCGTGCACAACAAAGCCAACTACGGCAATCCCAGTTCTTACACCGAAACCGGCCGCCATGTAGCCGTTCAAGAACAAGGAAAGAAGTTTATCTATAAAAATGTGCGTTTACTTAGCACCCAAGACACTTATTACACCAAAGGCACCAAAACTTATTGGGAAAACGGTGAAATCCACGGAACCACTGACTTTATTTGCGGTGGAGGCGATGTGTTTTTCAATGAATGTAAAATTTACACCCTTAAAAGAAGCGCTATTACTGCCGCTTCTAGCACCAACAATGAATGGGGTTATGTATTTAAAAACTGTACCATTGACGGCAATAGCAATGCTGAAGGTTACACCCTGGGACGCTCATGGAACGATGCCAAAACCGTGTTTATAGGCACTACTTTAAAGCTTTTACCCACCGCCGAAGGTTGGGGAAACCCCATGAATTCTGTGCCCCAAGTTTTTGCGGAATTTGAAACAAAAAACAGCTCAGGTCAACTTTTAGATTTAAGCTCCCGCCGCAAAACTTATAGCAAAAATGATATTACTGTTAATATAAATCCAGTATTAAGTGCTAATCAGGCTGCCCAATACACCATTGAAAATGTCTTAGGTGGTGATGACAACTGGCGACCCCAAGATTTAAGTGCGCAAATAGCTGCTCCCTTAGTGCAACAAAAAGACGCTAAACTTATATGGAACGATCAAAGCAAAGTTCGCTATTGGGCAATTTTTAAGAAGGGAAAATATTTAGATAACACCATTGCCCCAGAATACGCCCTAAATCAGGCCCAAGATGGCGAAATTTACACCGTGCGTGCCGCCAACCAGATGGGAGGCTTAGGTCCAGCTTCTGTGCCCTTGAGTTTTGTGAGTGGTCCCCAGGATTATTATAGCTATCAATGCGAATATGGGGAAATGCACGAAAGTATTTTTGAAGATAAAAACCCAGGTTTTAATGGTTCGGGATATGTCAATTTTAACCCCGTTTTAGGATCCAGCGTAAGCGTCCCCATTTATTTAGAAAAGGGCGGCAACTACCTGTTAAATTTACGCTATGCCAACGGCAGTGATTACACTCGTTATTTAAGTGTGGAAGTGGATGGACAAACACAAAAAGATTCCTGGGAATTCCCCCCCACGGGAGCGTGGAATCAATGGATGGAAGATCAAATAGAAGTGGAGGTACCCGCTGGATCTAGCACAGTAAAATTTACCACCATCGACGCAAATGACGGGCCTAATTTGGATCAGTTTGAGTTTCAAGAAAAACCCACTCAAGAAAAACCCACTCATTTAAAATACCGCAAAAACCATGCAGAAGAGTATTTTAATGGGCAAAATCACTGGTCAAATAAAGCTTTAAAACTCTATGATTTACAGGGAAAAAGGATAAGTCCTTAAGACCTGCTTTACCCAATTGAAAATCTTTGTATTATTGCACCTCAACGAGGTGCTTTTTGCTTAATAAACCCCTAATTTTCGCCATTATTGCCATGGCTCTGTTGATGAATACCATCGATGCAACCATAGTAGCCACTGCTTTGCACACCTTGCAAATAGACCTGCAAACCACCGTGAGCTGGGCGGGCTGGACCATGACCATATATTCCTTGGGTTTTGTGTTAATGCTCCCCTTAAGCGCTAAATTGAGCACCCGTTTTGGGCATAAACGCATATTTTTGCTTTCGGTGGGGACTTTTAGCCTAGCTTCGCTACTTTGCGCTCTGTCCCCCAATGTGGAGATTTTAATAGCCACCCGAGCCTTGCAAGCCATCGGCGGAGCGGGTATTACCCCGGCCGCCACGGGGATAATTGTGAATCATTTTGGCACAGCGCGGGATAAATATTTGGGGTTAATTGGCAGCACTTTTTCCATAGGAACCATGATTGGTCCTGTTTTTGGCAGTATAATTGTGAGCTATTTTAGCTGGCAGTGGATTTTTTTAATCAACTTACCTGTGGGCTTAGTGGCGGTTTTATTGGGTTTAAAGCTTATTCCTGCCGATAAAAAAGAACTGCTTAGCCACGAAGCACTGGATTTTAAAGGTTTAATTTATTTGGCCATGGGAATTTTAACCTTGATGTACGGTGCCACCTATTTGGGCGAACACGGTTTACAAGGGCGTATTTATGTGATAGTTCCTCTGGTTGCTTTGAGTATTTTAGCATTTAGCGTTTTTGCATGGCATATCAAAAGGAGCCCTCACCCATTTATACACCCACGGCTTATAGTTGGCCCTGGCTTTGCTCCGGTAAATTTATTGAATATCATAAATGCCGGAATGGTGATGGGAGCTATGTCTTTGGTACCGTTTTACGCTGTAAATCGCTATGGAATCACTGAATTGCGGGCAGGAACTATCTTGGTGGCCCAAGGAATTTCCGCCATATTTATGTCTATTTTAGCCAGCTTATACATTAGGCGCACCGGCTACCGCAAACCTTTGTACGCAGGGGCATTGGCGCTGATTTTTGCCCTTATTATGTTGGCCATTAGCCCAAAAATGGGCATTCCCCCAGTGTGGTGGCTGGCCGGTGGGGTTTTTATTGTGGGATGGGCTGCAGGTACCATGAGCCCCGCCGCTCGCAATGCAGGCATACAACTCGCCCCCCAAGAATCAGCCAATATCGCCGCCATTCGCTCCTTGGGCTTGCAGTTTGGGCATATTTTGACCGTATCTATTAGCACCGCCCTAATTACCGCATTTAGTCCAGCTTATGCCATCCAAGCTTTGGTCTATGCCGGCCTAGCAGTCTTGGTTTTAAGTACGCTATTAATCATTCCCAAAATACCAGAAAATCACGGGCATTGGTAAAGGTTGTTGGCACCAAAACCCTTAAGTGTGATGCATATCACACTTATACTTTTTTATTTACTTTATATGTCAACTCAAACTAAAATAAACTAGTATTTATAAATATCATATTTATTAGAGTTATTATGAAAAAAACATTCTTATTTACAATTCTTTTAGCCAGTTTTTTATTTGCAGAACCCATGCAACTGCTCTTTGATACCCAACTAGCAGAAAATAACAGAATATATATTGCCGTATTAGGCAACACTAATATCACTGTAGATTGGGGCGATGGAAAGTCTAACACCTATACCAAAGATGGTTATCATAGTCACACTTATACTTCCCCTGGAAAATACACTGTATCTATCACTGGAAGTCTGGAAAACTTTGGCAGACCTTCTCAAAAATTACCCGCATTGGTAGAGGTAATTTCTTTTGGCGATCTTGGTCTTAAGGGGTTAAACAACGCATTTGAAGGGGCCGACAATCTCACCAAAGTCCCCAATCAAATTCCTTCTTCGGTTACTAGTGTTGAAAAAATGTTTTACAATGCTATACAATTCAATGGCGATATCAGCAACTGGGATATGAGCAATGTAAAGAATATGTGCTGTATGTTTGCTAATTCTTTGGTATTTAATCAAAATATTGGCAACTGGAAGGTGAACAATGTTACAGATATGAGCTATATGTTTTTTGGAGCGCGAGCTTTTAACCAAAATATTGGCAACTGGGATGTGAGCAATGTTACAGATATGAGCTATATGTTTTATGGCACCCATGCATTTGATCAACCCATTGGCAACTGGAATGTGAGCAAAGTTACAGATATGAGCTATATGTTTTATGGCACCCGTGCATTTGATCAACCCATTGGCAACTGGAATGTAGCTAAAGTTACCGATATGAGCTATATGTTTGCGGGAGCACAAGTTTTTAATCAACCCATTGGCAGCTGGAATGTTTTAAATGTGGAAAAAATGGGCTATATGTTTTATCAAAACCCTATTTTTAATCAAGATATTAACGGTTGGAATGTGAGTGGGGTAACCAGTATGGGTAGCATGTTTAGAGAAACCAAAGAATTTAACCAAGATTTAAACGACTGGGATCTCTATAGCTTAACTTACGCATGGAATATGTTTTATGAAGCAGAAAAATTTAATGTAAGATTGGCAATTGGCGCTTCCCGAACCTAACTAGCCTAGATGGAATGTTTGACCGTACTCAGGCTTTTAATCAAGACATCAACGATTGGGATGTTAGCAAAATTACTTCTTTTTACTATACATTTGCCTACGCCTTGGCTTTTGATCAACCTTTGGATAAATGGGATGTGAGCCAAGGGGAAAACTTTGGGTATATGTTTTCTGGTTGTCAATTCAATCAAAATATTAACAACTGGGATGTAAGCAATGCCACCTCCATGCGTTATATGTTTGCTGGGGACTCTGCTTTTAATCAACCCTTAGATAAATGGAAGGTGAGTAAGGTAACTGACATGGAATCAATATTTAGCAGAGCCCGAGCATTTAATCAAGATATTAGCAGTTGGGATCTGCGTAGCGCTGTTAGTTTGCAGTCTATGTTTAACGATGCCAGCGCTTTTAACCAAGATATTGGCAACTGGAATACAAGTAGTGTGGAAAATATGGGTTATATGTTTTCGGGGGCTACGGTGTTCAACCAAGATATTAGCAGCTGGGATATGAGCAATGTTAGCTCCACACGAGAAATGTTTGCTTGGACCCATGAGTTTAACCAAGATATTAGCAGCTGGGATATGAGCAATGTAAACTATACAATCGACATGTTTAACGGTGCTAAGGCCTTTAATCAAATGGGAAGTAGGCAATGTGGTCAATATGTGGGGCATGTTTGCTAATACCGCCGTATTCAATCAAGATATCAGTGGCTGGGATGTGAGTCAAGTTAAGGATATGAATCGCATGTTTAGGAACTCTCAAGCTTTTGACCAAAATATTGGTGGCTGGGATGTGGGCAATGTTACTAATATGCGAGAAATGTTTTATGGCGCTCAGGCTTTTAATCAAAATGTCGATAACTGGGATGTGAGCAATGTTAGCACTATGAGTAACATGTTTGCTAATACCGCCGTCTTTAATCAAGATATTAGTGGCTGGGATGTGAGCAATGTTACTACTATGAGCCGCATGTTTATGAACTCTCAAGCTTTTGATCAAGATTTAAGTGCTTGGGATATTAGCAAAGTTAAATATATGGATTCCATATTCATCGATATGACTCTTTCCACCGCCAATTACGATAGCATTTTATGCAATTGGAGCCAACTAGAGTTGCAAAGGAATGTAAAATTCGATGGTGGCAATAGTAAATACTCTCCAGGTCTTCCCGCTGCTTCTCGGGCGTTGCTAGAGAATGTTTACAACTGGCAAATTACCGATGGTGGCTCTCTCGAGATTGACAATGCGCCTCTGATTCTGGTTTTTGATACAGAATTGTCTCCCGGCAACACCATTAGCCTAGCTTTAAATGATTATGTTGACGCCATTGTGGATTGGGGAGATGGAAATATAGACACAGTAAAAACCCCGGGGATCATAGAGTATGATTATGCACAACCAGGCCAATACACGGTTTCCATCGCTGGGACTGTAATAACTTTTGGCGATGAAGATCAAACTACTCCCAACATAGAAAAACTAGTAGAAGTAAAATCTTTTGGCGATGTGGGACTATTTATTTTAAGCCGGGCTTTTAACGATGCCATTAATCTCCGCAAAGTTCCCGACACTTTGCCTGCCTCCATAAAACGCCTAGATTACGCTTTTACAGGGGCTACTTCTTTTGACCAAGACCTAAGTTCTTGGGATATTAGCAATGTGGTTTTCATGGATGATATGTTTGCAGGAACCGCTCTTTCCACCCCCAACTACAACCGAATTTTGGAACAGTGGAGTGCACTGCCCGTGCAAAATGGGGTAGAATTTAGCGTCGGAACCACCATGTATTCGCCAGGGACGCCCGCCACCGCGCGCCAAAAGCTTGAGTACGACTTTGGCTGGGATATCACCGATGGCGGCATCAGCGATTTACCCGCCATTACTGCCGCCACGGTAGTGGAACTCACGGCCAGCGCGGCCAGCCTAAGCGCGGAACTAACCCATAATGGGGGCAGCGCAGTCACCGACCGCGGCTTAGTCTGGGCTACCACGCCTCAACCAATCTTGGGGCAAGATAGCGTGATAGCGGCGGGCTCCGAACTCGGGGAATTTAGCGCCTCTATCACCAACTTAAGCTGTGCGCAACCCTATTATGTGCGCAGTTATGCCACCAATGACGCGGGCACCGCCTATGGTACCGAAATCAGCTTTGTTCTTCCCTGTGAACTCACCATTGCCGGTAATTTTATCGCCTCAGATAAATCTTATGATGGCAATTCCAATGCCACCATTAAAACCAATAATTTAGAGTTACAAGGAGCCGTAAGCAGCCACCAGGTTGAGTTAAGCGATGTGGTGCTAGAATTTGCCCAAAGCAAAGCGGGCAAAGACCT
>LSQX01335293.1_pt1 | contig 13489 bp, 9 predicted proteins | sample 654561 | NCBI WGS metagenome assembly LSQX01 (sample SAMN04489861, study PRJNA283612) | anaerobic digester metagenome | isolation source: 4 biogas reactors fed with cattle manure at either 37C or 55C with and... | place: Denmark: Kongens Lyngby | collected 2014 | reverse complement strand
GGCTGAGGATGATTAAATTACGGATGGACATGTGCTTGTACGCATTGTATTTAAATTGTGAATGAGTACGTTAAAATTATAGCAGCGAAGAGGGCAGAGGACAAACGCTGTTGTGTTGGGTTGAACCTGTCCCAACATAATGACCCAGTTTCTTGACAAAGTTTTTGATTAACTATCATTTATCAAACACGGTATTGATGACTTAACAAATGCCGTAAGCGCTGTGAAAGATTGGAATAACGCTTTGATATCCGGTTATCATTGACAGCTATGCGAAGGGCTTTGCTGTTTCCAACCACAACACAAAGTTTCTTGGCCCGGGTTATGGCTGTGTAAATTAAATTCCTTTGCAGCATAAGATAGTGTTGCGTTAATACCGGAAAGACAACAGCCTGGAATTCGGACCCCTGGCTTTTGTGTACTGAAATCGCATAAGCGAGGATAATTTCGTCGGCCTCATTAAAATCATAAGTCACCCTGCGAGAGCCATCCATAAGGACAACTAAATTTTGTTCTGTCGGGTTGATTTTAGTAATAAAGCCGATGTCCCCATTAAACACTTCTTTTTCATAATTATTTCTTAATTGCATGACCTTATCGCCCACCCTAAAAACTGTCCCGAATAATTTTTGTGAAGGGCTACCTTCCCGCTCAGGGTTCAACTTGGCCTGTAGACGCTCGTTTAAGGCCCTCACACCACAGACACCGCGATGCATTGGTGAAAGTACCTGGATTTCTTGAATCGGATCATACCCAAACTTGTTAGGAATGCGTTCCGAAACCAACCCAACAACCCATTCAACCGCAGATTCCGCATCCTGTGCAGGAAACAGGAAAAAGTCGCCCTGGTCAGTGGACGAAAAACTGGGCATAACACCTCGATTGATGGCATGGGCATTTGTCACAATTTGGGAGTTCGCAGCTTGACGAAAAATAGTTGCTAACTGCGATACGGGAATCATACCGCTTGAAATCATATCCCTTAAGACATCGCCAGCGCTCACTGAAGGCAGTTGATCCACATCACCCACAAAGAGAACTTGTGTTCCTGGTCGAATTGATCGCAAAAGGTGAAACATCAGCAAAAGATCGAGCATTGAGGCTTCATCGATAATCAGAAAATCAGTTTTCAAGGGGTTGTCTTCGTGATGTTGGAATCCTCCCAGAGGTGAATATCCCAACAGTCGATGGATAGTTGAAGCCGCGCGGCCGGTAGCCTCGGAAAGGCGTTTGGCGGCCCGGCCTGTTGGCGACGCTAGGGCATACGATCGGTTATTTGCCTCTAATAAATCAATCAAAGCCTTTAAACAGGTGGTCTTGCCGGTGCCTGGTCCACCGGTAAGAATACTTACCGGGTTCATCAAAGCTGTTCTGATAGCATGACGTTGTTCTTCCGCAAGATCTATGGCTTTAAATTCTAAGGTTTCCTGTAAACCAAGCATCGGTTGGTCCATCAATTGGCACAGTTTTTCAGCCACACTCATCTCTGCCTGGAAAAATTGAGTAAGATAAATAACGGCCTCGTCTGGTTCTGAGCCGTTTGCAGCGATGGTTGTTCCCGGGTCAACACCTGGTAGATCGCTGGTTTCAATTGTTACTTTACGAATGCGATCTATTGCGGTCAATCGATTGATTCCCGAAAGAACCTGGTCTTCAGCGACTTGAAGGAGCGCTCCTGCCTTTTCAGTCAAAAGATCAAACGGCGTGTACACGTGCCCATCGTTTATCATTTCATTAATGATAAAAATAATTCCAGCCTCAATACGTGCTGGATGGTCAGGCGATAATCCCAAGTTTTGAGCAATTCGATCCGCGGTTTTAAAACCCACACCATGGATATCTTGTTCAAGCTGGTATGGATTATCCCTAACAACCTCTAATGCGCGTTCTCCATAAACTTTATAAATTTTAACCGCCAGATTTGTGCTGACCTGGTGTTCATGCAAGAAAAGCATGAGGGTTTTAATGGCCTTCTGCTCCTCCCAAGCTCTGATAATTTTTTCTGCTCGATCTGGCCCAATCCCGGGAACCTCTTTCAAGCGATGCGGATCACGTTCGATGACCTCAAGGGTTTCTATTTTGAAGTGCTTGACAATTCGTTTCGCCAGTTGGGGTCCAATCCCTTTTATTAATCCAGAACCCAAATAACGTTCAATCCCAACACCTGTAACTGGAAGGCGTTTATTAAATTTCTTTCCCTGAAATTGAAGCCCATGCTTAGCGTGGGTAATATAGTCCCCTTCTACTTCAACCTGCTCGCCAGGAGAAGTTTCAGGAAAATTTCCAACAACCGTTAGTAAACCCTCTAAATTCAGCCCTACAACGGATGGTTCGTTATGCTTATCAGGCCGTAAGCGCAAAACAGTGTAACCATTATCCGGGTTGTAATAGGTTATTCGTTCAACGGTACCAATCACAGTTATCATAACCAAAGTATACTGGAAATTAATGTGCACCGATGTTTATTTTTGACCCCGGTACACATTGAAAAAGCCAACTGATCATAAATATACATTCTTTTTATGATAAGATATTCTATTACATAAAGAAACTATTCGTAAACGCAGATGAAAGGCAGTAATGAGCTACGAAAAACTTGATTCGGAAAATACTGAAAAGAAAGACCAAAACAACGCCTCTATCGTAGAGGAAAAGGTGTCCGTTACCCAGCATTCAATCAAGGTCAATGGAAAGCAGCTGGAATATACCGTCACAACAGGCACCATTGTTCTTAAAGAGGAAGATGTGGAACTCGGTGAGAAGCAAAAAGCGAGCATTTTTTATATCGCCTACACGAAGGACCGCGAGACTCCTGAACGACCGGTAACCTTTTCTTTTAATGGCGGCCCAGGCTCCTCTTCAGTTTGGCTCCACCTGGGGCTAGTAGGTCCAAAGCGCGTTCTGATGGATGACGAAGGCAACCCAGTCGGGCCGCCTTACCGCCTAGTGGACAATGATTACACCCTGCTCGAACAAACCGACCTGGTTTTCATCGATCCTGTCAGTACTGGATATAGCCGTACAGTCCCCAAAGAAAAACCTGAACAATTTCATAATGTTAAAAAAGATATTGAATCTGTCAGTGAATTTATCCGTATCTGGACAACGCGCAACAAACGTTGGCTTTCGCCAAAATTCATTATTGGTGAAAGTTATGGGACCACTCGCGCAGCAGGCCTGGCTGGCTTCCTCCAACAACGTTATGGTATGTACCTTAATGGGATTATGTTTGTCTCGTCGATATTAAATTTCTTGACAGCCAGCTTTGACGAAGGAAACGATCTGCCCTATGTTTTGTTTTTACCCACCTACACAGCCTCAGCGTGGTTCCATAAAAAACTGCCCAAGGATTTGCAAAATGACTTTAACAGCGCTATAGCTGAAGCCCGAGAGTTTGCCCTGGGTGATTATTCGCTGGCGCTGATGAAGGGCAACCGACTAACAGCCGATGAACGTGTAGCCCTGGCAGCTAAGCTGGCCCGTCTGACTGGCTTATCCGAGAGGTATATCGAAGGAACGAATTATCGGATTAACATTCATCGCTTTTGCAAAGAGTTGCTGCGTGATGAGGGGGCCACAATTGGGCGTTTTGACAGCCGCTTTAAGGGTTTTGATAAGGATCAGGTGGGCGAAAGGTTTGAAATGGACCCGAGCTATGCAATTATCTTAGGCCCATACACGGCAACGATGTACGATTACCTGCGTCAAGACCTTGAATACGAAACCGACCTGCCTTACGAGATCCTCAAATCACTGTACCAGAGTTGGAAATACGAGGATTACCAAAATCACTATGTAAACACCGCCAAGGATTTGCGCTATGGGTTTATGCTGCAGCCCGGTTTAAAAGTAATTGTGTGTAACGGCTATTATGATTTGGCGACCCCATTTTTAGCTGCAGAATACACCTTTGATCACATTCCTTTACCAGAAAAGCAAGCCAGCAATGTTAAAATGACCTACTATGAGGCTGGGCATATGATGTACCTTCATAAAGAATCCCTGAAAAAGCTCTCAAAGGACTTGAAGGATTTCATTCAGAATTCAGTTTAATAATAACAATTTTAAATAATAGCGGATGCTGCTTTTATGGGGGTGTCAATAACATTATATATGAAAACTGAAGGGAAAACCCTGCTTCGTATGGTTCGGTGAATCTTTGAGCCTATAAAACTCAACTATGCAGAAGGCTGAAACACCAAAGAAGTCAGGGTTTTTTAATTTGGCGCATGAAAATAATTTGGGAGCTTACCTCTTAATGCGTTAAGTGTTGCGCTACCTGCTTAGAAGCTTAATTGAATGCCAGACGTGTCCTGTTGTGTTAATTACAGCCCGTTGAGCATGCATTTTGTTATTTGATATAATTGTTGCTAACAATAACAGTCTCCACCCTGATATCGTTGTGAATAGAACAATTTGGTCAGTTTGGTGTGAAAATTTTCATTGAGGTTATCCAGGAATGATGTTTTACTCAAAAATTTTTTGATTCAACCCTACCCTCATCGTTAGAAATACCTGTTCATCAAATCGTATTCCAGTTTAAATCCATAAAGTTTTTCTCGTTTGCAAAGGACGTCAAAAATGAATGAGAGGCGAATAGACCAAATCAGAGCAGTTTATTATCAACAGTTTGGAGGAGAACCTGCTTCGTTCGCTGTTGCGCCTGGCAGGATTAATTTAATTGGGGAACATACGGATTATTCAGAAGGGTTTGTGCTGCCTGTGGCTATCGATCGGGATGTAATGATCCTGTTCTCGCCCAGACCTGATGACCGCGTTTTGATCTATTCAATTGATTTTGATGATCGCTATCAAACCCAATTAACCAAACTGGAGCGACAAGACCACACTTGGGCAAAATATGTTCAGGGCGTTGCCTGGGCTCTTTCTGAAAATGGGTACCCATTAAAGGGTTGGCAAGGGGTGATTTCAGGTAATATCCCGATTGGAGCAGGATTGTCTTCCTCTGCAGCGCTTCAAATCGCAATTGGGAAAACTTTCTGCTTGGCCTCAAATGTATCTATTGACCCGACCACCCTGGCTTTAATTGCTCAAAAGGCAGAGATAGCCTGGGTTGGAGTAAATGTCGGCATTATGGATCAATTGATCTCAGCAGCTGGAAAAGCCGATTGCGCCGTGCTGCTGGACTGTAAAACGTTGGATTATGAATATATCCCAATCCCTGAAGCGGCAAGTTTCGTCGTGCTGGACACCCTCACTCGTAGAGAGCTGACAAACTCGGAATACAATACCAGACATGAAGAAATCCAAAAAGTCACTGCCATTTTAGGATTACACAGTTTACGTGAAGCCAGCGCCTCTCATTTAGCTCGCTGCCAGGAACGAATATCCACCAAACTGATGAAACGAGCGAAACACGTCATCAATGAAAACAATCGAGTTATCCAGTTTGTTGATGCCATGCACTCCAAGGATCTGATTCTAATGGGATCACTGATCAACGAAAGTCATGCCAGCCTGAGGGATGATTACGAGGTTTCCAGTGATGCATTAAACTTAATCGTAGATTTAGCAAATAACCAGCCAGGCTGCTTTGGTGCGCGCATGATGGGCGCAGGGTTTGGTGGTTGTGCGCTTGCCCTGCTTGGAAAGAGTGAAGAAGCAGATTTTATCCACGCTGTCAGCGTCGCCTACCGGGAGGAGATGGGCGTTGAACCCAACGCTTTTATCGTTAAAAGTGCTCATGGAGCACGTGCACAAACGCTTTAGCAAGATTAATTTAACTTCAGTTTGCGAGATTAAGAATCGGTTACAGGATCAAACCCGCAAAGAACTCGCCGAAATAGCCTGCGCCCCCTTTCCTCTAAGTTCAATCTACCTTTCTGTTTTCTGCGGCTCTAACGGATACGATTTGCTTAATAAAATGACATAATGAAATTAATGGTTATGTTTTCCCCTATTTGGGCAGTCACCTGTTGCTTTTATTGAAAAGATAAATCACCCCTTCTTGTATAAAAATACATGGATATAATTGAGTATCGAGCCTAATCTAACAGGAAGAATTCACATGGTTACAAAAAACTCCAAATACCAATCAGCGATGCTCCCCTGGCCTGCTCTGGCAGAAAAAGGAAAACAGATCAAAGTTGGGACACCTGAATTAAACTTGTTTTACTTTGAAGCCGGCGAAAGAAATTCTGAAACGATCATTTTGATCCATGGTTTAGGAGACGAAGCGGATACCTGGCGTCATGTCATTACACCGCTATCTGAGAATTATCATCTCTACGCCCTTGATTTACCTGGTTTTGGCCGTTCTGAAAAGCCAGATGTGGATTACAAACCGGGGTACATGATTGAAAAAATCATCCAGTTCATGAATAAGCTAGGCATCTCACGCGCTATTTTAATGGGGAGCTCGCTGGGTGGCATCTTAGCCCATCAAATCGCAATCTCTCATCCAGACCGCGTCAAAGGTCTGATTCTTGTTGGTGGTTCAATTTTAATGTCCGGAGCAATGCGGGATCCAAGTTTGCTGTTGATGAGCCTACCCTGTATTGGCAAGTGGCTCTATACCAGGCTGCGGAAGAATTCGGATGCCGCCTATGCTTCTTTAAAAAGTGTGTATTACCAACTGCAAGAAATGCCCGAGGATGATCGTGATTTCTTGTATTTTCGAGTCAACCAACGGGTGTGGGACGACGGTCAGCGCAGGGCCTATTTATCCACATTAAAGCAACTTACATCCTGGATAAAGCAAGCTCAGGCAGATTTACCCCATCAATTGAAGTTGATTCAAGCCCCAACACTCATCATTAGAGGAGCGTTTGACCAACTGTTTTCTGAAGCCAGTGCAGAAGCCGTCATGGGCTTTCAGACCAATGTAAGCAAAACCACCATCGATGTCGCCGGTCATTTGCCCCAGCAAGAAAAGCCAGTTGCATTTTTAGATATCGTCAGTCAATGGCTTGTTGATAACTTTTGAAACAATTAATTTAAACGAGAAGAGGCTGCCATTTATTCTTAAGACAGCCTCTTTTTCAATCTTTAGCTGTTACGGGCTTTTACGTGTGTTGACGTGCCACCCACGCAGCCAAACCAACGGTCCCGGCGTCATTCCCGAGCTTAGCAGTCACAAAATCGACTTTTTCAAGTGGCATCAGGTGCACACGTTCTTTGACCACTTTTTTAATTGGATTGAGCAGCAGGTCGCCGGCCTTTCCGACTCCCCCACCAATTACAATCCGTTTAACACCCACACAGGTTAGAATGTTGGCTATTCCAACACCCAGGTAAGTACCCGCCCGGTTCCATACCTCCAGAGCGAACGCATCGCCCATATTGGCAGCATCTGCAACGACTTTTGGTGTTAACTTATTGAGGTCATTGTCAATTAAATCCATAATTTTGGTTGACCATCCCTGGCGGATGCCACGCCCGGCTTCAGCTGCAATGGCTGGCCCGGAGGCAAAAACTTCGATACAACCACGATTTCCACATCCACACAAAGGGCCATTTAAATCAACCGTTTGATGACCCAATTCACCAGCCGTGCCATCGAAACCCAGCACAAGCTGGTTGTTGACAATTAATCCTCCGCCCACACCGGTTCCAATAGCAAAACACGCCATTGAATCAACCCCCTGGCCAGCACCGAAAACCCATTCACCATAAGTGATGGCTCGAACATCGTTCAGCATGGCCACGTCTAAGCCTAAATAAGACTTCATGCGTTCCCCAACAGGAATATTTCGCCATTCTGTATAAAGGTTCGGCAGAAAGAGCGTTGTATTGGTTTCAAGGTCAATCACACCAGGGGCGCTGATACCCAATCCGCCAATCTCTTTTTGATCAATTTGGCGTTCATCCATCAAAGCGGAGATTAATTCCGCCATTCGCTTCATAACCTCTTCCGGGCCTTGACGGGACAAAGTGGGAATTGATTTTGAAATTAAAACAGAACCCGTATCAACATCAACCAACCCCGCCTTGATATTGGTTCCCCCAATGTCGCACCCCACATAAATTTTCATAGATCACACTCCAAATTCATCCATTTACGCTGTTCATTATAAACCATTGCACAATCGTTTAGCCTCATCGTGGAAAATGAGGCCATCTCACCTAGTGCAAATAAGGCTTAAGAATATCACGCGCAATTAAGAAACCGCGTTTGACAAGCTCTTCCGTCCCTTCAAACTTTCGATCCTCATGTTCGATTGAGATAACATAATCATAGTTAAATCGATAAAGGTGGCTAATGAAAGCGGGCCAATCAACTTCGCCAAGGCCAGGTAATCGCGGAATCTGCCAGCCCATCCCCAACGACTGTGTGCCATTTTCATACAAACCGTTCCGATCAATTTCAAGGTCTTTGGCATGAACGTGGAAAATACGCTCAGAAAATTCTTGTATGACTCGATACGGATCAATCATTAACCAAATGAGGTGGGAGGGGTCGAGATTTAAGCCAAAGTTTTCGTCCGGGATAATCGAGTACATCTCGCGCCAGATAGCAGGCGTTGATGCCAGGTTGTTTCCGCCAGGCCATTCGTCGTTCGAGAAGATCATCGGACAGTTTTCTATAGCGATTTTCACACCCTTATCGCCCGCATAGTGAACAATTTCAGGCCAAATTTGTTTGAAGTCATCAAAATTGGCTTCCACAGTTTTATCCTTATCCTTGCCCACAAAGGTACCCACGATAGGCTCATCCATAACCAATGCAGCAGCGTCAATCACTTTCATAAGGTGGTCGATTACCACCTTGCGATGCTCCGGGTCGGGGTGGAGCGGGTTAGGATAGTATCCAAAAGAAGAGATCTCAAGCCCGTATTTCGACATGGTTGCGCGTGCTTCATCGGCCTCTTTGGGGCCTAAATCGGCCACGTCCAGCGTGGTTACACCTGCATAACGCCGTGTGGCTTTTCCTAACGGCCAGCAAGCCAGCTCCAACATTTGGAAGCCATTTCCGCTCGCCCATTCTGCAACATCGCTCAGACTTTTGCCTGGGAAGGCAGCGGTCATCAGTCCTAATTTCATAACTCTATCCTCCTAATATAATGGTCCGGTTTAATATTCAATATCAACCCAACGGTTTTCACGCGCACTTTTTAAAATTGCTTCGTCGACCAGGATGGTGCGATGACCATCAAGGAAGGTCGGGAAATCAGGTTTAGCCGCAAAGTTTCCTAAAGAAATATAACGATACACGGCGGTCTGTAATTGCTTAAACGTGTCCGGGAAGCCTTCAGGATGTCCACCAGGGTAGGATGCAGTCCACTGTGCGGATGGCGTCATTAAGGATGGGTCTTTAATAAGTAACTGATTGGGTACCGGTCTGTGTCCGAGCATCAGTTGGTTTGGAACTTCGGAATCCCAGATCAAAGAAGACTTGGAGCCGTTAATCTCAAAAAACAAACGGTTTTTGCGCCCGCTTGAAACCTGCGAGACCGTCATTACACCTCGAGCACCATTTTCAAACTTGATCAGAACCGCTGCATAATCCTCCGTGTGAATGGGCTTTTCTTCATATTCCATATCCACTTCTAATTTGCCGCCAAAGGTATCAATTTTCTTTTTTGGCTTTTTGCGGACCGGGATGAAGGTTTTAAAATCCGCAAAGACAGATTGAATACGAGTGCCTGAAACAAAGGTGACCAGGTCCATCCAGTGGGAGCCGATATCCGCTACTGCCCGTAATTCGCCACCCAGTTCAGGTTCAAGGCGCCAGTTCCAATCTGTGTCCAATAACAGCCAATCCTGCAAATAACTTCCCTGGATAATGTACAGTTGATCGCCGATTTCACCGGATTCAATTTTTGCCTTAGCTTCATGCACCAGTGGGTAAAAACGAATATTGAAGTTGACTGCGTTGACCAGGTTTTTCTCCGCTGCCAACCGCACCAGTTCGCCAGATTCAGCAGAATTCATGGCTAAAGGCTTCTCACAAACAACATGTTTACCGGCCTCCAGGGCAGCTTTAGCATGTTTAAAGTGTAAAAAGTTGGGCGAGGCAATATGAACGACATCAATCTCAGGGTCTGCAATCAGGTCCTTCCAATCACCATAGGCTTTTGGCACCAATAGATGTTCAGCCGCCTTATCGGCCAGTTCTTGCGTTTCTTCTGCGATCGCTGCCACATCGAACCCCAACCGTCGAATCCCTTCCATGTGCGCCGGTCCGATAAATCCAACACCAATCACGCCTATCTTGTATTTTTTTGCCATTTAATGACTCCTCTCTAATGTTTTTGAATACGCCGTATCATTGTTAAGAACAAATACAAATAACTCCTGTGCGATGATCTGCTTCAGCATTTTCTTAATTCACTGCCTTAGACTATACTTAACAAACCCAAATGCAATTCTTACTGGGTACATTATTATACAATGAAACAACAACTTGCTTGTTAGTTATTGATAATTATTGTTTATATGTGATTATTATCAACAATCTATGAAGAAAAAGAGGTTTTCGATGCTCCCTGTTGAACGTGTAACTAAAAGTTTAGCCCATAAGGTTCCCGATCGAGTCCCTTTGGCACTGTGGGGTGGCCCTTATGGTATCGTTGATCCCCTGTACATGGCTTTACTGGAGAAATTCCAACTGGGTGAACCCGCACAGCCATTTCGCAAAGGCCATACCATCAGCTATATAGACGATCGTATTTTGGACGCACTGGGTACAGATACACGTTATATCTTTCCCGGGGCCTCGCCGAGCAGCCCAACCCACCCTGAACCCAATGGAAACTTGATATACGATGATTTCGGGCAGCCCTGGCGGCAAACCTATCCCTACTATTCAGCTACAGATGGCTTGCTGAAGAACTCGACTTCCGTTTCAGATATCGACTCCCTGGTTAATTGGCCGGATGTTAATGATCCCAAATGGACCAAAGGCGTATCTGAAAGAGCTAAATCGTTGATGGATAGTGGTTATTTTGTTATTGGTCGAATGGTGCTTTCCCACGGTCCCTTCCAGATGGCTTCTGATCTACGAGGGATGGAAAATTTTATGGTCGATATGATTGACCAGCCCGATTTCGCAATTGCGCTGCTCGAGCGTGTCACCGACACAATTTGTGGTTTGACCAGAAACTACCTCGAGGCTGCCGGAAACAATATGCACATGATCGAGCTCCCAGGCGACGATTATGCCGCCAACGACAACCTGGTATTCTCGCCAAAACTGTTCAGAAAAATTATCCGCCCGTACCTTGAGAAAATCATAAAAACCATACGCTCAGTTCAACCTGATATCAAGATCATGTTACATTCGGATGGTGCTATCGGAAAGCTTGTGCCAGATTTCATCGAAATGGGCGTCGATGTGCTTCACCCGCTTGAGCCTGTCTCTGGTATGGATCCTGCGCAGATTAAGCAGCTTTATGGCGAAACAATCAGTTTTTTAGGTGGTGTGGATATTTCTCATGCTTTGCCAGGGACCATCGCTAACGTCCGGGAGGATATCGATCGCTGCATTCGCGACCTTGCCCCCGGTGGCGGATATATTATGGCACCCTGCAACCACCTGCAGGCGGACGTACCGCCTGAGAACGTCATTGAAATGTACAACTACGCGAAGATCGTTGGGATTTATACCTGAATGTTTTTACAAACGTTGTATTAATTCGCCTGCCAATAAAATCGCCCCAATCAGAACGATTTCATCGTCAAGGACACTGCGTTGAACTTCGTACCTGCCCTGACTGCTAATAAAAGCATAGCGTTCAGTGTATTTTCGAACCGGATTGATTAACAGGTCGCCCAGGTTAGAGACGCCGCCGCCAATCGCGATCCGTTCAACATTGGATAAACAAAGCACATTTGCCAGTCCAATTCCCAGCGCATGGGCTACAAGGTCAATTTCTCCCAGTGCGAAAGCGTCGCCCTGGCGGGCTGCTTCAGCCAATTGCCTGGTGTTTACCTGTGACAACTTTCCGTCTAGAAATTTGTAAAGTAAAGAGGATTGTGGAACGTAGCCGGGCTGTCGCAATCGTTTTTCAATCGACCAGCCCGAACATACATTTTCAATTTTTATAGGGTCCCACACAGATTTATTAAGTGGATTGGGAATGTACATATGCCCAAATTCGCCAGCACCAAAACCTTGCCCGTCATACAAAGACCCATTTAAAATAAATCCACCCCCCACACCACTGCCCAGGTTGGTGTAAAAGAAATATTGCGTACCTTTTCCACTCCCGAGACAATACTCTCCCCAGGCGGCCGCGTTAGAATCATTTTCAACCCAGGCAGGCATCTCAAAGGTTTTTTGCAGCCAATCCCTTAAGGGAAAATCCTGCCACCCGATGATCTGGTTAGATTTGAGCACGCTCCCACGATTGCGATCCAAGGGCCCGCCGAATCCACATCCAATTGCAACAGGTTTCTCAGCCTGGCTGCCGAACTGGTTGAGAAAAGCAGGTATTTCTTTAAGGAGCCAATGGCGAATGCCTTCGCCCCCCGCATCAACATCCACTTTTCCCTGATGCAGCGCGATGATGGTGCCTTCGGATGTCCCCAGCCCCAATTGAAGTTTTGTGCCGCCAATTTCTATCCCCAGGATCAATTCCGCCATTCAACACGCCTCCACGAATTCTACGCATAATGTTACAAACTTATTATAAGCCAAATCGATTGAATTTTAATATCATCCACAGAATCGCCTCCAAGTTATGCGCCAGCGCTTACTATTATAATCTATACGAAATAGACGAGGTTTTTAACGCTTTGTTTTTTAGCAGTTGATAAGAATTAATTGGGTGCTCATTATTGATCTAATATTTAATACAGCTTATATATTAATTGGTTATAATAATAGCTTAATGAGCGGCATATCAGCCACAGCGCATTGGCGTTGACGCATTCGTTATGAATCCGAAACTGGATTTATTTCAAAACGTGAGCCTTCAGGTACCCAAATGTTATCTCTGATGGCGCACGGTACGCCAAGGAACGCCTGATTTTGAAAGCGTTTTAATAGTTTGTAAGGATACATTCAATTCAGATGAGACATGAAGGAGGAGCTATGACCATTAAAATTGGAATTATTGGCGCAGGAAAAATTGTCCGTGTACGTCACTTGCCTGAAATACAAATGAATTCTCATGCTGAAGTAACCGCAATTTGTGATGTCGTTGAAGCGCGTGCCAAAGAATTAGCTCAGGAATATGGCAGCAAAGCTTATTTGGATTATCGTCAAATGCTACTTGACCCCAATATTGATGCGGTCATTGTTGCTGCCACCAATACGACCCATGCAGAGATGACTATTGCTGCTCTCCAGGCTGGAAAGCATGTTCTCTGTGAAAAGCCGATGGCAACCAACTTACAGGATGCGCAAAACATGCTTGATGCAGCAAAATCCAGCGGTAAACAATTGATGATTGGCCAAAACCAACGCCTGGAACCCGCCCACATAAAAGCAAGGGAAATCATCCAAGCCGGTAAATTGGGAAAGGTCTTATCCTTCACCACTATATTTGGGCACCCTGGGTGTGAATATTGGGCCATTGATGGA
>LSQX01346215.1_pt1 | contig 13490 bp, 11 predicted proteins | sample 654561 | NCBI WGS metagenome assembly LSQX01 (sample SAMN04489861, study PRJNA283612) | anaerobic digester metagenome | isolation source: 4 biogas reactors fed with cattle manure at either 37C or 55C with and... | place: Denmark: Kongens Lyngby | collected 2014 | reverse complement strand
GGCTTCTCCTGAACATGCTAAACAGCATCTTAGTCGTCTACCTAAATTATGATGACCGTACGGAACGGCACTTTCCCCACGACATTAATCCAGAGGTCCTACGAGTACTTGAACTGGCCGGTTATGACCGGCGCATCTACACGGAGAACCCGTACAAGAAACTCAAATGACTTTTTCACTGAGGGTGCGAAATGTGAGTTCCATAGTTGTCGGGACTTCGGTACCGAATTGACGAATGATGGCCCTATCCGGATCAAGCGCCATGCGTGGCACACGCAACAAAAGACCGCACAAACGCGGTCTTCTTCCTCCCAGAATGCTCCGTTACCTTGGCCATATGCTTGCACACTCTGTTTCTGTCTACTTCCAAATCTCTGCCGATGATCAACTGTTCCTTCCTCAATGCTCAGCAAACCTTGCCTGGATTCAAAAGGCCTTTAGGGTCAAAACTCGCCTTAATACTACGCATAAGTTCTAGGGCCGCTGGACTCAGCGACTTTTCTAGATAGGGTTTCTTGGCAAAGCCAATGCCGTGTTCTCCTGAAACCAATCCGCTAAGCGCTTGGGCCTTGGCGTATATTTCATCCATAATCTTCTGGACTGTTTTGAGCCAAATCTGACGGTCCAGATCATCACGAAGAACGTAAATATGCAAGTTGCCATCACCTGCATGTCCGAAGCCAACGATGGTGAGATTGTACTTGACGCGCAGTTGTTCGACGAATTCAACAAAAGCCGCGATTTGGCTAGGGGGTACGACCACATCCACTTCGTCCATATCCCCCATTGCTTTGAGTGCCTCCAAAAACGCACCCCTGTTTTCCCACAACGCCTCTTGCCTCTCCCCTGTGTGAGCAATAAACACATCATGGGCTCCCGATTGCAGACAAACATCTGCCACCCGTTCATAGGTTTTCTCCATTTCCGAAGCATCATTGCCTAGAAAGGACAGCATCAAGTAAGCTGGCGCATCCGAATGCGGAAAACGGCGCCCCAAGTACTCTTCAGAAGCATGCAGAACCTGTCGTTGGAAAAACTCTAAACCGGAGGGAATCTCACCTGCCGCCAAAATCTTGGGAACTGTGGATACACCTTCGGACAGACTATCAAAGGGGACCACCAGACTGAGCTGACGCTTAGGTTGGGGTAGAAGCTTCAAAGTGATCTTAGTAATAATCGCCAAAGTACCCTCAGAACCGATTAGCAGATGGGTGAGGCTATAACCCGAACTGTTCTTCATCACCTTGCCTCCAGTTTCGATAATGCGACCATCTGGAAGTACTGCTTCTAAACCTAGAACATAATCCCTAGTCACCCCGTACTTTATGGCGCGCATTCCACCTGCATTAGTACTCACGTTGCCTCCAATAGTCGCAGTTTTTTCTCCTGGATCGGGAGCATAGAACAGATCCAACGCCTCTACTGCAGATTGAAGCTCCATAAGCAATACACCCGGCTCAACGACGGCCATGAGGTTTTCTTGATCAATTTCCAAAATGCGGTTCATTTTGGCGGTAACGAGAACAACGCCTCCATGAAGGGCCACAGCCCCACCACAGAGCCCGGTTCCTGCCCCGCGGGGGGTGACGGGTATGTTCCTGTCATAGCAGTAAGCTAGAACTTGCGATACTTCCCTCACCGTTTGTGGAAAAACGACAACTTCGGGTTCAAATTTCTCTAAGGACAACTCGTCGTGGCTGTAGTCGGCACTGATGGCCCCACCCCACAGCACAGCTTCGTCTCCGCAAATCTCACGCAGTTTCTGCACATCCGCGCTTGTTACATTTCTATAGGTCACGTCCACTACCCCTTTAGATTCTGGATTAGAGCAGGGACAATCTCATGGAGATCCCCCACTAGACCATAGTGGCACACCTTGAAAATGGGTGCCTGGTCGTCTTGGTCAATGGCCACGATGGTCTCGGCGCCTGTAATCCCAGCAGTAAACTGCACAGCACCCGAAACACCAAGGGTGATTAAGAGCTTGGGCCGCACTGCCCGTCCACTCAACCCTATCTGCTGCCGATAGTTGGCCCAACCCACATCCACCAAGGGACGAGTGACCCCCACTTGACCACCCAAGAACTGCGCTAACTGCTCCGCTAGGTCCAATGTCTCCCTGCTACCTATTCCCCGTCCGCAGGCGATAATGATCTCCGCATCGGAAATACTTGCCTCAGGGGGTCGCTTGTCTACACGCAAGACGGTGATGGCGCTCTGCAGTGTCTCCGAATTAAGGTGACGCCTTATCCACTTACTTCCCGGATTACGCCTAGGCTTAGCCGGTTCCATGATTTTGTGGCGCATGGTGGCCATCTGCGGTCGATGATAGGGCGTAACAATTTGGGCCATTACATCCCCGCCAAAGGCCGGGCGAATCTGCACCAAATCACCGTTATCGCGCACTTCCAAAGTGGTACAATCCGCTGTCAAACCAGTACGAAAACGGGCTGCGACCCGAGGGGCCAAGGATCGTCCTTGAGGTGTGGCCGCAAAAAGGGCAATGCCAGGCTTGAAATCTGTGACTGCATCCGCTACAGCACTGGTATACGGTTCTATGCGGAAGTGTTCTAACTCTAGGTGATCATAGACGTAAACAACATCGATACCAAAACCAAACAAATACTCTGCTTCCTTTTCAGAGCCGTGCCCCATCACAACGCAACCTAGTTTAGCAGAGATTTGATCAGCCATTGCGCGTCCTTTCCCCACCAATTCTAAGGTAACAGGATGCAAGTTTTCATCTTCATATTCAGCTACAACCAGCACGTTCTTGGCCTCACTTACAGGTAAGTCAACACGTTTTGTCTCAATGCACATGGCTGCTTCAGGACACTTACGAACGCAAACCCCGCAGAGGCGACAAGAATCCAAAACAATGATCTCGTCAGTAGCCCTCTGAAGAGCGGAGAAGGGACATACGCTTATGCAAACTTCACAGAGCGTGCATTTCGAGTGATCAATTCGCAACATCCAAACCACCCCTTACAAAGCGAAGCTCTCGTAGCTTTTTGCTAAGCTTAAGACTGAGTTCACTGCTCTCGCCGTGCCATATCTCGTGATCTTGGTTGCTCGTAGGCGCGAAGGTTCGCTCCACTTGGGTTGGTGAACCACTTAATCCAAAAAACTCCCGTTGATCAGGGCGAAAGTCGGCTGCGGTGAAAGTCACCACAGGCCAGTCTCTTCTCTCCTTTTTCAGCCGATATGATAATAGACGAGGCTCTCCCACATCTTTGGTTACGGACAACAGGCAGGGAAGTTGAATGGCCTTTGTATAGAACTTGGTGCCCATATCACTCATAACGATGATCTGATCTGCCTTTGTTTCCTTAATCTGGATGACATTGGACTCGTGGGGAATGCCCAACACCTCTCCAATCCCCGGTCCAACCTGGGCCGTATCTCCATCTGTGGTTTGCAGACCGCAGATTATCAAGTCAAACGCACCTATCTTTTCGATTCCCCTAGCCAATGTATACGAAGTGGCCAAGGTATCGGCTCCTGCAAAGGCCCGGTCCGAGAGAAGGTATCCCCGGTCAGCACCCATGTAGTATGCTTCTCGGATCACTTGCTCTGCTTGGGACGGTCCCATAGAGATAACGGAGATAGTGGCACCAAGTTGGGCTTTGATCCTCAGGGCAGCCTCCAGAGCGAAAAGATCATAAGGGTTCATGATACTATCCACGCCATCGCGCATTAACACCCCTGTCTCGGGGCAGATTTCAACGCTTTTTGTTTCGGGAACTTGTTTAATACAAACGACGATATGCACTAGCAATCCCCCTCGGCGACAGTCCTTGCTTAGAATACGAATAAGATGGCGCCAAATCAATTGTCTTGTTGATGCAAATCTGGGGACAATCGCATCACTTCCGAAAATGGCACCTCGTGACGTGCTAAACTACTGAATACACGGATTCCATGAGTCCGCGAATATATCCCACTCCAATCAACCTGCCAATAGCCGCGTAGCCAGGATCCGAATTGTCTTCACCAGCCATAGTTGGAGCATGGTCCGGTCTCACCACTCCATCAAAGCCAATTTCTCTATAGCACTTCATTGCCTTCAGCATATCGGTCTGTCCGTTGTCATGAAACGTCTCCTCAAATGAGCTTGCATTTCCAACAATGTCCCGAAAATGCACAAAAAAGATTTTTCCCATCTTTCCGAAGTGTTGGATTGTCGAAGGAATATCCACGCCCATGGTGGAAAACGTTCCCTGACAAAATGCCATGCCAAGGTTGTTGCTTGGGAACAGCTCAAATACTCGCTCATAGGCTTCCACACCGGTTAGTATTCGACTGATCCCCCGAATGGGAGAAATCGGAGGATCATCAGGATGAAGGGCTAGTTTCACATTAGCCTCTTCAGCCATTGGAATTACCCGCTCCAAAAAGTACTGTAGATTATCCCACACCTTCTCCTCGCTGACGAATCCCCATTCGGTCAAGGGAGCACTCTCTATCGTGCCATAGTCAAATGCTGTGGCAAGGGCTCCTCCTCTTGTCTTTTTAGCAACACTGGTTCGAAGCCAGCCGAAATGAACCATAAAGTTAAAGCATAACACCGGTATGCCGAGTGCACCCATGTTTTTCAATAGCTCTCTAAACCTGGCAATGTCTTCATCCCGACCGGGTAAACCAAGCTTAATCCTACTCATGTCAAACTGGTCTCCTTCGAGTGCATGCAGACACAACCCTGCCTCGTGGAAACTATTCTTTAGTTGTAAAAGTGAGAAATAATCCCATGGATTGTAAGGCCCTACTCGTTTCTGCGCTATCTTTGTAACGGCGTGCGTTACACCTGCTTGCACCGCCAAGTCCCACTTTAGGTCACGAGTTGAAGGCAAAAGCATGCCAATTTTCATTGATAACCCCCCTAGTCATTACAGTACTACAGCTCCGCGGTCGGCAGACGAAACTATCCTAGAATAGAGGCCTAAGTATCCTTTGTTGATCCTCGGCTGTGGTTTCGTCCAAGAAGCAAGTCGTCGCTTCATTTCCTCTTCAGAGACATGCACATCAAGGGTCCCATTAATCATGTCAACAGACACCATGTCTCCATCCTTCACCACTGCTATAGGGCCTCCATCTGCAGCCTCGGGACAAACATGCCCGACAAAACCGCCGCGGTTTCCTCCCGAAAACCTACCATCTGTAATCAGCGCAACGCTCTCTGCTAACCCGAAAGCCTCCAGCAGCTTCATTGGCTTATACATCTCCGGCATGCCGGGACCGCCTTTTGGTCCTTCGTACCTGATAATTATCACTGAGCCAGATGAGATTCTTCCTTCATTGATGCCCATCAAAGCTTCCTGTTCACCATCGAACACAATTGCAGGACCAGTATGCTGCCGCATTTTTTGGTCGACTGACGATGGTTTAGCTACGGCGCCGGCAGGAGCCAGATTTCCCTTGAGAACCTTAACGCTTCCGGCCGGCTTAAAGGGCCTATCTAGGGATCGAATGACATCTCGGTTTCTGTTGACGGCATCTCTGACGTTATCGCCAAGAGTCTTGCCTGTGCAACTCAAAACACTACGATCCAATATTTCGCGCATTTCGTTGACCAGAGCAGCCACGCCGCCGGCCTCATGAAAGTCAATTAGATCATACCTATAGGAGGGCATAACGGCGGCCAGATGAGGGATTTGCCCACTGAGCTCTTCAAAATCGTCAAGCGACAGGCTCAGATCAAGCTCAGCAGCCAATGCCAGAAGATGCAAAATAACGTTTGTTGATCCGCCAACCGCAAGGAAAACCTTGATCATATTGCGGATGGCCTGTTCCCCAAGAATTTGGGAAGGCCTTATATCGAGTCGTATGAGGTTCATGATGGCATGGCCCGATTCTTTTGCTATTCGTAAGCGCTCGCCACTATGAGCTGGTATTGTAGAACCCCCTGGCAGCATCATTCCCCCTACCTCAGTAACGCAACACATTGTGTTAGCCGTGGCCATGACTGGGCATGTACCGCATCCGGGGCAAACTGTATCCTCCACCCTACGCAGTTCTGCTGGCGTGAGTTCTCCAGAACGAACATAGCCTTGACCATAATCCAAAGCCGACAAATGAATGTGATTATCTCCGTACATGTTGTACAGAGGATTGCTGTCTTCCACTTCACCGGGTAGATTGGGCCCGCTACTTACGATAATACTCGGGATATTCACACGCGCCGCTGCCATTAGCAATCCAGGTACGATCTTGTCGCAGCTTCCTAGTAACACCAGTCCATCTACTTGATTGGCTTCAGCCATCAGCTCGATGCTATGGGCAATAATATCCCTTGATGGCAACACATAACGCATTCCCACATGTCCGTTGGCAATTCCGTCGCAGGGGCCAATGGTACCAAACTCCACTGGAGTGCCGCCCGCGCTTATGATGCCTTCCCTTACACTCTGGGCAATCGCATTGAGGTTATAGTGACCCGGATTTAGCGTGTTCCAAGTGTTCGCGATGGCGACAATGGGTTTGTTTAGGTCGTCATGAGTATAACCCATGGCTTTATATAATGCGCGAGGACGGGCCCATTCAGAGCCCCTGAGGATAGACGCACTTCTCTGTTTCATAACATCATCTCTCCATTCTAACCTTTCAGCCCGCCAGATACTAAACCGTGAACCAAGTGTTTCTGCATCGACAATACGAGGACAATGATGGGCAGTGTGATAAGCGATGCTATAGCACATAGTTGCCCCCATTGGAGCTGCTCAAAGGACATAAACTGCTGGATAGCCAAGGGCAATGTCTTCGTTCTATAACCCCCAATAATCAGAGCAAACTGAAGATTGTTCCACGAGAATATCGCGGACAGGACCACCGACGCCATGATCCCCGGTTTCACTAGCGGAACCGCGATCTTCATGAATACTCTCCATTTACTGCAACCATCAATGAGTCCTGCTTCCTCCAAACTCACTGGCAAACCTTCAAAGAACCCCATCATGATCCAGACGATCAGCGGTAGAGTGATCACCAAGTGCGTAGCTATCAACGCTTGATAGGTGTCCAGTAGACGCAACCTTTGGAACATCTGGAACCAGGGTATTAAGAAGCTAATAAACGGGAACATTCTTACAATAAGAATGCCCAATGCCAGCTTCGATAAGCCATATCGTGCAATGCCATAAGCCGCTGGCAATCCTAGTATGATGGAAACAAGAACGCTGCCTCCCGTTGTGATCGCGCTGTTCAACGTGTTCTTCAGTATGCTGACTTCGGTAAACACTGCGCGATAGTTCCTCAATGTTGGAGTAAAGACGAACTTAGGAGGATAGGTAGATATGTCCGCCTGTGTCTTGAATGAAGAAATCACCATCCAGAAAATGGGAAATAAGAGAACGATCACGACACACAAAACCACAAATATGACTAATATTTCCTCAATTCTCTTACGTTTACCGTGACTCATTAGTAGCTCCATGATCTTTCCCTTCCCTTCGCTAGCACCCACGATACCACCAAAATGATACTCGTCAGGACCAATGCCATGGCACTCCCATATCCAAGCTCAAAATAAGCAAATGCCGTTTTATATGTGTACATCTCGAGTGTTTCCGAAGCGATGTCTGGACCGCCATTTGTCATAACAAAGATAATATCAAACGCCTTCAAGCAATCTATCGTGCGTAACATGATAGCGGTCATGATCGTTGGTTTGAGCAAAGGCAGTGTGATTTTCGAAAAGGTCTGCCACTTATTGGCCCCATCTATGGCCGCCGCTTCGTACGGAGAAGCAGGCAAGGATTGCAAAGCTGCCAAGATAATCATCATGGGAAGGGGAATCCATTTCCAAACCTCAATTAGAACGAGGGATGGAATCACTGTCTGTGAACTGTTTACCCATAGTTGAGGAGAAATGCCGATTAACTTAAGGACGTAATTGAAAATCCCCAGACTCGGTTCATACATGATCATCCAAACGACAGCCATAGCGGCGGGTGTCGCAAGCATTGGTAGAAGTAGAATAGTCCTAACAAACCCTTTCATCCGAAACTGGCGGTTTATCAGTAGAGCCAAAGCAAGCCCCAGGCCCACACAGAGAATAACCGAAGGAATCACGTATTTGACTGTTACAACTAATGAATTAATAAACCTAGGGTCCTTGGTCAGCAACCGAGCGTAGTTTCCTATCCCCACATACGATGGAGTGCCTCCCAGGAACCAGCGATGAAAACTCATGTAGATATTGTAGGCAACAGGAAAGACCATCAGGAGAGCAATAGCTACTAAAGCAGGCAACACAAAGAAAATACCCATGTTCTTGTCAACAAACCTCGCCAATGACTTGTGGACACCCTTGGTCATTATCCGACCTCCTTACCTTGGTCCTATCAGGATTATAGCCTAGTAAAGAAAAAGAGCCGGAAGTAAATCCGGCTCAATACCGGGCTACTAATTTTCCGTTCGATCCATTATGTCTTGCACTTCTTGCGCAGCTCTATTCAGTGCTTGAGCCACGTCACCACCTTCAATGGCGGTTGTTATAGCACGGCCGATAGCGTCGCGAACTTCCGGAACAGCTACAACCAGTGGCTGTGGTTCTGATGTGGCGACAGCCAAAGATTTCTCGAGTGTTTCCAGTAAACCATACATGCTACCGAATCTCTCCAATACGCTCTCGTCCTGCCAGGCACTTTGACGGGCTGCTGGAATACCGTCTTTTGCAGCTTTAATCATGGCTTCTTTGCTCATCACATACTGCATAAACAACCACGAGGCTTCCTTATGTTTGGAATCCGATGCCATGGAAAGTCCCCACAGGAATGTTGTAGGAATACTTCCAGCAGACCCTGCGGGGAACACAGTATACCCTAGCTTGCCTGCGACCAGGCTTTGCTCTGGATCTTCGTATTGGCTGACAAACGTGTTACTATCAGTGCACATTGCAGCTTGTCCCTGAGAGATCATCGTGACCTCTTCTTGCCAACTAAAGTTGGTGCTTCCTGGAGGACCATATTTGCGAATCAGGTCGCCATAGAGCGTAAAGGCATCTACCCCTTCAGGACTATTGAAAGCTGGCTTGTTGTTTTCATCCAGCCATCGTCCACCCATGCTGTGCAAGAACGAGGAAACGCTGTGATCGGCAGCCCCTACCCGCCCACGATTTACAATCCCATAAATGTCAATTGTCCCGTCGTTGTCTAGGTCTAAGGTGAGTGCTGCTGCTGCTGCCTCCAACTCTTCCATAGTCTCGGGTACTTTTACTCCATATTCCTCAAACAGATCTCTACGATACGTAAGCAAATGAACAGACTGTTGAATGGGGAGACCAATGAGTTTTCCGTCAATTGTCTCTGCATTAATCCCGGACTCGGTGAAGTCGCTAAACTCAAATCCTGGATTTGTGATCTTGTCATTTGTCACGTACTCGTCTAGTGATTCTACCCAACCGGAAATAATAAACCTTCTAGCGTCTTGGTGGGGTTGTAACATAAAAACGTCAACTGTGCCGGTCCGCGCAGCGAGTTCAATGGCCAATTTCTGTCTGAACTGTTGTTCGGCAAAAGTCTCGAAAATCACCTTAATCCCGGTTAGCTCTTCAAAATCGCTGATCAGCGGAGCAATGGAGTCTGTCCAAGGATGTACGTTTCCTAAGAAACGAATGGTCGCTCCTTCATATTGCCTCCAGTTAAAGTCGCTAGCCAGCGACATTGCTGGTCCCATCAGTAAACTAACCAAAACAACCAACACAACAGCCGATAATTTCATCTGTTTGCTCACTTACATTTACCTCCCTCTAATAGATGGCCTGCCGACAAAATCTGCCTGTTTTCCGATTTCACCTCCCCTAACTCCCGATTCTTCCCTCAGTTGACTTCAGTACTGGCGCCAAAAAAGTGTGTTTTCTCTTGGTATTGCAGAAAACCGACAACGACAAAGAGAAGTGGCGTTTCTTTTCTGTTGCCTCATGATCCCACAAACACTGTGAGTGACAAACCAAACTCCGATGCCTTGCAGCGTTTCATGCCAATACTAAAGTGTTGCTGGAAGTCTTTTTGTCAAAGCCACTTTCTTGCTCATTATAGAAATGCTCCTATGAAAACGTTTCATAGTATCCAATCCTTTAGAAATACCCTCCGCGATCAATTACATCCTGTGCTTTCATTCCCGATTGAACCCATTTGTTGATCTCTTTCTCGCCCTCTTTGATTTCTTCGGCGCGCAACAAGACCTCATATGCGATATCCCGAGGAACTACTAGAACTCCATCAATATCGCCAAAGATGATGTCTCCCGGACGAATAATGAGTCCCCCAATGTCTACCGGTACTTGGTAGTCGATAATTTTAGATCTAGCAAGAGTCCCATTAGAAGTACGATATCTATAGAAAACGGGGAAATCCTGTGCCAAGATCTGATGTGTGTCTCTTATGCCGCCATCAATGACGGCTCCCCGGGCGCCTCGTTTTTTCGACGCAGCAGTCATCACTTCTCCCCATTGGGCGCTGCCGTTATCGCCGCTGGTATCCCACACACATATGCAGTCGTCGTGAATGGAGTCTAGCATCTTTGCTCGAGTGTCCATCTCTCCAGCAAAGGTAGGATTTTTGGCACTCTTGATGGTAAAAGCAATCCCTGCTACTTTCATTTCATCCCGTAAAGGCATAATGTTGTTTGGAAACACTTGGTTCAAAAGAGTAAGTTCCCGCATTACATCATTGACGGCCCCCGTGTAAAGCTGCTCGTACCGTGCGCACAACTCCGCATCAGAAATCGGAAACTCCTTAGTACTGATACTGTCCCGAAACTCCCTTAGTCTCTCCAAATTCATCATTTTACAATTGACCTCCCCAATGGACACAATTTGTTCCATATACAGAATCGCGTTCCGTTTATAGAACTATGGTAGTACACTCGCCGTAATAAGTCAACCTTTTTTTACCCTTTTTATCGTTATAATGACTTTTTGTCATTTTTGATAGTTTCCTTAATTAGGCGGGTTGACTTATTGCCTTTGTATGTATAAAATGACTTTGTGTTCGTATACGAAACACAATACACTATAAGGAACAGACTATGATGGATAAAGAAAAAGAAACCAACCTTGTGCCTGCGGTTGAGAAGGCCGTGCGGATCATTGAGTATCTCGAATCGGAAAATCGACCTTTGACGTTAACCGAGATTTGTACCGGGCTCGGTTTGCCAAAGAGCACTACATCGAACATCCTGTCAACTCTCAAGCACTTTCGGTACATCGAACAAAGAGATAACAGGGGACCATTTGAGCTTGGAATCAGATTTCTTTCCCTGGCCAATAATGTCAGGTCGCATTTTAGTCTAACCAAAGCCGCTGCACCACATATGGAAATCCTGACTCAAGAGACTGGGGAGACTTCGAAGCTCTCTGTACTTCACAACTACGAGATTGTAACCATTCACAAAGTACAAAGCCCAAGGGAAATGAGTATCAATACAGAGGTAGGCAGGAGATTTCCATTGCATGCCGGTGCAGCGAGCAAGCTCCTACTTGCGTATGCGAGTCACGACACTAAAATGACCGTGTTACAGCAACCTCTGACCAGATACACGCCGAACACCATTATCGATCCAAACATCCTAGCAAAAGAACTTGAGACAATTGCCAGGCAAGGCTATGCTATGGACAAAGAGGAGTACATTGAAGGTATCGTAGCAATAGCGCGCCCGGTTTTTGGAGGAAACGGGCAGGTCATTGCATCATTAAGTATTCCGTTTCTGGCAACGGGTAACAACGGCTCCAAGGTTGCACAACTCCTTGCTTGTCTGTTGCTGACAGCTAACGACATTTCGCAAGCGATGGGCCATTCAGGTAGCAAGTTAACCAAGAGATAGGACAAATTTCCGACTAACTGAAAGAAATGGGGAAGACAAGTGCGTGCATTTGGTATCCGATGGGGTATGTGGTATGAGGAAACCTCGCATAGAATTCACTTTCCAAACGATTGGATCATTCATGAGTGTCCGATGAAAGATGCGCCTCCCATGAGTCCAGCTGATTTAGCTGCTGCTTTGGACAATCCGTATGGCACACCAGATATTACTGAACTAGCTAAGGGCAAAAAAACAGTCGGAATAGTAATCGACGATTTATCGCGGCCGACTCCTACAAAGGATATCTTGGGGCTAATTGTTGAGCGTCTAGTCAGAGCCGGAGTCCGAGTGGAGAACATTACCATCTTCGCTGGTCTTGGCGCTCATCGACCAATGTTACGGCAAGATTTTGTGAAAAAAGTCGGGCAGTCATTACTGTCTGGAGTTCATGTAGTGAACCACAATCCCTTTAACCATTTAGCCTATCTTGGGACGTCCGCATTGGGCAGTCCAATCAGTATTAATCAGACTTACATGGAGATGGATCTGAAGGTTGCCGTGGGCTGCATTTTGCCCCATAGTCTGGCAGGTTTTAGCGGAGGGAGCAAAAGCATAGTCCCTGGTATTGCTGGAATAGACACGTTGGAGGCAAATCACAGCTTTGCCTGTTCAAAATCGGGTCATACTTCATCTCTTGGAGATCCGGATAATCGTATCCGCCTTGACATGGAAGACATAGCGAAAAAAGTCGGACTCGAGTTTATAGCGAATGTCGTGTTAACCTCGGAAATGGGTATAGCTGGACTCTTTGCTGGAGATCCAGTTGCTGCACACAGGATTGGTAGCCGATTTGCAGAGGAAACCTACTCTACCAAAGTGATCCCTGATGCAGATATCGTCATCCTTAATGCTTTCCCTAAAGACACAGAGTTGATTCAAATAGGCAATGCCTTCAATGTTTTAGCCCTCGCTCCCAACCCCGCACATGAATCTGGCACGATCATTCTAACTTGCGCCGCAAGCGAAGGTGCAGGGGTTCATTACCTGTTTGGGCCTAATATGAACCTTTTTAGTCCTTGGGAGAATAAGATTCCACCGCGTCGCTTTCAAAACCGCAGGACTTTACTGTATTCGCCAAATGTGTCTAGGGCTGAGGTTAAACCATTTTTCGAGGATAGACCTATACCGGTTTATTCTCAATGGGAGCAGATAATCCTGGACTTACGCGCCGAGTATGACAGACCCACAGTGGCAATCTATCCCGAGGCAAGTATACAGCTCGGTAACCGATAAAAGCTTGAGCAGCCAAATGTCAAAACAGAGTAGTTAGGCGGTTCTATCTGGTAGCCTCCTTTGGGGGCTACTCTTTTTTTGATTATCCTGGTCACGAAAAGGGACTCCCTCATGTGAGGTTGCTGAACAATAGCAAGAATATCCGTGAGTCCTGAATTTACAGTTTATTTTCCGCGCACGCTTGATGCTTAGAACCTGGATTCCCGGAATTTATAACGCGGGAGGCTCTACTCCCAGTGCGCCATAAATTTCCTTCTGCTTTTCTGTGATTTCACCTAAGATGCGGCCATGCTCAGGAGCCTCGAACAGCTCAATTACGTCTAGTTCATCCAGTAAGCCTTGGAGAGTCCAAGTTTCAAATAGCTACGCATCCTGCATTTTCTTCTTCACGGTGGAGA
>LSQX01297118.1_pt1 | contig 13491 bp, 13 predicted proteins | sample 654561 | NCBI WGS metagenome assembly LSQX01 (sample SAMN04489861, study PRJNA283612) | anaerobic digester metagenome | isolation source: 4 biogas reactors fed with cattle manure at either 37C or 55C with and... | place: Denmark: Kongens Lyngby | collected 2014 | reverse complement strand
TGAAAGGGCGGTGTCTTAACCGCTTGACCAATGGGCCGCGCTGGTCATGCACATGTCATGGCACGTACATGATTCCTGGTAGCGGCGGTCGGAATTGAACCAACGACACTGCGGGTATGAACCGCATGCTCTAGCCATCTGAGCTACGCCGCCATATTCTACACAGGCGGTGCTATCTACACCCCGTATGCGCTTTACTATTGTAGCAGAAGGTACGATATAAAGTCAATAGTAAAGTTTTAGGCATTAGTTGCCATGTTTTACAACCGGCAAATGGCTATTTTGTGGCAATCCTAGCATCCTGAGCGCTGTTAGTAAAAGCTGCTAACTTTGCTGAAATTCATAATAACACTATGACAATATCATATATAACTTATATAGAATGTATAAAATAATCACCATTACTCATAATATTTAACCGATAATCAAAAATCGGAGGGATAATATGAATGATAAGCAAGAAATCCTAGACAAGATCAACGAACTAGTCCACAACATTGATCTGGACTATACGTTTAGCGACAGCAGCAGTCTTGAGGAGTTTTTGGACAATGTTGAAAACCAGCAGTATAAAGAATATGACAAAATAGAAGACCTTTATAATGAATTAGTCGAGCTATCCTACTACGATGATGAAGAGGAACTGTATTAGCTACCACTTTTCTGTGAGATGCTCCCAGTATCTGCGCGGTAGAAGCTGTCTTTGGAGCTTCGGATTAGTTCGGGAGGGGATTTCCAATGTTGAGAAAAACCTTTTCCAGAGCTTTGAATACAGCTTCTCCTCATCTGTGACATCCGGAATATCGTCGGCTGAAAACTCTGAAACGATCCACTCCTTCATATTGTAGAGTGCGGCTATTTCTCTTTTGACATCATGAATTATCCACTTCTGATCAGACAGCCTCCCGGCAAAATGTGGCGCCAACAGCTCCACAACATTATTATCCGGGCTTATGGAGGAATAATATATGCCCCCTGCGACCTGCCTGAAACGCACGAAGCCCATCAGCCTGTGAACTTCAAATTCCAGCCTTCGGTTAATCTCCATTATCTTGAACACCGTATCATCGGAAAGAAACATATCCACCCTGCCACCCATTTTCCAGCCCAGCTTAAGATAACGGTAAATAAGTGTACCCGCCTCCGGGCTATCGGAAAGGAAGACATGATAAACATTTCTCAGCGCATCCTCAGAAATTTTGCTCCATATAGATGAGTAAACCCTATCAGATTTAGACGGATCAGTCTGTATATATGAATATGAAGCAAATAGCTCCTGCTGCAGCCCATCCTTCATAACTATCGAGTCCGGAGCCTCTTTTCGATAGAAAGCCTCAAATACTGACGTGAGTATACCTTCAAAGCTACCGTCGTATACATAAATCAACATCATAGCTCTCCTGTCACAGTAGCTGCCATATCCTCAACAGTCGGAGCTGCTAAAGCCGCCACCTTCTCTAGCCTGTTATCACTAATATTTCCCGGCATCCTTCCAATGTTCCACTGGGCCTCAAGCTCTCTGATAGGTGAAGGCTCCGGCGGAAGAAAGCTGAGCTGGGTGTAGCCTGTATCCAGAGCAGGAAGTCGTCCTCTGCCCGCCAGAAGATTCATCCTTATAAAGTTCTCCGAAGCCTCCAGTCTATCAATGTACTTCCCCTTACAGGTAATGAAAAATCTAGCCCTCTTCAAAACGACCCCCAGCTTCTTTATATCTGGAAACTCTAGCTTCTGTATTCTCCTGGTATTGATTATCCTTTGGGCGGAACGTACACCGATGCCAGGTACTCTAAGTAGCACAGAATAATCTGCCTTGTTTATCTCCACCGGAAACAGGTGCAAATTGCGCAACGCCCAATCACATTTGGGGTCCAGCTGTACATCGAAATTTCTGTGGGTCTCATCTAGGAGTTCATCTGCCTTGAAACCATAAAACCTGAGAAGCCAGTCAGCCTGATATATCCTGTGCTCTCGAAGTAGTGGTGGCTTGACAGAACGAGGCAGCGCAGGATGGTTTGAAACGGGCACATATGCAGAGTAAAACACCCTGCGCATACCAAACCGCTTGTATAGTCCTTCTGCAAGCTTGAGTATCTTTAGATCCGGGTCCGGGGTCGCACCAATTATCATTTGCGTGCTCTGCCCTGCCGGCACAAACTGAGGTGTGCTTTTGAACCTATTTTTATTGTCATCCGTCTCATGGATTTTTCCACTAATGACGTCCATAGGGCCGAGTATGGCCTCTTTCTTTTTTTGGGGAGCCAGTAGCTTAAGACCATCACTGGTGGGCAACTCTATATTGACGCTCATCCTGTCAACATAGCAGCCTACCTTCTCTATCAGCGTAGCATCCGCCCCCGGTATGGCCTTTATATGGATATAACCGTTGAAGCGATACTGCTCCCTGAGCAAACGTACTGCGCGCATTATCATTTCCATAGTATGATCTGGTGATTTGACAACTGCCGAGCTAAGGAACAAGCCCTCGATATAGTTCCTTCTATAGAAATTGATAGTCACAGCTGCTATTTCTTCTGGCGTGAAGGAAGCCCTGGGCACATCATTTGATACTCTGTTTACACAATATGCACAATCGTATATGCAGCAATTCGACATCAATATTTTCAACAATGACACGCATCTTCCGTCACCTGTGAAGGTATGACATATGCCTGCTGCAAGGCTGCTGCCGATGCCCCCTGGTGTGTTCTTCCGCGAGCTTCCACTGGAAACGCAGGAAACATCATATTTCGCACTATCAGCCAATACTGTCAGCTTATCCATCAATTCCATTCGAACCCATCACCTGCTTCTTGACTCAGCCTTTTATTGCCGAAATGCTTAGCACTTCTAACTAGCTATATTCTATCACTAATCGCTAAATATATCAAACATATGTTCGGCATAAAATGATCAAAAATCAGTATAAATAGCAATACCTTGCTCTGTTTATAAAGGAACTAACAGGCAAGGCATTTTGGAAATGTGGCGGGACAGGTGGGGGCTAGAATAGGGCAAGCTTACTGCCCTTCTTTTCTTTTTAGCCTCTCAGATCGTCTTTTCTCAGCAGCCGCATGCTCCTGCTTATCCTCTTCCGTCTCAAGGAGCAGTCCACAAACCTCTACAGGTTTGCAATCCGAATCCACTGCTACAAAAGTAATATAGGCCTTATTGGTAAATTTCTGCTCTCCGGTCATGAAGTCTTCTGAGTAAACATCAACGGAAACCTCCATGGATGTCCTTCCAACCCAGGTCACCCTGGCTTTGAGTGTAACAATCTGGCCCTGCCTCACTGGACGCCTAAAAACAACGCTGTCAATGGATGCTGTAACAACAATGCGGTTACTATGCCTCTGAGCAGCAATTGCTCCAGCAACATCCACCATATGCATAAGTCTTCCACCCAGTAGGTTTCCTAGCAGGTTGGTATCATTAGGTAACACGAGCTCAGTCATTTCAACTAGTGATTCACGAGGCGACTTTTTTCCCATAAGCATTCTCCCAATATTTTTATTTTGTACTATTAATCTATCCTTTTCGTCCCTTGGTTATATTCGCAATTTCCAGAAAATAATTAGTTAGAGCTATGGCCCTGGGCTGCATTTCTCAACGCCTCAATATCACTTATCTGCACCGACGATCTGTGGAAGTCCAGTATACCTTCATCCCTCATTCTGCACATTTCACGGGACAGTGAGGGTCGCGTTACGTTCAGAAAATCAGCCAACTCATTTCTGTTCATCTCCAGCATAAATGTCGATTGACCGGTCTTTTTATGCTGTTCAAGCAGAAAGGTTGCAATTCTGACCCTCATACTTTTGATTGACAGGTACTCCAATTGGCGGCTCAATGTCATAGCCTTTCGAGACAATATGCCAAGCATATTAGTAATTAGCTTCCGATGCCCTGGGCAAGAAGCGGCACATTGACCTATCAGCTTATCCGAGGGCATATAGATAACACTGCAATCGGTTTGGGCAATTACTGTAGCCGGCCACTTTTTGATTCCAGAGAAGGCAGCCATTTCACCAAAAAGCTCACCCGGTCTCAGTATGGAAAAAACAATCCTCTCCCCTGCCACATTCTCCTTAACCACAGAGACCTGTCCCTCGACAACAACACCTACACCCTCAAACGACTCCCCTGCCACATTTATAATAGCATTTTTATTGAAGTATCTTACTTTGAAGTTAAGGCACTTCAGTATTGTGGAAAGCTCATCCTGTTCAATATTGTTAAATAGCATACAGTCATCGGCTACATTTCGAATCTTTTCCATAGTCTTTTTTTCTGTAGCTCTATGGTCTATAACCTTCTGCTCCATCATTATCACCTTTTGTCGGAAAATATTTTTATTAATTATATGGAAAATTTGTGTTCAAATCTGCATTTCGTAACTATAGTTACCGATTCAATACACGAATTATACTACAATAAGCATACTAAAACAACTGCTCAATATTCCGATATTAATAGTGCACAATGGTGGTAGTTATAGAATAGAAACCAACTGTTGCTATATTACCGGTATACAAAATAATTTTGACTGCGAAGGGAGTAATAAATAATGAGTGATATGTTTTGTTTTCAGTGTGAACAGACCGCCGGCGGAAAGGGTTGTACCAAATCAGGTGTATGTGGTAAGAATGCTGTCGTAGCCAACGGGCAGGACGAACTGACCTGTGCTTTGGTAGGCCTTGCAAGAGCTGCGGTCAATAACGTTCCTGGCGGAAATGCCGATTTATTAATGCTTGAAGGGCTCTTTACCACAATCACAAACGTGAACTTTGATATAGACCGTTTAGACGAAATGGTTAAACAAATAAGAGAAGAAAAAGCCAAACTTGGAGGCGCTGATGATCTTCCAACAGATGCTCTCTGGACCGGAAATGAAGATGTCGTATCAATGCGTTCAACACTTCTTCTGGGCATGAGAGGCATGGCTGCATATGCACACCATGCCTATATCCTTGGCAAAGAAGATAAGGAAGTCACCGCCTGGTTCTACAAGGGTATGAGGGCTATTGGAGAAGAGCGCTCCATCGCGGAATGGCTGGATTTGCTAATGGAATTTGGACAGATCAACCTTAAATGCATGGCATTACTGGATGGTGCAAACACTGGTGAATATGGACATCCTGTTCCTACAAAGGTAACAACAAATGTTGAGAAGGGTCCGTTTATCGTAGTAAGTGGCCACGATCTTCATGACCTGAAGCAGCTTCTTGAGCAGACAGAGGGCAAGGGAATAAACATTTATACCCACGGTGAAATGCTACCAGCCCATGGTTATCCAGAACTTAAGAAGCACACCCATCTAAAGGGCAACTTCGGAACAGCATGGCAGAACCAGCAGAAGGAATTTGCAAATGTACCAGGCGCATTCCTGTTCACCACCAACTGCCTGATGCCGCCAAAGCCAACCTATATAGACAGAGTATTCACTACAGCTGTAGTAGCATATCCAGGGCTTGTACACATATCTGACAACGACGGTAAAAAGGATTTCACCCCCATAATAGAAAAAGCTCTTGAGCTTGGCGGATGGGCTGAAGATAAGCACTTTACAGGAATTAACGGAGGAAGTGTACTGACAACAGGCTTTGCACACAATACCGTTCTCGGAGCTGCTGATACTGTTATACAGGCAGTAAAAGATGGCGCTATAAAGCATTTCTTCCTAGTAGGTGGTTGTGACGGAGCAAAGCCGGGCAGAAACTACTATACAGATTTCGCAAAGAATACTCCTAAGGATACAATCATCCTGACCCTAGCATGCGGAAAGTTCCGCTTCAATGACCTTGATCTTGGAGAAATTGGCGGCTTACCAAGGATCCTGGACATGGGCCAGTGCAACGATGCATACTCTGCGATACAGGTAGCTATAGCCCTTGCCGGAGCATTCGAATGTGACGTCAATGACCTGCCGCTGACACTTGTACTGTCCTGGTATGAGCAAAAGGCTGTTTGTATACTACTGACGCTTCTGGCGCTGGGTATCAGAAATATCTATGTTGGCCCAACACTACCGGCATTCTTCTCCACTAACGTACTGAACGTATTGGTAGAGAAATTCGGTATCAAGCCGACCACAACAGCAGATGCTGACCTTAAGGCAATACTCGGGTAATAATCTACTGAGCAGTTTAATTATTAATTAAACAAAGGGACAAGTCCTAATAACTTTTTGTTAAAGGGATTTGTCCCTTTTTAATTGTCTCGTTTTGCGTCTAGATATTTCCCGGCTATGGTACCATAACCCATAATAGCTCCTGTTTATTACCATCCCTGTGTTCCTTCGTATTTTGCATGAAAATAGGTTATAATTGTAACTGATAAATGGATAAAGGCTTTTACGGATTCTAGGAGTTAGAAAAAATGAAAAAGAAAGATCTGCTAATATTGATCATACCGATTGTTATAACAGCAATCATATACCTGTTTCTCCCTGCAAGGATTCCTAGGCAGTTTGACCATACAGGGACCCCTACCTCCTATATGGCAAAGGAATTTATATTCCTAGCTGGGCTTATTCCGTTTATAGCATATAAGAGCTACAAAGCAAAGCATGGCTGAAGAACTGAATTCCTTTAGCTGGCAATATCGCATACCACACAACTGCTGAAGCTGATTAGTGCAGTGTAAAGCGACAGTATTCGATAGATATTATTTGAAATGAGGTTTATATAATGGGAAAAATTCTTGTACTAGCTGAGAAGCCCTCCGTCGGCAGAGACCTGGCAAAGGTCCTGGGTTGTAAACAAGGCGGGAACGGCTGCCTTAGAGGAAACAAATACATTGTAACCTGGGCTCTGGGCCATCTTGTAACTCTGGCGGACCCTGAAGCCTATGGAAACCAATATAAGACCTGGAGCCTTGAGACGTTACCGATGCTCCCCAAAAAGATGGAGCTGGTGGTGATCAAGCAGACTGCCAGGCAATATAAGATAGTAAGGGACCTAATGAGAAGCCCCGATATTGACGAGCTAGTTATTGCAACAGACGCTGGCCGAGAAGGAGAGCTTGTCGCAAGGTGGATCATAATGAAATCTGGCTTTTCAAAACCAATAAAGCGTCTATGGATTTCCTCTCAGACAGACAGAGCCATAAAAGAGGGCTTCAACAGCTTGAGGCCGGGCAGGGAATACGACAATCTCTACAAATCCGCACAATGCCGCGCAGAAGCGGATTGGCTTGTTGGACTCAACGTGACAAGAGCATTGACCTGTAAGCACAACGCCCAGCTTTCCGCCGGACGTGTCCAGACTCCGACACTGGCAATGGTAGTGGAGCGGGAAAATGAGATAAGAAGGTTTATACCAAAGGATTTCTGGTCTATACAGGCCGAAGTAGACGGTTTTACCATTAGATGGCAGGATAAAGCCAGCGGTCAGACAAGGCTTTTTAATAAACAGAAAGCTGACGATTTAATAGCAAAGCTTAAAGGACAGACGGGAGACGTAACAGAAGCTAAAAAAGAAGCAAAGCAGGAGCTTCCGCCTCTGGCATACGACCTAACAGAGCTGCAGCGCGATGCAAACAGAAAATACAGCTATTCAGCCAAGCAAACTCTCGGTATAATGCAAAAGCTCTATGAAACCCATAAAATAGTAACATACCCTAGAACCGACTCAAGGCATATTACAAGTGATATCGTACCAACTCTTGCAGAACGCCTAAAGTCAGTCTCCATTGGGCCATACGCAGAAGCTGCCAGGACACTGTTCAGGAGCGGGATCAAAACAACAAAAAGATTTGTGGACAATAGCAAGGTTTCAGATCACCATGCAATAATACCCACTGAGCAGTATGTGAATCTGGCAGCTTTGGACAGGGAGGAGCGAAATATTTTTGACCTTATTGTCAAAAGGTTCATTGCTGTCTTAAGTCCAGCCTTTGAATATGAGCAGACTACAGTTAAGGTTGATGTGAGGGGTGAATTGTTCACGGCGAAAGGTAAAATTGTTAAATCAAAAGGCTGGAAGTCAGTTTATGAGTCTACTTCCGGAACCAGCCATCAGGATGACGACAATGAGCTCTCGGATTCTCAGGATGACGTCCCAGATCAAAGCCTCCCGGACATTAAGAGAGGCAGCAAGCTGAAGCTAAAATCTGTACAGCTAACTAGCGGAAAAACAAAACCCCCGGCAAGATACACAGAAGCAACCCTTTTGACTGCCATGGAGCATCCAGGCAAATTTATAGAAAACGAATCACTAAGGGAAACAGTAAACAAAACCGGCGGCCTCGGCACGCCGGCCACAAGAGCTGACATCATTGAGAAGCTCTTTAACTCCTTTTGTATGGAAAGGCGAGGTAAGGAAATCCATCCGACCTCAAAAGGCATACAACTGGTGGGCATGGCTCCTACTGAACTAAAATCCCCAGAGCTTACAGCCAAATGGGAACAGACCCTACAGCTGGTAAGCAAGGGAAAATCAGACCCACATACGTTTATAAATGAGATGAAGAACTACACCTCAAAGCTCGTTTCAAATGTAATATCCAGCACAAATGTATACAAGCATGACAATATGACACGGGAAAAGTGCCCTGAATGCGGGAAATATCTCCTGGACGTCAATGGTAAAAAGGGCCGGATGCTGGTATGTCAGGATCGGGAATGTGGCTATCGCAAGAGCGTCTCCATTATCTCCAATGCCCGATGCCCAGAATGCCACAAAAAGCTGGAGCTACGTGGCGAAGGCGAAAACAAGGCCTTCTTCTGCTCCTGCGGCCACCGTGAGAAGCTAGAAGCCTTCAACAAGAGAAAGGGCGAACAGGTAAACAAAAAGGACGTCAGCAGATTTCTGAGCCGTCAGGAAGACGCCCCCATAAACTCTGCCCTGGCCGACGCACTGGCAAAGCTCAAAAAGTGAAACATGGAGACAGCCCCTGTGTCCCATTCTGGAACAGGGTTGACGGATACCGTGCTCCACTTTGGAACATGGGGACGGATCTCATGTCCCACTATAGCAACTGAATACCGGCTTCCCTACAGGCGTCGACCATATCCTGAGGCCATATTGACGATTGCACCTCTCCTACATGGGCCTTGCCTAGGTAGAACATGCACATCCTCGATTGGCCGATACCGCCTCCTGCCGTATACGGAAGCCTCTTTTCATAAACACTCTTATGGAATGGTAACTGGAGTCTTTCCTCACAGCCCGCAATTTTCAACTGTTTGACAAGAGATTCCTCATCCACTCTAATACCCATCGAAGATATCTCAATGGCCTTGTCAAGCACTGGGTACCAAAAAAGTATGTCACCATTAAGCTCCCAGTCGTCATAGTCCGGAGCTCTCCCATCATGCTTTTTCCCAGACTTCAGCAAAGAACCTATCTTCATTATGAAGACAGCCTTTTTCTCCTTTACTATCAGTTCTTCCCTTTCTTTAGGTTCCAAGTCAGGGTACATATCTTCAAGCTCCTGCGATGTTATGAAGCAGATTTCCTCCGGTAGATATCTCTGTAGTGAAGGAAATAAAGTACAGGTCTCGTCCTCAGTCTTCTTAAATACTGTAAACAGCCTGCGAACAATAGACTTTAGCATTTCCTCATTACGGTCGCTTTTATCGAGGATTATTTCCCAATCCCATTGATCTACATAAATAGAATGAATATTATCCATCTTCTCATCCCGCCGGATAGCATTCATATCGGTATAGAGTCCTTCTCCCCTGGTAAAATCATAGCGTATCAGTGCCATCCTCTTCCACTTAGCCAGGGAATGAACTATCTCGATATCCTTCCCCCCCGCATCGGGAACATCAAAGGAAACAGGTCTCTCCACGCCGTTCAGATTATCATTAAGGCCTGACTCAGGGCGGACAAATAGAGGTGCAGATACCCTTGTCAAATTCATCTCTTTTGCAAGTATATTTTCAAATCTATCCTTTATGAATTTGATTGCTATTTCTGTATCCTTTATGGACAAATTTGGTCTATAGCCATCCGGAATAAACAACCCTTCACATTTTTGCATTTGAATACCCCCTATCGCAATATAAGAGATTATACCATTAAGGAAGTAAGATTCAAATATTTTTTGCAAGAAACAAACATAAGAATTGCAAATTTTTAGCATAAACTAAAAGGCCCCTGCATCCAAGGACCTTTTATCAGCTCTATTCACTTAACCGTGTATCTCTCTATCTGTTATTCCCTGATATCACAATTTTCAGGGCACTATCCATTGCATCAATGATTCGGTCGCACCAACTGTCGTATTCAGAGTCCTCCTTCTGAAGGCTTGGATCTCCCAAAATATTGGCAACTGTTTTACGAGCCCCTTGATCAAAGCGGGTTGTGGCAACAAAATCAGGAACCAGACTCTTTATCTTCGTATTGTCATATATCCCGTTGTTAGCCTTATCGCCCACCAGCGATCCCAAATGGTCTTCAAGGCTGCAGGCAGCCAAGAAATCAGAAGGTACATGCACAGCCTTAAGTTCAACGCCCAGGGCATCTGCAACAATCTCATATATCTGGTTCCAGGTAAGCCTTTCATCAGAGGTAATCTGGAATGTATCTCCAATAGCGTGCACATTCCCCATCAAACCGACAAAACCCTTCGCAAAGTCCGTATTATGCGTCAAAGTCCATAGCGTTGTACCATCTCCATGTATAATGACCCTCTTCCCTTCAAGCATCCTCCTTGCAACCTGCCAGTTATCCAATGGCAGATACATATCACCATAAGTATGGCTCGGCCTTACAATCGTCACAGGGAACCCATTTCCCCTGTGCTGCCTCGTCAGATACTCCTCACAGCTTATTTTGTCCCGGGAATACTGCCAATATGGATTGACAAGAGGTGTACTCTCTGTGACCGGGTAGCTCAGAGGCGGCTTTTGATATGCCGAAGCTGAACTAATAAAAATATACTGCTTGGTTTTACCATTAAAAAGCCTATAGTCTCGTTCCACATGGCTGACAGTAAATGCAATAAAATCTACCACCACATCAAAGCTCATATCTGATATCAATTTGGCCACATTAGCCTCATCATTGATATCTCCCTTGATCCAGTGGACATTCCCAGGTAACTTGTCATTGCGACTGCCACGGTTTAGAAGATACAACTCGCCTCCATTACGGGCAAACAGCTCTGTAATTGCCGTACTGATAACACCGGTTCCTCCAATGAATAACGCCCTCATACAACGCCTCCGATTTAAATCCGAATTGACTACGCTTATATTCCATGCTTAATTACTGTACACTTCACTATCTAACATCAATGTTCAAAGCTGCCTTATCTGTTTTTTCTAATATCTTCATAGCTTGGCACCAGATCGACCTGCACCTCTGAATCCACTACAACACCGGAATAACTAAATGCTTTTGAATCAGGTACATCATACGCTGAGGAATCATATTCAAATGACTTGTATTCAGGCATATCCGGGTCTAACATATTTAGCATCTCATTATTAACCTCTGCGCATGTCTTGACACTACTCTTTGCCGGCGATGATTTTGCACTAGCATTTACCGGCGACTTGGTAAACTCGGCACTTGTATCTACGGTTGCGCATTTACTGCCTGCATTTAATGATGCCTCTCTGGTATCCATCACCAACGAAGTCATCATGTTATCCGTCATCGGTGATGTTTTCATATTATCCGCCACAGGCGGGATTGTTATACTGTCCGATGCCGGTTTAGCCGCAACAGTATATTTATCATCTTCGGCTGCGCCCTTTCTCAATTCGCTATTTTGGAGCTGTATGCTTTGATTGCTCGGATTCATAGAGTTGTTCTGCAATCGGTAATCAGGCTTCCAGTCATACGTCATATTTTTGTTCGGACTGTTATAGCTTTGATTACTATTTGAATTGCGATAGTTTTGCCCATTATACGCTCCATAATGGCTTTTGTTGTTGTTCTGATACCTATTTCTAGCGTTCTCTTCATTCACTTGGTTCTTAATCTTATTAATAATAGGAACAACTATTGTGAAAATAATAATAATAAATAATACAAAACCGCCCAATATAATCACCTCACTTGTATATTCGACACATAGTCCTTATAACCTTCATTTGCCTTGAATTTACCAAATATGCTCCTCTAATATTATACGAGACCTTTTCAGCATTTGACTGAATTTTTTCTATGATAAAAATTGTTATAGAAGTTAATAATATAGTCAATGCTGTAACCATTGGAACAAATTCAATATCTTATAGAGCACTTAGAACACTTTTTCAGGTATGGGTGATTGTATGGAAAGATTGAGCAACTTTATTAGCTTACTTATCGAATTATTCATCATAAGCATCTTGTATATGATTATCCTACCTTTGAAGGTATTGTATCGTTTGGGTCAAAGACTCATTCCCAAATAAGTATTCAGCTAGTCCTACTAATGCTTCAAATTACAATGGTGGTCCGTCAAAACATCTACCCTATAAGCAAAAGCTGCCGCCAGAAGCCAGTCAATTCGCTTCGCTCAGGGAGTCAGGTGGAGACTGAACTCCACCTGACCAAGGAAGTTAATTAGTTCGTCTTCATTCATCGCCGACCTATAGAGGTCGGCGTCTTCTGAAGACATAGATAAATATAATTGATTGTTTAAAACCTTTGTAGTATAATCAAAATTGCGCATTTTCTCAATAATACCGGAGGTCAGGATATGACACAAGACGTGTTATCCAGGCATCTAGGCACACACGAGCTGTATATGGCCCAGGCATTGAAGGAAGCAGAAAATGCCCGGGGAAAGGGCGAAACGCCAGTAGGCGCAGTTGTGGTTATGGATGGTGAAATAATTGCCCGAGGTCACAACGAAAAGGAGCTAAAACAAGACTCCACGCTCCACGCAGAGATGACAGCAATTAGACGTGCAAGCAAAAGGCTGGATTCATGGAGGTTGACGGACTGCGACCTGTACGTTACTCTTGAGCCATGCACAATGTGTGCCGGAGCCATCATCCAGTCCAGGATCAGAACCCTCTATATAGGAACATCAGATCTGAAGGCCGGAGCAGCAGGCTCGGTTATAGATGTTTTCAGGGTAAAGGACTTCAATCACAGCGTTGACGTGGTCTGGGGGCTTCTAGAGGATAAGTGCGCAGCTATCCTAAGGGATTTTTTTAGGGAACTGAGGTAGTATTGTGCCAGGCACGTCACTTAGACACTTATTGCTACCGACAGCATTTGCAATCACCTCATGTCAAGCTGGTAGTTTAAGTAAAATAGCTTATATATACGGAGAGGTATCGAAGTGGTCATAACGGGGCTGACTCGAAATCAGTTTGACGGCAACGTCACGTGGGTTCGAATCCCACCCTCTCCGCCATGAAAGCCTGTAACCGCAAGAGGTTGCAGGCTTTCGCCTTTACTATTGCCTTTCGCTTTTCCGCTTCTTCCGGTGTTTGTTCTATCCACGAGCATCACTCCTCCCATGCAATGACTGGCTTTCAAGGCTCTTAGTTCTATCCAGCTATACAATCCCTGTCTCTTATACACATCTCCGAGCCCA
>LSQX01141587.1_pt1 | contig 13491 bp, 12 predicted proteins | sample 654561 | NCBI WGS metagenome assembly LSQX01 (sample SAMN04489861, study PRJNA283612) | anaerobic digester metagenome | isolation source: 4 biogas reactors fed with cattle manure at either 37C or 55C with and... | place: Denmark: Kongens Lyngby | collected 2014 | reverse complement strand
GGAGGTTCTTGGCTAGCTCATCCTGTAGAGTATCGAGTTCAAAGAATTTGAGCCACTTATGGGCAGCTTCATACATCGCCTCATACTCTGCGCGGGCCCAGAGGAAACTCCTCAAAGCAGCAGCCACGCGCCCCTTAGTGGGCCCATTCCCTGTTTTGAAGTGGAGCCCCACCATCACATTCTCTAAAACAGAGAGCTCTTTGAAAAGACGGATGTTTTGGAAGGTACGGGCAATCCCCAAACGGCAAATTCGGTGGGCACTCATATTGGTAATATCGTTACCTTGGAAGAAGACCTTCCCCGAAGTGGGGGTATCGAGACCGCTGATATTATTAAAAAGAGTTGTCTTCCCAGCTCCGTTGGGTCCAATGAGCCCGGTGATCAACCCCTCTTTAACTTCAAAATCAACTTCACGTACAGCGACAACACCACCGAAGGAGCGACTCAGCTTTGTAGTTTCAAGTAACATCACTTGCTCCTCCTTTCAAAGGGGCGTCTGGGGGCACTGCGTTGCTCCCTGCCCAAGATCCCTTGGGGTCTCCAGATCATCATCACCACCAAGATCAAGCCAAACAACACCTGCTTGAACTGAGGGGGTATTACGTTGGTCAAACCGGTCAATTGGGGGAAGTAGGAGATCAACTGGATAATCAGGGCACCCAAGATGACTGCCTTGAAATTTCCCATTCCTCCCAACACCACCATACAGAGGACCATTATCGAGACCATGAAGGTGAAGACTCCGGGGGCTACCGAAAGGATGAAGACTGCTTGCAAGCTCCCCGCCACTCCGGCAACGGCAGCTCCAAAGATGAAGGCCCACACCTTATACCCCGTCACATTAATCCCCATCGATGAAGCGGCTATCTCGTCCTCCCTAATCGCCTCCAATGCCCGCCCGATGCGAGACATCGCCAGACGCTGGAAGAGGAGATAGGCTATCAAGACAAAGACCCAAACCAGGACCAAGAAACCCCACTTCTTATAGGGGCTGATTGTAAAACCAAAGAGGGTAACCATCGGAATCCTCTGAATCCCCATGGGACCGTTAGTCAGTTTATCCCAGTTGTTTAAGATATTACGGACAATCTCTCCAAAGCCTAAAGTGGCAATGGCGAGGTAGTCGCCTCTCAGCCTCAATGTGGGTAACCCAATTAAGAGACCAAAGAAGGCAGAGATAAGGATGGCTACCGGGATGGTGAGCCAGAAGTTGACCCCCATCTTAACGGTTAAGATCGCGGTCACATAGCTCCCAATGGCAAAGAAGCCGGCTTGGGTGAGGGAAAGGAGTCCCACATAACCGGTAATCAGGTTTTGCCCAATGGCCATCAATGCGTATATGCCGGTATAAATAAATATTAAGAGTAAAAAGTTTAACACTACACCTTCTCCTTTTCCGCTTTACCGAGTAGTCCCTCGGGCTTGATGAGGAGGATTAAGATGAGGGCAACAAAGGCAATTGTGTCGCGCAGTCCATAGGGGATTCCCAAGAGGGCCACCCCGAAGGTCTCTAAGAGGCCTAGGAGAATTCCTCCCAACATCGCCCCCGAAATATTACCGATACCTCCCACTACAGCGGCTACGAAGGCTTTGAGACCGGTCATCGTCCCCATTGAGGGGTAGACCTTAATCTCAAGGGCAATTAAGAAGCCGGCAGTGGCAGCCAGAGCTGAACCGATGGCAAAGGTGACGGCAATAATTTGGTCAACCTTAATCCCCATCAACTTGGCAGTATCTTGGTCGAGGCTGGTGGCGCGCATCGCTTTACCGATTCGCGAGCGGTCGACAAAGAGTTTTAAGGCGACCATCATCACAACAACGACCACCAAGATTAGGATCTGGTGGGGAGTGATAGAGACCCCTCCCCACTGGATGGGGGTGTTTCTAAAGGGGTAGTCGAGTTTACGCGACTTAGTGCCCCAGAACCAGGCAGCCATGTTACTCAAGATAAAAGAGACTCCGATAGCTGAGAGGAGAGGAGCCAACCTAGTTGCTTTTCGCAGTGGTTTGTAAGCCACCCGCTCAATCAATACACCGAGACCGGCGCTGAAGAGCATACCGGCCAACATCGCAATGAAGAAAGCGATAAAGGTCCAGGGACCGAGGGTCTCTCCTTTGATTAGGTTAAAAGCAAACAGCCCGATGTAAGAGCCGACCATGAGGATATCCCCATGTGCGAAGTTAATAAATTTGAGAATGCCGTAGACCATGGTGTAGCCCAGAGCAATCAGGGCATAGATTCCACCAAGGGTTAGTCCATTCATTAAGTGCTGGAAAAATTCGGCTATCGATCCCACAAATGGCTCCTTAATAGGTAGACCTCCGACAAGCGGAGGTCCACACGTTGTCGTAGTGACACAGTAGCATAAGTGTCACCGACGTTGCAATAAACTAAAGTGGAGGGGAAATCCCCTCATACCTTAAAGGTCAACTTCAATCAACTTCCCGTCAACCACGGTGTAAGCACCAAGATATTTAGGGGTAGTCCCCTCGACCCGGTAGACACCCTGGTAGGCAACGAGGTCACCATTATCGGCAAAGTTAATGGTTCCGGTTACCCCTTGGAAATCTTTAGTGGCAGCAAAAGCGTTGCGGATTGCTTTGCGATCAAATTTGCCAGTCTCTGCATAGACCTTCTCGAGAGCATCAAAAAGGATATAGGCAGCGTCATAAGCGTTGGTGGCAAATGAGTCGGGAGCAAAGCCCCACTTAGCGGTGTAGTCAGCTACAAATTTTCTGAAAGCATCAGACTCTTTAACCTCGGTGGGTCCTACGTAGGTAACACCGTGGGTGTAATCGGGAGCCAAGCTGTAGATTAAGGGGTTAGAGAAACCGTCACCTGAGAGGAAAGGAATGTTCATCCCAAGCTGGGAAGCTTGCTCAAGAATCTGAGCCATCTCAGCTGTGTAGTTGGGGATGTAGATTGCATCGGGGTTAGCGGCTCTGATTTTTGTTAGCTGGGTTTTGAAGTCTTTGTCACCCATCTGAGCAGTCTCAGCGATGATAATTCTTCCACCACGGCTCTCAAAGCTCTCTTTGGTCCCCTCGTAGAGTCCTTGGCTATAGTCGTTCTTAATATAGAGGACTGCCAGGTTACGTACTCCAAGCTTCTCATAATAGTAGTGGCCTGAAACTTCTCCCTGTAGACCGTCGCTGGCAACTGTTCTGAAGACGTAGTCACCAATGTTGGTAATATCCTTATGGGTACCAGAAGGAGTAACCATCAAAATCCCCTCATCTTGAACCCTCTCACCAACGGCGAAAGCAACACCGGTGAATACTGGTCCAATTAGAGCAACGATTTTGTCAGAGCTGGAGAGTTTCTCAATTCCGGCGAGACCTTTCTGTGGATCTCCCTCGGAGTCTTCGATTACTAGGTCAATTTTAAATTTTCCGGCAATCCCACCCTGAGCATTCTTCTCTTCAATGGCGACGAGAGCACCCTTGGAAATTAGATCTCCATAGTTACTATGGTCTCCGGTCATTGGTCCAATGAAACCAACTTTTACAGAATCCTCTTTGGCGCCTCCGGCGAATAGTGGAATTATCGAAACAACAACGACCAAAAGCACTGTAAATAAAATTTTTCTCATACATTCCTCCTGCATGACTACCTATAAGCTACCCAACAGGTCTATAGGTAAAGATTAGAAATTATATACATAATTTCGTATAAATATTCAACACTCTTGCGTCTCAATCTCAATATAAGGGGTTATAGTCGTAGTTTTTACCCAATTTCCTCAATATATTGACAACTCGACGCAGTTTCCCATATTATCAAACGCGTCACGCTCCGATAGCTCAGCTGGATAGAGCACTTCCCTCCTAAGGAAGGGGTCACGCGTTCGAATCGCGTTCGGAGTATAACTAGAGAGTCTGTTCTACCTCCCCAACTTTGATTACCAAGGCGGCTCTGGCCCATGGGAATCTCCCCTTAATAATCTCGTAAGGGGGCCCCTCTTTAACAAAGACCCCCTCTCCCCGAATCAGAAACCCGGTCCCCTTATAGTGCCACCCCTCAACATCGCGGTGACAGATAGTCACCAATATTCTCGGGTCCTCTCTAAGGTTCTTTTCGGTCTGCTCCATTCTCCCGACTGGAACAAGGAGTTTATCTCCCTCATACACCTCAATGTAGCTGTTCCAACTATTTACTAAGTGGGCCCCACCTCTCCCCTGAGTAGCAATCGCTACGGCAGCGTCGGGTGGCGTGGTGAGAATCTCTATTAATTTAGGCTCTAACATTGCCCCTCCCATCAAGATATTGGGAAAAAGATACTCAAAGGAGAGTGGAGCGACAAACGTTTTGCCTATTTCTCTCTGTATTTATTGTAAATAGAGAGGCCAATCATCACTAAAAGGGTGAAAACATAGGGGAGAGCTAAGATAAATTCAGCAGGGATAGCTAGGGCACCTTGTGCATAATTGGAGAAAGCGTCGGCTATTCCAAAGACAAATGCAGCTAAAAGGAGTCCTAAAGGTCGCTTTTGTCCCAAGAAGATAACGACAAGGGCAATCCACCCCTTACCACTGGTCATGTTGGGGACAAAGGCCCCTAAAGAGAGGGAGAGGGTTGCTCCCCCAAAGGCACAGAAGAAGCCCGACAGGAGGAAAGCTACCATCCGGTAGAGAGTGGGGCGGTGCCCCAGTGAGAGGAGCACCTCCTCATTGTGCCCCACTGAACGGAGGCGCACCCCAAAGGGGGTGTGGTAGAGGAGGAAGAGGGCCCCCAATAAGAGGATCCAACTTAAATAGACAAAGAGGTGGTGCCCTATAAAGAGGTCTCCCAAGATAGGAATAGACTGCAGTGGAGAGATCTTTAAGATGGGCAGCTCGGGTAACCCCCTAAAGACAACTACCCCTTTGTTGCCAAACATCCGGTAGGAGAGAACTATGGTGAGCCCCGAAGCGAGGAGATTGGTGGCCAACCCCGTAATAAAGAGGTTGGAGCGGAGATAGAGGGTGACACTCCCCAAGATAGCTGCTAAGAGCATCGTTGAGAGGAGTGAGAGAAGGATCCCCATTAAAAGGGAACCGCTGTAGTGGGTGAAGACAATGGAGGAGAAGGCTCCCCAAAGCATCATCCCCTCTAGGGCAATATTGAGCATCCCCGAGAGCTCGGTAAAGAGTCCTCCGGTAGCGGCCAACAAGAGTGGCGTCATAATCGATACTGCACTGTGGAGAATGGGGAATCTAACCATGGTCCCCCCTTCTCCTCTTTTGCAAGAGAGCACTCGTGATAAAGAAGAAGATGACAGCTTGCACAATGGAGATGATCTCAAAGGTGACATCGCTGTGGAGCATAGCGTTGCGCGAGCCCGCCTCGAGGTAGGCAAAGAAGAGGGCAGAGGGGACAATGGCCCATGGGCGGTAGCGGGCGATTAAGGCGACAGCTAAAGCATTCCATCCCATCCCCATTGAGAACTCTTTGACGGTGGCGTGATAGGTACCAAAGATTGAGAGCCCCCCTGCTAGGCCGTAGAGGGCTCCGCTGAGGAACATGGGCCACAGTCGGTACCACCCCACCCTAAGGCCACTATAGAGGGCAAATTGGGGGTTGTAACCCACCATCTTTAACGCGTAGCCACTCTTACTGCGGTTTAGATAGAGGTCGACTAAAACAACTCCAATCAAAGCGTAGATCAATCCCGTATTGAGGTTGCTGGGCTCCAAGATCTTGGCCAAATGGAACTGGGGGGCAATTTTACGGGTGGCAATTAAGTTGGTGGCAGGATCCAAAAAGGGTCCTCCCACCAGATAGTTAATCACTAAAATAAGGGCATAGGAGATTAAGAAGGTGGTGATTAACTCATTGGTCCCCCACTTGAGTTTGAGAAACCCGGAGAAGGTGGCAATGAGACCACTGAAAGCAGCTCCTATTAAGAGGGCTAAGGGGAGGGCCACACCTCCCAGCTGAGCTAGGGCAAAGGTGGAGATGGTGGCCATAAAAGCCCCCCCATAGAGTTGCCCCTCTCCCCCTAAGTTGAAGCTGCCACTTTGCATCGCTATTGAGAAACCGAGGGCTCCCAAAATGAGGGTTCCCACCAGATTTAAGAAGTTACCAATATAGTACTTCCCTTTAAGTGGCCCTAAGAAGAAGTAATGGAGAGTGCGTAGTGGCTCATCTGAGAGGAGAAAGACAGAGATTACGATTGCTAAGAGGGCGAGGATAATTACAATAAGAACAAGGAGAAGGTCTATCTTACGCTCCATCTGTCCCCCTCCCCTTAAGCCCCAACATATAGGCACCCAGAGTCTCTTTGGTCGCCTCTTTTAGTTCCTCACCCTCGATGAGGAGGACGATCTCTCCCCTATAGAAAACAGCAACGCGGTCACTTAGGGCCAAAATCTCGTCAAGGTTACTCGAGATGAGGAGTACAGCCGCCCCCTCCCCTCTAAGGTCTAAGATTTTATTGTAGACGAAGCGGCTACTCTCCACATCCAACCCCCAAGTGGGTTCACTAAAGAGGATATAGTCACGTAGGTGTTCAATCTCACGGGCCAAGATTAGTTTTTGGATATTGCCCCCCGAGAGGCTCCCCACCGCTTCAGCTGAGCGCCCCTTAATCGAGTAGTTGTCTAACACCCCATTGGTATAAGTTGCTATCTTGCCCCCTTGGAGAAGTCCTCCACGGGTAAACTGATCCACTTCGGTGACAATCAGGTTGTGGGCAACTGAAGCTTGGGAGGCACTCCCCTTTGCCAGCCGCTCAGCCGGAACATAGGCCAGGCCACCTCGTCGTAGCTGGCGGGTGGTGTGGCGGGTAATCGTCTCCCCTTTATAGAGGATCTCCCCTTGGGTTGGTTGGGCAAAGCCACTTAATATCTCCTCCAGCTCTCCCAATCCGTTACCCCCCACTCCGGCGAATCCCAAAACCTCTCCCCTATGGGCACTAAAGGAGACATCGTTTAAGAGGGGACGCTTGCCCCCCTTCTGGGTGAGGGTAATCCCCTCAAGACGGAGGACCTCTTCTCTAGTACCCTTATAAGGGCTCTTTTCAAGGGCTAGACCTAGCGGACGACCCACCATCTTTTTGGAGATCTCCTCTTCACTAATCTCACTCGTCTTGTAATTTCCCACAACCTCCCCACCGCGCATTATGGTGAGGTAATCAGAGATTGCTTTTATCTCACGCAGCTTGTGGGTAATAAGGATTATGGAGACCCCCCTAGCCACCAACTCCCTTAGGGTGGTAAAAAGGGCCTCCACCTCCTGCTCAGCCAAGAGGGCAGTGGGTTCATCAAGGATGAGGAGGTCAACATTGCGGTAGAGCATCTTCAAAATCTCAACTTGTTGTTTCTGCCCCAGTGTTAAGTCGCCCACCTTTGCATTAGCTTTGAGGGGGAAGTTGTGACGCTCTATCAGGGCTGTCACCTCCTCTTCCCGCTGCCTATGGTTGAGCTTGAAGAGGCTAACCACCTCTTGCCCCAGAGTCACATTCTCACTCACACTAAACTGATCTATTAACATCAGGTGTTGGTGGACCATCCCAATACCCAATTTATTAGCCACGAGGGGCGACCCTATTTTGACCGCCTCCCCATTAATAACAATCTCCCCCTCATCGGGGAGTTCTAAACCACAGAGCACCTTCATTAAGGTTGTTTTACCGGCACCGTTTTCACCGGCTAAGGCTAAGATTTTACCTTCAGGAAGGGCAAGAGAGGCATTATTGTTAGCCACTACCCCTGTTTCGGGGTACCGCTTAACAATGTTGAGCATCTCAACTGCATACCTCATGCCCTACCCTCTCTACAATTCAGGGAGGGTATAAGCGATCTTCCCCTCTCTCAGTTGTCCCATGAAAGATTCAAACTCTTCTCTGATTTCTAATGGGAGGGTGTCACGGTACCCACCATCATCATAGAAGAAACCAAGGTATCCCTCTTTAAGGCCCACGATGGTCGCCTCTCCATACTTAATTTCAGCGGCTAAAGCGTCGCTTAAAATCTCTTGGACCAACTTCTTCTGCTCCATTGAGCCACACCCCACCACATACCCTGGAGCAGCGTCGTACTGCCGCTCGTTGTGGAAGACTATGTAGGCCCCTTGAGACTGGGCCACCTTGAAGAGCCCTTGGGAGGCACCGCCGGCAATGATGGCAAAGACATCAACTTTGGCGTTGATCATACTGGTAGCTAAGTCGGCCACTTTATTGGCATCAAACCAGTTCCCCACAATCCTGAAGTCGAGGGTAATACCGGGGTTAACCATTTGGGCCCCTTGCAGGAAGCCGGGAACCATATGTTTATTTAACAAGGGGTACTCTTGGGCTGCAATGAAGCCCACCTTCAACTCTTTGTTGGCCAGGGGCATTTGGCTGGTGGTGACCAGACCTGCCAAATAGCCCAAATAGAGCGATTGCTCAAACTGGTTATAGAGATAGGTGCTGATTTGGGGGTGCCCCTCCAAAAATGCATCGGTGATAATAAACCTTGCCTTAGGAAATTTCTGAGCAATGTTCTCACAGATTTCGGGGAGAGAGGGGTTTGATCCCAAGATCAGGTCGTATTCACCGGTAGCCACCAGAGCTGTCAGTTGCTCTTCCCACTCTGCTTGGTTAAATCCCGCTTCATAGACCTTTACTCTCACATTCTCGTGTTGCTCGGCAAACTCCAATGCCCCTTCAGCCATGGCGGTATAGGGAGGGCTTCCAGCAACAACTCCCGTGATATAGACGAGGACCGACAAAGAGTCCTCTTTGACAACCTCACTGCGCCCACCACCAAAGAGGGCGAATGAGATGAAAATTATAATTAATAGCAAAACGCTTCTCTTCTTCATTTTAGGCTCCTTCCTACTTTGAAGAGACTCTAGCATAAGCCTCTTCAACACTCCAGCCGGTATGGACAATCCCCTTTAGGGCCTGCAACATGGCTGCCGTTTCTCCACTGCTCCAGATGTTGCGCCCAATGGCAACGCCTCTCCCCCCCGCCTCTAAACTTCCTTTAACCTCTTCCAAGAGTTGGCGCTTCCCCCTCCCCTCTTCTCCGCCCAAGACCAGGATTGGGACGGGACATCCAGCAACTACCTCCCTAAAGGTTTCACGGCTTCCGGTGTAGTAGGTCTTTATAACATCAGCCCCCAGTTCACTCCCCATGCGGGCAATCATCTTAATTGCTTGGGGGTCATTAGGGGGGAACTCTTTCCCATCAATTCGCCCTTTGGCCATCACCTCTAACATCACCGGTAACCCCAGAGCATGACACTGATCGATGGCCAGTGAAGCTTGTTTAATGAGGCGCCCCTCATCTGGGTGACCAAACTTAACTGTTAAAGCCCCATAGGAGGCGCCGTAGCGCAGGGCTGTTTCTGCTTCGCTAATCACCTCTTCCCTAAAGCCTCCCCCTAAAAGGGTGAAGCCCCCCGTTAATCGATAGATAAGGGCTACATCGCGGGGCCACTCACCAGCGGTCGCTCTGACCACCCCCTTGGTAGTTAAGATCGCATCAACTCCACTTTCAAAACACTCCCGCACCACCTCAATGGGGGATTCAATCCCTTTAAGGGGGCCGGCAAAGGCTCCATGGTCGAGGGCGACAGTGAGTGACATCCCACTCTCTTTATTAAAAAGTCTCTTACCTCTAATTTTAATTCCTGCTCCCATCATTATCCCCCCCATTGCCCCTTTAGGGCATTGTAAAGTGAACGATAGGTCTCAAAGAGGTGATCATATGTGGCTTTGAGACTCTCATTGGGAAGATAACTCTCACCCACTTTAACCATCTCTTGGGCCCCTTCTCCTAAGGAGGAGTAGCGCCCTAAAGCGGTATAACCTATAACAGCCAACCCCACCAACTCCGCTTCACGGGCAGTGGGCACCTCCACTTTAAGGCCGGTAACGTCGGCTTTCATCTGGTTGAGGAAACCACTCTCAGCCGGTCCCCCTGTCACCCTAATTACTTTGGCTTCTCCCCCCAGTTCACCCATCACCTCTAGGACGTCGCGCAGGGCAAAACAGACCCCCTCAACAACAGCTCGCGCTACTCGCTCCTGCCCACTCTCTAAGGTGAGACCAAAGAGGACCCCTTGAGCAGCCGGGTTCCAAATGGGAGTACGCTCTCCACTCAAGTAGGGGAGGAAGATCACCTCACCCATTTCAGCTGAGGCGGCAATTTTGTAGAACTCCTGTAACTCCCCCTCTCTGCCCATGAGGAGCTCTTTGGCCCAATTGATCGCTTTGCCCGAGGTGGAGATTACCCCCGAGAGGTTGTAGTAGGGCTCCACCGGATGTTTGTAAGTTAAGAGGCGCTCATCGTGAAGGGGGGTTGCTGTACAGAGGTTAACCCCTTCACTCGTCCCCGAGCGGTTACACACCATCGAGGGGCGACTCACCCCAGAGCCGAGGATGGTGGCAATAAAATCGGGGCCACCGGCGTAGAGAGGAAGTCCCTCTTTAAGACCAAAAGCCTTGGCTGCCAGCTTACTCACCCCCCCTACCAGAGAACCACTCTTTACCAGGGGTGGAAACTTTTCCTCATCGAGATCCACTTTACCAATTGTCTCGCTGTCCCAATACCACTTAGTCCCATCGTCTGCGTGGAGGGTAGCCCCCACTTCGTTGGTAAGGAGGTAGTTTATATAATCACCGGTAGGGAGAAAATAGCGACTTTGTTGGTAGAGAGTACCCTCTTCTCTCTTCAGGTAGAGCACCTTGGGGAGGAAGAAAGAGGCATCAATATAACTTCCCACTAGGGAGGAGATCTCTTGGGCCTCACGGTGGGCCCGCCGGTCGAGCCAAAGGCGTGCTTTAGCTGAACGGGTTGTAATTATCCCCCCTTCAAAGCTTGGTTCATTGGGGGTGGGGACTATTGTGGGGCCATTACCACTCACAACAATGGCCTCAATCTCCCCCTTGTGGGGTAGAGTTGCCATGAAGGAGGCGAGGGCCTTCTCCCACTCTAAGGGATCGACCTCAATACCCCCCTCTATTAGCAGAGGATACTTCCTGAGGGCCACAACTTCCCCCTCATGGGAGACGAGGGCCCCTTTGAAGGTGGTTGTCCCCACATCGATAGTCAGAATCATAACCCCTCCATTTTGATGAGAATACGGTAAGAGTGGGGTGACAAAGCCTCCTTAAAGGCCTCTTCAGCCCTACTTAATGGGTAGATATTGGTAATTAAATCGTTGACTTGAATAGTGCGGTTACTGAGGAGCCTTACCGCTTGGCGGAAATCCTCACCACTACGCCCCTCGGAGCCGGTAATGGTCAACTCCCTTTGGTGAATCTCATTTAGATCAAAGGGGTAGAGCAGCTCTCCCCCATAAGAGGTGTAGAGGAGAAGGGTGCCGGTAGTAGCCAAACTGTTAACAGCTACCTCAACAGCTTGGGTAGCAACGGTGGTGACAACAGAGGCTGTCACTCCGTGTCCACCGGTCACTTCTTTAATCCCTTCCAAACACTCCTCTGGGGTAAAGGTGAGTGCTCCCTCTTTTTGGGCCCTTTTGAGCCTCTCTTTATCGGGGTCACACATAATGGGTTTAAGACCCATTATTTTTGCTAACTTCAGGTGGAGCAGCCCCATTGTTCCTGCCCCGCTGATTAAAAGGGGATCGCCGAGGGAGAGACGCGCCCTCTTAAGGGAGCGAATCGAACAGGCTAACGGCTCGCCAAAAGCAGCCTCCTCTAAGGGGAGAGCAGGGGCTACGGGGTGGACTTGGTAGGGTTTAACCACAACAAATTCACTAAAGGCACCCAACACCCTTTGACCGCTTTTGAAGCGGTTCTCACAGAGGTTGGTATCCCCTTTCAGGCAAGGTCCACAAGCGTGACAGCGGTTAACCAAGTCGAGGGCAACAGCCTCCCCCACTTTAATGTTCGTCATAATTTTGGGGCCCACCTCAACTACAACACCACTCGCTTCGTGCCCGGGGATTAAGGGGTAGTGGATCTCCCGCTCTCCGGTGTAGAGGCGTTGTTCGAGGGTACAGATTCCACAATAAGCCACCTTTACGAGGACCTCCTCCTCTCCTAAGGGGGGAATAGGGGTCTCACGTAGCTCAATGTGGCCTGGTTTTGTCAAATAGAGACTCTGCATAATTACCTCATATTTAAGTTTGGAGAGCCACCTCCCCCCTGTCAAGGGGAGATTTAATGCTAACACCACTTGGTGATGTTGTCACCAACTCTTTAATTGACCCCCTTTGGGCTAATCGGTATCTTTACGACATTAGATGAAATTAATTAAGGAGTCAACTATAAAGAATGGTTAAAGGATCATTAAGGCACAATATACATCTCCTTTTTCTTGAGCATAGCGAAAAGTGTCTTGATTATTTTGTTCATCAAAGCAACCATCGCCTTTCGATGGGGAAAACCCTCTTCTCTTTTCTTGTCGTAATAGGCCTTGAGGTGGGGGTTACATCTAATGACTCCAGTAGCCATCAAGTAGAGGTATTTACGCAAACTGGTGTTCCCTCGCTTTGTTATTCGTCCTGCTTTGAGGATGTTGCCCGACTCATAGATACTGGGGTCAGTGCCACAGAAAGCGATGAGGTTCTGGTAGCGCTCAAAGCGGTCGATGGATCCAATTTCAGCAAGGAAGTGTGCTGCAGTAATTTCACCAATACCAGGGATACTGGTGATGATCTCCATCTCTTCATCCTGAGTCTCTCTCACCAGCGCTACCAAGGTCTCAGTCAGTTGATTGAGACTCTGCTCGAGGAACAGCAAGTTGTGTGCACTGTTAGCGACCAACGGACCATAGGAAGCGATACCAATCGACTCATTAGCCAGTTGTCTCAACTTTTCAACGGAGAGTGCAATAGTTCTTCCGCTTCCTTTTGGAGATTTCAAGGCCAGGGCCAACTGTTCGTCAGTAGCCTTCTGTGCATCTTGAGCACACGGGAACTGAGTAAGAAGTCTAAGCATTGTTTGCGTAAATACATTGTAAGCAAGCAATTCTGGCCAAGCTACAGTGAGATCGGCCTTAAGTTGAGTTTTTACTTTAGCTACATCTTCAGCAACTTGCTCTCTTCTTCGTGCAATGCTCAGTCTCTGATCATCCATGGCTCTTTGGTTAACTTTCCTCTCCTTTGGCACCTGCTGGGCGTAGCGTGCAACCAGCTGGGCGTCAATCTTGTCAGTCTTGGTCTTCCTCAAGGTGTTAGCGTTGCTAAACTGTTTGACCAATACTGGGTTAACGATAGTCGTACTGTGTCCATTCTGCAAGAGGTGGTGAGCCAAAGGGATGTGGTAGCGGCCGGTAGACTCCATGAAAAAGCGAGGGGATTCAAAGTTAGAGGTAGTCTTAAGCAGCGACTCGAATCCATTTCGATCCATAGAAAACGAACCGTGGATGACTTGGGTTTCTCCGTCGTTCAGGATACAGAACGAGGAGCTCTTTTGGGAAACGTCGATACCGATGATGGTACTCATCATAGAACCTCCTTAGGTGGGGTTAAAAGACTAGTCCCAAACTCAATCTCCCGTTTGATAGAAGCTCGATGGCTTAATCAACCAATAGGGGTTTTAGGGACAGAGG
>LSQX01044624.1_pt1 | contig 13491 bp, 11 predicted proteins | sample 654561 | NCBI WGS metagenome assembly LSQX01 (sample SAMN04489861, study PRJNA283612) | anaerobic digester metagenome | isolation source: 4 biogas reactors fed with cattle manure at either 37C or 55C with and... | place: Denmark: Kongens Lyngby | collected 2014 | reverse complement strand
AACCTTTCTGCTTCAGACATGAACACAGGACCTTTGCGTTCTTTACGGTCTGATCCTGGTCCTGCCTGAACTCTTCGCTCATGGCTTCTTTGAAGGCAACAGCTTTTGCAGCTATGATATGCATGAGGGGGCCGCCCTGGATACCCGGGAAAACCGCTTTGTTCACGCCTATTGCAAGCTCTTCAGTCTTCGAGATAATCATTCCGCCCCTGGGACCGCGCAGGGTCTTGTGGGTGGTTGTGGTAACAAAATCCGCATAAGGAACAGGGCTCGGGTGTACGCCTGCAACTACAAGTCCTGCGATGTGTGCAATATCTGCAAGGAGGTAAGCTCCGACCTCATCAGCAATTTCCCTGAACCTTTTAAAATCAATCACACGGGGATAGGCTGAAGCTCCGCATACTATCATCCTGGGCTTGCATTCTTTTGCCAGTTTAAGGAGCTCATCGTAATCCAGGGCTTCGGTCTCTTTGCTGACCCCATAGGGCACGATGTTATAGAGTTTTCCTGAGAAACTTACAGGGCTGCCGTGAGAAAGGTGTCCGCCGTGAGAGAGGTCCATGGACAGGATAGTATCCCCCGGCTGCAGCACAGAGAAATAAACAGCCATGTTGGCACCTGAACCTGAGTGAGGCTGGACGTTTACATACTTTGCCCCGAAAAGTTCCTTTGCCCTTGCAATGGCGAGATTTTCGGCAACGTCAACGAAATCGCAGCCTCCGTAATAGCGTTTACCGGAATATCCTTCGGCATACTTGTTGGTCATAATAGAGCCCTGGGCTTCCATAACAGCCCTGCTCGCATAGTTTTCTGATGCGATCAGGTTCAGCTTGTGTTCCTGACGATCGGCTTCATTTTTGATAGCCTCGAACAATTCCGGGTCAATTTTTTCAATATAAGACATCACTGTCACCTTATAACTCATGCATTTAAAACTTGTTTTAAGGGTTTCTTGATAGAGTTAATTGAATTTCTTCATAGGCAGATTTATCAGGAGGTTTTACAACCCTCCGGATTTAAAAGAGCTCTGATTAAAGGAGCTCTGATTGAAATGAACTTTATACTGAGATAAGGGATCTCATTCAGACTCATTTAAAGGTTAATGAAAAATTTTCTGAGTAATCTTTAGACTCAGGAAATTATGTAATATTGAAAGCTTTCGGTTGAAGGGGCAATTTCGCGTGAGTAATATAATTTCATGTACTTATAACCATCAGGGTATTGATGAAGATACCAGCGGATGAATACACTAATGAAGATACTAATGGGTAAAATCTGTTCCGTTTTGGTGCGCCTTCTTTTTTTGAAAGAGGTTTTCTCACCTGCGAAGCTGAAATTGCTATATGGAACTATGTTTTCCGGAAAACTTTACTCCAGCTCAGGGTCTGATTCTCTCCAGTCTTGCACCTCACGATAAAACTGATGAAATCCCGGGTTCCTTTATCTTCCTGTTCAAAGGACTTAATCAGGGGCTGTTACGTTCCTGCCCTCAACTTTAAGTTTCCCCTCGACAAAAAGCCTGACAGCTTCGGGATAGATAATATGCTCCTGCTCAAGAATCCTGTCAGTAAGGGTCTCTTCGGTATCTCCCGTGAGCACAGGCACGCAACTCTGGATAATAATCGGACCTGAATCGAGACCTTCGTCTACAAAATGAACAGTGCAGCCGGCAACCTTTACCCCGTATTCAAAAGCCTGTTTCTGGGCATGAAGCCCTTTGAAAGCCGGGAGAAGAGAGGGATGGATGTTCAGTATCCTGTTCCGGTATGCATTAATAATCTCGCTTCCCAGAAGCCGGAAATAGCCTGCAAGCAAAAGGAGGTCAGTATCATACTGTCTGAGCACTTTCAGGATTTCCCTGTCATATTCAGCTCTGTCCCGCCCTCTGGAGTCAAGAAAGACAGCACTGATACCGTGGTTTTTTGCACGTTCGAGCGCATAAGCATCGGCTTTGTTGGAGATAACTACATTAACTGCCGCGTTTTTTATGTAGCCCTTTTCAATGCTATCTATGATCGCCTGGAGATTTGAACCCCGTCCAGAGACCAGCACTGCAATCTTTACCGTCATTGAGGGATTTAGATTGAAACAGTGATATATTAGGTTTTTGGAGCTTTACCGCACCCTTAAAAACGGAAGTAAATCCAGAGGAAGAGAAAAATAGTTTGTCTCAGGGTCCTCTCCGAACCTCAGGAAAAAGAAGCAGTTTATGCCTCATGAGTATCCTTGCGTTCCTCTATAAAATCGAGGAGTTCCTGAGAATCACTTATAGTGTCTAGTTCTTTCTTTTCTATAAGCACCGTATTTTCAACGGATTTCAGTTTGGAACGCCCGTTAATTATGAACACGGACTGTGTTTCCGTAATGCAGGAAATGCTGCTCATAAGGTGAGCCCTCTTGATTACGGTTGTATTGAATTCGCTCACACCTGTAAGGATAACCGAAGACTTATCCCTGGAGATGGCTTTGAAAGGTGCCTGAGCTGTAGGGAGCACATCATACCCCAGCATTGAAATTGTATTCAAGATAAGGTCTTCGGGCAAAAGCGTTCCGGGTTTCCCCTTTGGCTCCTCCTTTTCAGGCTCTGCTTTTTTCCTCGGCTTTCTGCTCCCGCAGGACTTCAGGATATCTATGGGTTTTGCCAGCTCTACCCCGAAAATGTCCTCAAGATGGAGCACGACGTCAATGGACGCGTCCATGCCTTCTTCTTCATACTTGCTGATAGTTCTTCTTGAAACCCCCACCATAGAAGCCAGAGTCCCGAGGGACATGGACTGGGTGGTTCTTGCCTTCTTAAGGAGGTCTCCCTCTATTGAGACATAAAGCCCTCCAGGTGCTGCCGATACCAGAGGTCTGATATTTTCAACAAAGTAATCATACAGGGTCTGGACGCTGAGGGCAAGGATATCATAGCGCATGTAGACAACGCTGTCTTCAAGCATCTGGTCCCTTGTCTTGGCTCCGACCACGATAGCGGAACCTCCCAGATACTCAGCAAGATATTTCATCTCCCTTGCTGTTTCTTCGTTCAGGCCGTCAATATTAAATAAAACCTTGCAAAGTAATAGTGTATCATCTTTTCGTGCGGCAACGTCAAAGCTCCTCGGGCGTATATTACAGCGGTCAGAGAGTGCAAAACCCGCACGTGCCAATACATCAATAATTTGATGTATGAGAACCTCTTTTGTCATTCCGCTATTAATTTCTGTTTGAACATCTATATATATATTTCTCCAACATTGTCAGCGAGTAGATGGGGAAAACAAGCCGGAGAATCCCGAAAATGCTGGTTTCCCCTGACCGCAATTGCAGAAATATTAAGGGAGAAAACTGGATAAGGAAAAAAATGATCATCGGAATCGACGATACGGACTCAAACGAAGGCATGTGCACCACATATCTGGGAGCCCTGCTGCTTGAGGAACTTCAGGAATACGGAAATATAGAAACCCTACCTCTCCTCGTGCGCCTGAACCCTACAATCCCTTATAAAACAAGGGGAAATGCAGCAGTAGCCCTGAAACTTAAAACCGACTGTCCTGAAAAGGTAATCGCACATGTAACATCCAGAATAGAAGAACTTGCACGCATGGAGTGCGAGAAGACCAACCCGGGTGCGGTATTTATTCAGGATAAAGATTACGGAAGGCTCAGGCCTGTACTCATGCGTTTTCTGGAAGAGGCTGTAAGAGACGTAATTGAAATAAAAAAAGCAAAAGACCTTATCTCCATACTCGGGATCGCCTCAAAGGGATTCAAAAACGGGAGAGGACTTATAGGTGCACTTGCAGCCTGCGGGGCAATGCTCGATCAGGATGGGTTGGACTTCACTTTTGAGCATCTGGCGTACAGGCAGAAAGATAGATGGGGAACTCCGCGTGAAGTGGATAAAAAAAGTTTTTTTGAAGCTGATAAGGAAACATATCCCGAAACATGGGATACCGTGGACCTTACAAACAGGCTAGTAGTCTGTGTTCCCCATTCAGCAGACCCGGTTTTGTTCGGGATAAGAGGAGAAAGCCCTGAGATAGTAAATCGAGCTGCATCTCTCATCCGGGCTGAGCCTGTCGAGCGCTTTGCCGTGTACAGGACTAACCAGGGAACTGACATGCACCTCCTTCCGGCTCAGAATATCGCTGAGACCAGGGATATGCACTCCTACAGGCTTGAAGGCACGGTTTCGGCAGCCCCGAAAACCCTTGAAGGTGGACATGTCATTTTTGCAGTCCGGGACAGGGAGGGAGCAGAAATTGATTGTGCAGCCTTCGAACCGACAAAGAATTTCAGGTCGCTTATAAGAAAACTCGTCCCCGGAGATCTTATCTGTCTCTCAGGAAGTGTCACTTCCGGGACCCTTAATATTGAAAAAATCGAAATCAAATCTCTTGCCCCGGTGTACAGGGAAGAAAACCCCATATGCCCTGAATGCGGAAAACACATGAAATCCTCAGGCAAAGGGCAGGGGTTCCGCTGCAAAAAATGTGGAACGGATTCCCCTTCAAAAGTCAGATTTGAAGGGGACAGGGACCTTGACCCCGGCCTCTATGAAGTACCCCCTTGCGCCAGGAGGCACCTCGCAAAGCCGCTTGTAAGAGAAGAGCGCAGAGACATGAGACTTAATCCTGCTCGATAAATCCTGCTCGATAAATCCTGCTCGATAAGAGGAGAAAGTTCCTTTTTCGATTATTTTTTATCTTCAATCCCGCGGATCTGGTAAAGTCAGTCCAGTATATTCAACACAGCTATTCCGGCAAATTCGACATAGATAGCAGGTAAATTCAATGGAGCTAACCGGTGAATTCAATAAAGTTAACAGGCGAATCCAATGAAGTTAACAAGTCAGTTCAATGGAGTTAACCAGCAAATTCAATGGAGTTGACCAGTAAATTCAATAGAGTTCCGGCACCGGGGGAGCTTTTCTTTTGTGTTCATTTCTCTCAATGCGCCTGGTGACAGAGTTAAGCTGATCTGCAGAAATCCCTGTCTTATCCAGAATTACTTCCGGTTCTACGCCATCCTCAATCATTTTCAGAACTTCATCAACCTTCACGTATGAGATGCCGAGATCTGCTTCATCTGTCTGGCCTGCCCATAGACCTGCGGACGGTTTTTTGGTGATGAGAGATTCCGGGATTCCCAGCCTGCTGGAAAGCTCCCATACCCCGGTTTTATAAAGCCCTCCTATAGGTTCAAGGTCAACGCCTCCGTCCCCGTATTTCGTGTAGTAGCCGAGAAGGATCTCGGTTTTGTTTCCTGTCCCGATAACCATGCGGTTCAGCCGGTTTGCATGGAAATAAAGAAGAGACATCCTGGTCCTTGCTTTCAGGTTGCCTTTCGTGAGCCTGTCCGCAGATTCGCTCTCCGGGACCGCAGCCATAAAAGCCGAGATAATGCCTGAGATGTCAATTGTCCTGTACTCTATCCCGAGCCAGTCTGCCAGAGCTTCAGCGTCCTCACTGTCAACGGCAGGGGTAAGGCTGCTCTCAGGCATGTGGATGCCAAGAACCCTGTCCTTTCCGAGAGCTTTTACGGCAAGAGTTGCGGTAAGGGCGGAATCAATCCCTCCGCTGATGCCAACGACTACCCCTTTTACGCCTGCTCTGCCAGTCTCGTCCCGGATAAAATCAATAATCCTGTTCTGTGCGTTTTCAAGGTCCATAATCTTAAATTCCTGAAATTTGTGAATCGTGTGAATTCAAATATTTTAATCTAAAATTTAAACTAAGGTTGCTTTGCTGGAGAGTCTGAACGATAACATCAAAAAGTTTGATTCAGACCCTGTTAAACAGTTTTATACACAGAAGCTGTAAATATATTAACCTTCCAGAGAAAACAGAGTAAAAGGTAAACTTATTTAATAAATGGGGAATATAGGAGGCGTGTCTTCCGGACATTTCAATATAAATACTTGAGTGTTAAAATATACTGAGCTATTTCCCGGTCCTGAGCATCCAGTAATCCGGTGTCCAGAAAGCCAGAAACTGGCGAAAGTATGTTTCCCGGAAGGGAAAAGCAGAAACAGGTGTAGATATTAGAAATTTGAAGCAAGTGAAAATTACACCAGATACGCGGCACACTCCAGCTTAAACGCATACAGGATAAATTTTCCGGATGAAAGGCATTAAAATAAAAAGAGAATCTAATATAGAAAACAGATAGTTAAGAACTATCCGTAGAAAACGATAGTTAAGAAGTATTCGATCCGGAAAATTCGGAAAAAACGGCATCCTTTCATTTTATACCATTACCAGATAGAATAATAATCAAAAAGACAACTATTTTCGGGATGATCCATGGAAGAAATACAGTTGAAGGTTGAAAAGGCATATCCTATTGACCTTGGAAGAGGAATTATCCGGCTTGACCCTACAGCTCTGCTGAAACTTCAGCTCTCTCCCGGTGACATTGTGGAGATAAGGGGGAAGAAAAAGACCACTGCAAAGGTATGGAGAGCGGACCGGCAGGACTGGGAACAGGGAATTGTGCGCATTGATAATTTCATCCGGCAAAATGCCGGGGTCTCCATAGGGGAGAAGGTGACAATTAAAAAGGTTGAAGCCCCGGAAGCAAAAAAATTGATCCTGGCGCTTCCGGAAAGCATGACACAGGGAGGGCCCGAACTTCAGTTTGGAGAACATGCAAATGAGATCATAAAACGGCATATCCTGAAAAGACCTGTGTTCAAGGGGGACATAATTCCAATAATAAATTCAATGTCTCAGCCAATGACAGAGTCCCTGACAACAAGCCAGGTAATCCCCCTGGTTGCTGTCGAGACTGACCCTGCAAATACAATTGTCCTGATTACCGAAACAACAAACATTGAACTCCGGAAAAAACCGGTACAGGGCTACGAAAAGGCAACAAGAGGCGTCACCACCTATGAAGATATAGGGGGCCTGGGTGACGAGATCATGCGTGTCCGTGAAATGATAGAGATGCCCATGAAGCACCCTGAACTTTTTGCCCACCTTAACATTGAGCCTCCGAAAGGAGTCATCCTCTACGGCCCACCGGGAACCGGAAAGACCCTGATTGCAAAAGCCGTGGCAAACGAGTCCGGAGCAAGTTTCCATTACATTGCCGGGCCCGAGATTGTAGGAAAGTTCTATGGGGAAAGTGAAGAAAGGCTGAGGAAGATCTTCGAGGAGGCTACCCAGGAAGCCCCTTCAGTCATCTTCATCGATGAAATCGACTCCATTGCCCCCAAGAGGGAAAACGTGACAGGGGAAGTGGAAAGGCGTGTGGTTGCCCAGCTCCTGACCCTGCTTGACGGGATGGAGGAAAGAGGACAGGTTGTGGTTATAGGGGCTACCAACCGTGTGGACGCAATAGACCCAGCACTCAGGAGACCTGGCCGCTTTGACAGGGAAATCCATATAGGAGTGCCGGATACCAAAGACAGGTATGAGATTCTGCAGATCCATACAAGGGGCATGCCGATTGAAAAAGATGAAGAGTCCGTGACAGGTGAGCCTGCGCCGGAAGTCGAAATTGGAGCCCTGGATGAATTCGAGGTTGAAACAGGGACTGAGATAGAAGTCGATGAAGCTGCCATGGAGAGGGAAAAGAAAGAGAAGACAAACCTGTATCTCATGTCCCTGGCTGAGAGGACGCAGGGATTTGTGGGTGCGGACCTTCTGGCTCTTGTGCAGGAAGCAGCAATGAGGTGCCTAAGGGAAAACCTGCCTGACCTCGACCTGGAAATTGACACAATCCCACCTGAAAGGCTGGAGAAGATTGTTGTAACCAAAAAGAACTTCGAAGATGCACTGATGGAAGCCGAGCCTTCAGCCCTGAGAGAGATCTTTGTTGAGATGCCTTCTGTCAGCTGGGGCGATGTTGGAGGTCTTGATGAAGCAAAGCATTCTATCATCGAAGCTGTTGAGTGGCCTATTAAAAACCCGGAAAAGTTTGTCAAGATGGGAATAAAAGCTCCTAAAGGAATCCTGCTTTACGGACCTCCGGGAACAGGAAAGACCCTGATAGCCCAGGCTGTTGCAAAAGAGTCAAATGCCAATTTCATAAGCGTTAAAGGGCCGGAGATGTTTTCAAAGTGGCTTGGAGAATCGGAAAAAGCAATTCGTGAAACCTTCAAGAAAGCGAGGCAGGTCTCTCCCTGTGTTGTCTTCTTTGATGAGATCGACTCTATTGCCGGTATGCAGGGTATGGAATCCACGGACAGCCGGACTTCTGAAAGGGTACTCAACCAGCTGCTCACCGAAATGGACGGGCTTGAGACACTCAAGGATGTGGTAATTATTGCCGCAACTAACCGCCCTAACCTGCTTGACCCCGCAATCCTGCGTCCTGGCCGCTTTGACAGGCTTGTTTATGTGGGGGCGCCGGACAGGAAAGGCAGGCTGAGGATCTTCAAAATCCATACGCAGAATACACCTCTTGCAGAGGACGTGAACCTTGAGAACCTTGCCGATACGACAGAAGGATATGTGGGTGCGGATATAGAAGCGGTATGCAGAGAGGCTGTAATGTTTGCTCTCAGAGAAAACTTCGATATTGAAGCGATTGAGATGAGGCACTTCAGAGAAGCCCTTAAGAAAGTTAAGCCCACAATTAACGAGAACATTGCCCAGTTCTATGAGAAGATAGAGGAGCAGTTTAAAGGAGGCCAGAGACCGGTCGAGACAGCCGGATTGGTGGGATACAGGTAAAAATTTAAATTAGTAACTCTTAAAAAGGAAGAGTTTATAAAGTATACGGATTCAAACTGAATAAATGTAAAAAGTAAATGTATTTAAAGTGAAAAGCCGGCTTTACCTAATCCCGCATAACACTGAGCACGGAGACAAGATAAGAATGTCTAAAGTATTTGCAAGAAACCTCCTCTTCAATAAGCAGGTGATGGCTACCGACGGAACAGAAATAGGAACACTGAGCAATATTGTAATCGAGATCAAGGGAGGGCGCATTATTGACCTTATGGTCAGCCCGAACCCAACCTTTGATGCTTCCAGATACAAAAAAGAGGACAACTACCTCCTGATTCCTTTCGATTCCGTAAGCGCCATCAAAGACTATATTATCATAGACAAAATGAAAGCAAGGGCATGAATTGAAAAACAGGGAAAGGGAAGAACTCATTTACTTTCCTTTTCAGACCCTATTTCACTTTTTTTGCTCACCCGAGTTCCGCCTCGGCACCCGAGTTCCGCCTCAGGAGGGCGGTGTCCTTTTCGGTCGCTTCGCTTCCTCAAGAGGACTAATTTTTGGGTTAAGATGGGTTAAGATAATAGTGATCTGACCCGAGAGGACCAGAAGAGATTAAGTTATGAATATCTCTAGCCTATGCAATCTCATTCACTATACTAAACCGTTCTTGTTCCGCTCGACGAAGGAGAGTGACCTTCTCAAATATAAAAAAAGAAGACAAGCAAATGATAATTCACTTCTGCTTTTATCAACTCCGAAGCTTTTTCTGTTTTTATCTTTTCTATTTTTATCCTTTCTATTTCGTCTACCTTCCGTTATCTTTCTGCTAAAACAAGAAAAAGAAGCAAATATAAAGAACAAGCTGTATAAATGGTGTGAAAAAGATAAAACAAAGAAGGTCAAGACAATGTTTACAAAATCCAGCAAGTATGATACTGCTTTTTTGAAAGAGAACATGATGGGACCGAACGCAATAAAGATCATTGAAGAATTGTTGGAATCCTTGAAGCTTGAAGAAGGCATGAGGGTACTTGACCTTGGCTGTGGAAAAGGATTAACTTCAATCTTCCTGGCAAAAGAATATGGAGTTACTGTTTTTGCTACCGACTTATGGATCAGTGCAACAGAAAATTATGACAGAATTAAGTCAATGGGACTGGAAGATAAAATAATACCAATACACGCGGAAGCACATGATTTGCCGTTTGCAGATGAATTTTTTGATGTCGCCATAAGTGTGGATGCATACCACTATTTTGGAATTGAAGAGGATTACTTAACAAAACACCTTGCCCCACTTGTTAAAAAAGGAGGAAAAATAGCGGTTGCAGTCCCGGGACTGAAGAAAGAGTTTACAGACGGAGTTCCTGAAGAGATGCAACCGTACTGGTTTGAAGACATGAGCATGACTCTCCACTCCGGCGACTGGTGGTATAATTTATGGAAAAAATCTGATCTGGTCAGTATAGATGAATGTAAGGAAATGAAGTGCCTGGAAGAAGCGTGGAAGGACTGGCTTTCGTGTGATAATGACTATGCCCGCAGAGATATTGGGATGATGGAAGCTGAGGGTGGAAATTACTTCAATCTGGTTTTAATTATAGCTACCAGGTTGTAAATTTAATTTTTTTCATAGAGGGGCACGCCATTTTATCTGGCCGCAAAACCGTTGAAATCATTGTAATGTTTGCCCTGCAAGGAGCATTTAATATGAAAATCTATCAGGTAGACGCATTTACTGAAAAGCCATTTTCGGGAAACCCGGCAGGTGTATGTGTCCTGAATGAGAAGCTGGATGAGAAAATAATGCAGAACATAGCTCGTGAGATAAACCTCTCAGAAACCGCATTTCTTGTAAAAAGCAATGAGGAATATGATCTGAGGTATGACCTGAGATGGTTTACGCCTGAAGGAGAAATTGACCTATGCGGGCATGCAACACTGGCAAGCGCCCATATTCTGTGGGAGAAAGGATTTTTGAAAAACGACCAGGAAGCAAGATTCAGTACAAAAAGCGGCTTATTGACGGCTATAATGAACAATGGCTGGATCGAATTAAATTTCCCGGCGCTGCCTGAAGAAAAAACAGAACCGCCGGCAGGACTGCTTGAATCACTCGGAGTAGAAGCGACTTATGTCGGGAAAAATATATTTGACTACCTGATAGAAGTCGAATCCGAAGAAACAGTGAGAACAATGAAGCCGGATTTCGTGAAACTTTCAAAAGTGCCGGCAAGGGGAGTAATCGTTACAGCCAGATCCAGAACCGGAGAATATGATTTTGTATCCAGGTTTTTTGCACCTGAGATAGGGATTTGGGAAGATCCGGTTACGGGATCGTCTCACTGCTGTCTGGGACCTTACTGGCAAAAGAGACTAAACAAAGACGAGTTTATTGCGTATCAGGCTTCGGAACGCGGCGGGGTCCAGAAAGTAAAAGTTGCCGGAGAAAGGGTTTTAATTTCAGGAAAAGCTGTGATGGTGCTGGAAGGAGAATTACTAATTTAAATAATCAACAGGCACAGCAGGATCGAAAAATATGGATGCGAAAATGAAAGGCATTGTAAGAGTTGTGCCATACAACCCTGAGTGAAAAACCGAACTGTTGAAAATAAAATTCATGTATTTTTTAACGTTAATTTGTAACATACTGTTTATTTAGGCCTTTTACTTTCATCGGGTTCCTCTTCTATGTTTATTTGTTCTGCTGTATCTTCTCTTTTTTCTTGTATTGACTCTAGTTTTTCCATTAGTTCTTTTTCTTTATTATCATTCTTTACTTTTCTTGCCGGCATTTGTTCACCTCAATAATTTGATGTCTGCTAAAGCAATAAATATACTGAAACGCTTACTGATGCTGAATTGTTTATGGCAATACAAACCTGTGTTTGTGTTAAATAAAAAATCAATAGCATAAAATATTAAGGTATTCTTGCAATTACTGCTTTATGTTGTTTCAACTTGCGAACAGGGAATACAAGTTCTCTATAAGTTGTTTTTTGATTTGAAGTTACAATTCATACATTGATTTGATATTATATAAATTAGTTAAATGCTGGGAGATTTCGAACATGAAAGATTTTCCGGATTTTATGAAAAGCAAAAGCAATCATATCAGCAGTAAGGAGCAAAATACTGAAGATATTGACGGCTATTTTTACGAAGGCGCAGACGGCAGCCAGATGGCTTTCTGGACCTGTTATTCTGACAGGGCTTCCAGGAAACATACGCATGAATTTGACGAGTGGATGGTTTGCGTTAGCGGGCGATATACAGCGTTTTTAAATGACGAGGAGTTTGTCCTTAATCCGGGGGACGAATTATTCATCGAGAAGGGGACAGAACAGTGGGGAAAGTGTATCGCAGGAACGAGAACTATTCATGCGTTTGGGGGAAGAAGGATTCGTAGGGACGAAGAATGAGGAATTTCTAAAAGTAAAAAAATGTTACACTCCTTATTAACAAAAAATTGAGAAAATAGCTCACTAAAAAGAAAATATAAGAAGATATTTTGAGAGTTTAATCCGTACCTTCCATGTTTTGTCTTCCATTATCATAACTGTTAACTATGTTTCTCAGTTTATCTGCATAGTTATAAATACAGTTCAAATCTTCTATTGGAACTTTTTCTTCATCTTTATTTTCAGAGAATAAGCCCAGATATTTTTGCTTTGTATTGAAATACATACGGCAGATTGGCTTTCTGTTATTGTCGTCTAATAGTACACCGCAGTAAGATTTCTTGTCCCTGATAGCAATTCTTTTAAGGTCCAGGCTTTCACGAAGAATCGATTTTATAATATAGTAGCCTTCCAGTTCTTCTCCAGTTGTTAGAATTCCCGCAGGACTAGTATTTGGAACGTCAGATAAAGGCAACTCTTTACTTTCCCCCGAATTTGGAGCCTGTATATACTCTGCTGGATTGGATGAAAGTGACTCATCGGACATAGCAAGTTTTAACCTGTCATTTATCCGGTCATTAATGAACTGATTGAGAGCATTTTTTGTGAAAATTGTAAACTTTTCACGGACACTCTGAGTAAAAGGAGCATTATTTACTTTCTTAGTAAAATATTTAACAAATTCCTCAGAAGGAGAATTAATTTCATTAGCAAGAATTAGCTTTATTTCCCTTGTATATTTTAATTCGCAGGCTATATTCGCCAGATCATCAATATTGAAGGATTCTTTCTTAAATCGTTTTAATTCATTTATCAAAGGCTCTTTGATATCTAACAGGTTAATCTCCAAAAACGCTTTATCATCCATTTTATTTGGAGTGTCGATATCGGTAAAAAATCGATATACAATTCCATTTGTTAAGATTCCAATTTTTGCTTCACTTACGCTAAAATACCTGAATAGTTGGGAAGCATGTTCTTTATCCAGATCGGCATCAATATTTTTACACTCAATTAGTATTATTGGCTTACAGCCCTGAATAATGGCATAATCAACCTTCTCACCTTTTTTTGTGCCATAATCGGTTGTAAATTCAGGAACAACTTCAGTAGGATCAAAAACATTATATCCCAGTATATTTAAGAGAGGCATTACAAGAGCATTTTTTGTAGCTTCTTCAGTTTTTATACTTTCAGATAATTTCGGAATTTTTGCAGCTAATACTTTTATTTGATCTATGAAATCCATTATTTCCATACTCCTTCATAGAAATTCATCAAAACCTAAAAGTATCACACCATTCTTATAGATATATTTGATGCTGTGTATATATATTTACTAAATATTTTAATAGAATTTTTTTATTTTCTATATTGTTCTGAAGAAAGTTATTAATGTTCAATTTATACCTCATTAGAT
>LSQX01331810.1_pt1 | contig 13492 bp, 10 predicted proteins | sample 654561 | NCBI WGS metagenome assembly LSQX01 (sample SAMN04489861, study PRJNA283612) | anaerobic digester metagenome | isolation source: 4 biogas reactors fed with cattle manure at either 37C or 55C with and... | place: Denmark: Kongens Lyngby | collected 2014 | reverse complement strand
GCGGGGACCGGCAGGCGAGTAGCTGCGGCGGGGCCCGTCGGAACGGGGGCCGTCGGAGCGGGGGCCGGCAGGCGAGTAGCTGCGGCGGGGCCCTTTGGTACGGGGGCCGTCGGTGCGGGGGCCGTCGGAGCGGGGGCCGGCTGGCGCGGTGGATTCTTTTTTTGTGACGGAAGCGGCCGGGATTCGGCGGGGCTTGCGGCCTGCCAGCAAGTCTTCTCCCGCTTTTCCAGGCTCTTTTCCAGTTGATTTTGTCATGGGTTGTCCTCTCTTGACGTCCTTGCGGCTTCTGTTTCACAGGCCGCAAAGGCGGCTTGGATGATTTCATCCAGCCGCCGGTCCCTGTTCTGTAGATAGAGATATCCGACGACGGCCTCAAAGCCGGTCGCCATCCGGTATTCGACCGGATCCGCGTTGCGTGGGCTGCTGGTTACTGCGTGGTTGCGCGCACGCCGGTAGATCGCTTGTTCCTCTTCTGACAGCATCGGCTGGATCGCGTGCGCTGCCCGGGCCTGCGCACAGGCCCGCACCATATTAATCGCCCCGGCATGCATGGCACCGGATGGCTTTTTCAGATCTCCCGCCACATGCATCCTCGCGGCCAGTTCAAACACCGCGTCGCCGATGTAGGCCAATACGCCCGCCGGGATCTCCCGCGGATCGGTGCCGTCCGGAATCCGATTCACACCCGGGACACTTTCGGCCCTTGCTGCGTGTCTTCGATCACAAATCCCTGTTCCTTCACTTGATCGCGCAACCTGTCGGCGAGCGCAAAGTCGCGCGCTTTTTTGGCAGCGGTACGTTCCTCGACCATCCGGGTGATTTCCGTCGGGATCTCTTCCCGGTCAGGTGTGAGATCGATGCCGAGCACCTCACACAATTCCTGGATCCGGTCAGCGGCCCCGCGCAGAGCTTCGGATGAAACCGCGTCGTCCGCCGCGGCAGCCGTATTGGCCGCACGGACCAGATCAAACACCGCCGCAAGTGCGTCCGCGGAATTCAAATCGTCCTCGAGCGCCTCCACAAAGCGGTCGCGTGCCACCTTGCCCGCTTCCGCCAGTTGTAGCGCACCCGGGCTGTCCGTATCACGGGATGTCCCGCCCGCCGCAGTCACAAAAGCGAGGTTGTCCACACAGTTCCGGATGCGTTGCAATCCGTTCTGGGCGGCGACCATCATATCATAGTTATAGTTGATTGGCATACGGTAATGCGCGGACAACAGAAAAAATCGGATGACCGGATAGGGAAAGCGCTTCGCGACATCCCGCACGGTGAAAAAGTTTCCAAGAGACTTGGACATTTTTTCGTCGTCGACCGTGATGAATCCGTTGTGCACCCAGTAGCGGACAAAAGGCTTGCCCGTGGCACACTCACTCTGTGCGATTTCGTTTTCATGGTGCGGAAACACCAGATCCTGCCCGCCGCAATGGATGTCGATCGTGTCTCCCAACGTTTTATGGATCATGGCGGAGCACTCGATGTGCCAGCCCGGGCGCCCATCTCCCCAGGGGCTGGGCCAGGAAGGTTCGCCTTCCTTTTTCTTTTTCCAGACCGCAAAATCCATCGGATTGCGTTTTTCCTCACCCAGGTCTCCCCGTTCGCTCGCACCTGTCTTGAGATCCTCGAGGTTGTGGTGGGACAGTTTGCCGTAATCCGGATCCTTCGCAACATCAAAATACACGCCATCCGAAGTCTCATACGCGTATCCGCGCTCGACCAGGGTGGCGATCAAGGCCACGATTTCGTCGATGGTTTCGGTCGCGCGGGGCTGGACCGTCGGCCGCCGGACATTGAGCCCGTCCGCGTCGACGTAATACTCCGCGATGTTTCGTTCCGCCAGTTCTGCTACCGTGATTCCCTCGTCGCGGGCACGCTGGATCATCCGATCGTCGATGTCGGTGAAATTCTGTACAAAATCGACCTGATACCCGCGGTACTCCAGGAAGCGACGCAGTGTGTCAAAGGTCACAAATGCGCGTGCGTTCCCGATGTGGAACAGGTTGTAAACCGTAGGACCACATGCGTAGATCCGGACGCGGCCCGGCTCCAGGGGAACAAATTCTTCTTTTTCGCGCGCCAATGTATTGAACAGTCTCATGCCTTCCGCCTTTCAAAAGACCGCACTGCGGCCCGTTCTCATTTAGGGTAGGGAATCAGGACGGGTCGATATCACAACCCGTTATCTTGCGCTCCAGTGTCTCCAACTCGATTCCGGCTTCCTCACACAACGCTCGCATCTCATTCTCGAGCCGGTAAACCCGCCGCAGTACCTGACAGATTTCTTGTTCGACGGGATCGGGCATGTGGTCATGGTCGAGTTCCTTCGCGTGATCGACCTTCGCGCCCGCCGCCCGAATGACCTTGCCGGGGACGCCCACCACTGTGGAATCGTCCGGCACGTCTGTCAACAGTACCGCATTTGCTCCAATCAGGGAGTTGTTCCCGACGCGGATCGCACCCAGTATCTTGGCTCCGGCGCCTACCAGCACCCCGTTGCCCAGGGTCGGGTGGCGCTTGTGGCCTTTTTCCTTGCCGGTGCCGCCGAGCGTCACGTTGTGGTAGATCGTACAGTCGTCGCCGACGACGGCCGTCTCTCCGATCACGACACCCGCCCCGTGGTCGATGAACAGACCCTTGCCAATCGTAGCACCGGGATGGATTTCAATGCCGGTAAAAAAGCGGTTGAGCTGTGAAACCAGGCGGGCTGGAAAACAGAGTTTCATCCGGAAAAAAGCGTGTGCTAACCGGTGCCCGACCAGCGCATGGAATCCGGGGTAGAGAAAAACCACCTGCAGGGTTCCTTTTGCCGCCGGATCCCTGCGGGCGATCGACCTTGCGTCTGCAAGCAGTCCCATATCGAAAACGTGTTCCTCTCGTGGCGCCTGTCGCCCCTCTGGCCGTCCGAACCAGACGGAGAGAACGAACGGCCCGTTCAAAAGATAAATATAGCCGGAAAGCGCACCTGCTTTTTGACACCCAGCATATGGCTAGGTGGGTGTCCTGCAGCGGTCTTGGGTCCACCTTGGCGGACTTGCGTCCGAAGGCCCGACCGTATTCCGCATTAACGCCGGACTCCCGTTTTTGTCATGAAGGTTCAAAAACACAGGCAACGACAATTCCGGTATCCATAGTATACGGGTTTTGTCCTATGGGGGCAACCGCGCGTTGCCGCAGATCGCTTTACGTACTGGGCTTCCCTTCTACAGATGGCGTCAGCAGGCTGGATGCCATTGCCCGAAACTGGGTTCCATGGCGCTTAAGCGCATAGACCAACAGCCGGCGGTTGGCAAAATCCAGTGTCCCGATCAGCTGGTTGATTTGATCGAGCGCGCTGCCGGCAGACGGAATTTCCGAAAAAGAGAGCCGGATCGTCCCGTCGGGACGGAACGCGCAGCGGATGATCCGCGTGTCGGGGGTCTCGATGAACGCCACCCGCACCATCAGCACCCGATGGTCGCGGTGGTCGACACTCCACCGCCCGGTGGTTCCGACCTGCAGGAGTTGTCCGCCGATCGAAACGGTGCCATAGCGGGGATGGCCGTCCAGGCCGATCGGCAGGGTGTTGAGATCGTTCCCCTCGGAAAGGACCAGCCGGCATTCGTCCGCATCCGGATCGTCGAACAGAAACACCGCCGTGTCGATGCCGCGGGAGAAATTGGCATACACCGTCTGAATGACGGAAGGCAGCAACCCAGCGCGGTTGCGGTCCATCCGGTACATGCGGTTGTGGAATGACGCCTCTTCGAGCGGACGCGGGCTTGGATCGGAGGGATGGAGCGCGTGGGAAGCCTCCATCGCACGCAATACGGACAGTGCCTTTGGATCTTCCGGCAGAGAACCTGTCTGCACCATCGTGTCCGGGGCATCCAGATGTTTCCACAATATGCGTTCTGCCGGACTGTCGGGAAAAGACTGCCCGTTCGCGGAAGTCATCGCGATCACCAGGTCAAGGTCGGGCGCAACGATTACATATTGGCCAAACGCGCCGTTGAACTCGTACGCGCCTGGTCGGGCACACCTCCAAATTTGGTATCCGTAACCGTAGCCCGGATCGTTCCGGTCCCTTTTTGCATACGCCCAGGGGGTCACCGCCTCCCGGATCCAAGCCTCCGGCAATACACGCGTTTGTTCTTCGCCGTCCCCCCAGACCCCGTTTTGCAGATACAACTGACCGATCCGGGCCATGGACTCCGTGGTGAGTGAAAGCCCCCAGCCGCCTTTTTCAATCCCTTTCGGGCAGAGATCCCAATGCGCGCTCGATATGCCGATCGGCCGAAACACGCGGTCGGCAAGAAACGCCAGAAGACCGCGCCCGGTCCGCCGCCGCAGCGCAGCCGACAGCAGGTAGGTGTTCATGCTGTTGTATCGGAATTCCGTGCCCGGGTCGAACAGCAGCGGGCTGGTGAAAAAAGTCTGTACCCAATCCTCGTTGAACAGCGACAGGGCTTCGTTGAAAGAGGTGCCCGAGGTCATGGTCAGCAGATGGCGCAAGGTAATGCCAAGGACCCGGCGATCGTACTTTTCCCGCTCGTCGGAAGGGCGGAACCCGAGGATCGCGGCCGCGGTCTCGTCCAGGTCCAGCACGCCGTCGCTCACAGCCAGCCCGACCGCGGTCGAGACCAGACTCTTGCTGAGCGAATAAAGCGTCTGGGGCACATCCGGGCGATAGGGAGACCAGTGGCTCTCCGCGACGACGCGGCCATGCCGGAGCATCAGGAAACTGTGAGGTTCGAGTTCCAGCGCCCGGTCAAGATCCCGGTAGAGCGCGGCGATGGCTCCGGAGCGGATCCCCTGGGACTCCGGCGTGGCGCGCAAAAGAGGCGGGGCCTCCTGATCCGGCGTGTAGTGTGCACATTGTCCCGGGCGGTACCGATAGGCGGCGATCCCCTCGGTGTCGCCTGAGACCAGCCGGGTCGCGACTGCCATCCAATCCATGGCGTTCTCCCTCAGTGGTAAGCGGGGATCCAGTCCCGGTGTGCTTCGAACAGGTCGTCGCACAGCGAGCGGATCTGGTCTGCCGTCAGTTCCGCCGACAGCCGCGGGTCCAGCATGGCGGCGATGTAGACGTCTTCCCGGCGATGGGATCGGACAGCCTCGAGCGTCAGCAAATGGACGTTGACCGCCAGCCGGTTGAGCGCGGCGCCGACCTCCGGCAGAGCGCCCACATGGCAGGGATGAATCCCGGCCCGGTCCACGAGGCAGGGAACTTCGACGCAGGCATCGGACGGAAGATTGCTGATCAAACCGGTGTTGAGGACGTTGCCGTGTACCCGGTAAGGGCGGTCGGTCATCATGGCGGAAATGATATAAGAGGCGAACTCGTGGGTCCGCTCGTGCGATAAAGCCCGGTTCTCGACCAGTTCTTTGCGCATCGCTTCCCATCCCTCGATCTGCTTGATGCAGCGCCGGGGGTACTCGTCCAGCGGTATCCGGAACTGGTCGATCAGTTCGGGATGTGCTTGTTTGATGTAATAGGGGTGGTATTCCGCCTGGTGTTCACTGGACTCAGTCACGTAGTATCCGAAACGCAGCATCATGTCCAGCCGCACACGGTCGAGGTCGCACGGATAGTCTGCCTGACCGGCAAAAAACGCCGCGGCGCGTTTTTTGATCTCCGGATAAAGATCCTTCCCCTCCCTGTCTTCGATCCGCAGGAGCCATGCCATATGGTTGATGCCCGCAATCTCCCAGCGGCACCCCGGGATCGCCTCTTCCAGATCGAGTTCACGGAGCAGCGTCCGGGCACAGGTCTGGACACTGTGGCACAGCCCGACCGTCTTGACGCCGGTGAAGCGTTGCAGGTATCCCGAAAGCATGGACATGGGGTTGGTGTAGTTGATAAACCAGGCGTCGGGGCATACCGACTGGATGTCCTCCGCGAACGCTTCGAGCACAGGGACGGTGCGCAACGTCCGGAAGATCCCCCCGATCGAGGTGGTGTCTCCGATCGTTTGACGGAATCCGTACTTTTTGGGAATCTCGAAGTCGGTCACCGTACAGGGTTCATATCCGCCCACCTGGATCGCATTGACGACAAAATCCGCCCCGCGCAGTGCTTCCCTGCGGTCGACCGTGGAGGTCAGGCGGATGTCTCTGCCCGCGTTGCGGGCAATGTTTTCGATCAGGAGCCTGGAGTCCTGCAGTCGGACGGGGTCGATGTCGTGCAACGCGATATCGAGGTCCTCGATCTCGGGTGTCAGGATACAGTCTCCCAGGACATTTTTGGCAAATATCGTGCTACCCGCACCCATGAAAGCAATTCGTGGCATAAAAAATCCTCTCCTCCTCTGCTCCGCAATGCGAAGCGGCCGCATGTTCCCATTTTACGTTTCCCGGACGGGGGTTTCAATCCGCCCCGCAGACGGACGCCCACTGGCCACCACAAGACCTTCCAGCGATTTTGGATGAAATCGCGCAACGGCCTCTGCGCATGCCGCGAGTGTCGCTCCGGTCGTCAGGACATCGTCCAATAGCAAAACCGACCGGCCACGGAAAGCCAGTGGATCTGCGACACGGATCGCCCCGCGCAGGTTGGCATCCCGCTCCGCACGGGTGCGGACGTCGGATTGCCGCCGGGTCGCGCGCACCCGCACCAGCGCGTCCGAACGATCGGGAACCCGGAGCAGGCGGGCCACCTCCGTAGCGATCAGGCTGGCCTGGTTGAACCCCCGTTCCCGCTGCCGGGCGGGGTGAAGCGGCACCGCGGCCACCACCTCCGGCGGTGCGGCGAATATTCCGTTTCCCAGGGTGGACGCCCGAGCCGTCAAAGCGCCTAGCATGGGTGCCAGTGATGCGTCTCTCCCAAACTTGAGCCGCAACAGCACCTCGCGCACGGGAGACTCGTAATACAGTGCGGCCAGCACTCGCAGAGGAGGCGCGTCCTGTGCGGCATGAGCCGGAGGGAGACATGTCAGTACGCGGTCGGGCCCTCGCCGGTGCGGAAGTGTCGCCAGACATGGTGAACAGCACCCGCCCAGTCCGGGGACCAACCGGTCGGTGCGGCCGCAAAAAACACATCGTTCTGGATAAAGAATGTCCAGGATCCCGTCGGCGTGTCGGACGCGCCGTCCGAATCGTCCGCTCTCAGACCCCAAAGCCGGGAAGAGACTGTTCGCAGAAGACACGCGCCTGGCGCAAATAGGGCTCCAGCGCGGTGTGGCGTTCGCTCCGCTGATTGTTTGCGATTGTCCTGGCAAGTACCTCCCCGTTGGAGAGAAGGAACAGCCGCTCCCGGGCTCTTGAAACCGCTGTATACAGCAAATTGCGCGTCAAAAGCATCGGAGGGCCGGGCGGCAGCACCAGCACGACGACCGGATACTCGCTACCCTGGCTTTTATGGACCGTGACCGCGTAGGCGGGGTCGAGCTCGTCCAGCATGGAACGGTCGTAAACCACCAGACGATCCTCGTCGAACAGGACTTCGAGCGTGCCTTCTTCCTCGTCAACGGACCGGATGATGCCGGTCTCCCCGTTGAAGATCCCGGTCCCCTGAATCAGGGGATTCCCGGCTTCCCGCCATTCCAGGCTGTAGTCGTTGCTGATTTGCATGACGCGGTCGCCCGCGCAGAACCGGAAGCCGCGAGATGAAAATCCCGGCTCCTTTTCCCCGGCCCGGGGGTTGAGAACGGCCTGGAGGGCGCGATTGAGCACCGGAATTCCGGCAGGGCCTTTGCGGGAGGGAGCGATGACCTGGATGTCCTGGAACGGGTCGTATCCGTAGCGTCCCGGCAACACCTCGGAGCACAGCTTCACAGCGGCCGCCGCCATATCTTCCGGCGTTTTTCTCGGGACATACATAAAATCGCTGTCATCACTTTGCTGAAACACCGGATACTCGCCGCGGTTGATGCGATGCGCATTTTCGACGATCCGGCCCGCCTCCGACTGACGATAGATGCGGGTCAGCCGCACCGCAGGTACACAGTCCGAGGCCAGAATATCCCGGAGCGCGTTGCCCGGCCCGACCGGAGGAAGCTGGTCGGCGTCTCCCACCAGCACGATCCGCGCACCCGGCCGCATCGCGGCCAGGAGGCTGTCCAGCAACAGGACGTCCGCCATGGAAACCTCGTCGACCACCAGCACATCCGCGTCCAGCGGATTGTCCGCGTTGCGGCGGAATCGGGGCCCGGCGAGCCGGTCTTCCTCTTCCTCGCCCATGAAGCGGGTTTCCAGAAGGCGGTGGATTGTGCGCGCCTCGATCCCGGCCGCCTGGGTCAATCGCTTGGCGGCCTGCCCCGTCGGAGCGGTCAGTTGAATGCGTTTCCCGACCTGTCCGAACAGCCGGCACAACAGATGGATCAAAGTCGTCTTGCCTGTGCCCGGCCCGCCGGTGACGACACACGCGCCGGAACGTGCGGCCAGCAAAACCGCATCCCGCTGTTCGGCCGCGAGTTCGACATCAGCCTGCTCCGCCAGGCGGTCCACCCGGGCTTCCAGATCCTCGATCCGGTCGGGCGGGTCGCAGGAGGCCAAGGCGGCCAACCGCTCCGCGAGATTCTTTTCCGCATCGTGCAGGCTCCGGAGTGCAACCCGTGTGCCGGTCCCGTCCGGGTCCCCGGTCACCGTCTGTCCGGACACCTGCATGCGGATATAGTCCGGGTTGTCCGGCTGGATGCGCAGTCCCACCAGGCGCGAAGCCTGTTCAAGCAGCACATCCTCGGGCAAACTGGTGTGACCCGCGGCCGCCCCCTGCGACAAGGTATAGCGAACCGCGCTGCGCATGCGATAGGGAGAATCCGGGGCGCAGTCTAAGCTGCGTGCGATCCGGTCCGCGGTGTGAAACCCGATCCCGTATACTTCGTCGGCCAGCCGGAAAGGATTGTCCCGGACCAGCTCGACTGCACCCATGCCGTATTGCCGGTGAATGCGGAGAATCTTTTCCATTCCGATGCCGAACGGGGAAAGCAACAGTGCCAGCTCCTGGTATTCCTGCTTTTCCCTCAGCTCCGCGGCGATGCGTTTGGCCGCGTCCGGGCTGATGCCCTTGACCCCCGCCAGGCGTTCCGGCTGTTCGCGCATCACGCGCAGGGTATCCTCGCCAAACTGTTTGACGATCCGCGCGGCGAGTTTTTCTCCGACGCCCCGGACGATGCCGGACGACAGGTACAGTACAATGGCGCTTTCGGTGCCGGGAGCCACGGCTTCGTATCGGGACACCTTGAACTGGTCCCCGTATTCGGGGTGACGGGTCCAGGTTCCCTGCATGCGGACGGTTTCGCCGCGTGCCAAAAAGGGCATGATGCCAACTGCGATCATGGCCTTGTCATCCGACACCGCGAGTTCGGCAACCGTATAACCGCTCTCTTCGGAACGGTATACGATGTCCTCGACCACCCCTTCTTCGATCGCCAGGCCGCCGGGATTCAAAAGTTCCGGCCCGGGAACGGGGCCCTCAGTCCGATCGTCCGGCATCGCGTCGCAGCGTTTCGGCTTTGTCGGTTTTCTCCCATGGGAGATCGAGATCCGGACGACCGAGATGGCCATAGGCTGCCACCTGGCGATACAGCGGGCGGCACAGACCGAAATCGCGGATCAATGCGGCCGGCCGCAAGTCGAAGTGGCGACATACCAGATCGGCGATCGCGGCATCCGACAGCACGCCGGTTCCGGCGGTGTCAATCATGACGGAGACCGGCTGCGCAACCCCGATCGCATAGGAAAGCTGAATTTCACAGCGGTCCGCGAGCCCAGCCGCGACCACGTTTTTTGCGACATAACGAGCCGCGTAGGTCGCGGTCCGATCCACCTTTGTCGGATCTTTGCCAGAGAACGATCCGCCACCGTGGCGGGCAAACCCGCCGTAGGTGTCGACGATGATCTTGCGTCCCGTCAACCCGGAATCCCCTCTCGGACCGCCAACGACAAACCGCCCGGAAGGATTGATCAGGTAGCGGGTCTTGTCGTCCAGCAGTTCCGCGGGAATGACAGGCTCGATCACATACCGGTGCATGTCTTCCGCGATGGTTTCCTGAGAGACGTCTTCGGTGTGCTGGGTGGACACGACCACGGTGTCGACCCGTACGGGACGGGCTCCCTCGTACTGCATCGTGACCTGGGACTTGCCGTCCGGAAGCAGATAAGGAATCAAGCCGGTCTTGCGGACTTCCGCCAGACGCCGGCAAAGCGCGTGCGCGAGCGAAATCGGGAGCGGCATTTTTTCCGGTGTTTCGTTGCAGGCAAACCCGAACATCATGCCCTGGTCTCCCGCCCCGGTGGAAAACTCATCCTCGTCCGCCCCCTGCCTCACCTCATAAGAGCGGTTCACGCCGTTGGCGATGTCCGGGGACTGCTGTCCCACCGCAGTGATCACCGCACAGGTGTCGGCGTCGAATCCGGCGGCGGGATTGTCATACCCGATCTCGCGCAGGGTAGCGCGCACGATGGGCGCAATCTCGACCGGGCTGGTCGTCGTGATTTCACCTGTGACGAGGACCATCCCCGCGGTTGCGACGGCTTCGCACGCCACGCGCGCGTTTGCGTCCTTGGTGAGTATGGCGTCCAGGACGGCGTCCGCGATCTGGTCGCAAACTTTGTCGGGATGCCCTTCCGTCACGGACTCGGATGTGAAAAACCAGGTTTCGTTTTTGTTCATGCAATCCTCCGATGTGTGTGTTCCGAGAGTGGAAATCCGACAAAAAAACCGCCTCGTTACTAGAAGAGGCGGAACCTGACTTGATCAACTTCCTCATCTTCCAGACGCGTCCGTCTGCTGGATTTGGCACCGATGCATTTCTGCCGGTTGCCGGGCTTCACAGGGCCAGTCCCTCAGCCACTCTCGATAAGAGATGAATCTATATGAAATTTGCCTGTATTCTACCATCCACCGACGGTGCATGCAAGGGTTCCGGAGAACTTGTGCAGCCAATCTCCCGCGTACCCGAAAATCCGGAGACAATGCGGATTTTTGTCGCACGCCGGTCGGCCCCGATCGCACAGCACCGCGGTAGGATGCATCCGAGAGGGGGGATCGACGATGCGGCGCATCCGGATTCTGGACATGGAAACAGCGTATGCGACAGCACTTGCGGAATACCTGTCCCGGCACTTGGATGATTGCGAGACGGTCGTCGGTCCGGCAGCGACGCAAGACAAAACCATCGAGGGATCTCAGGGAGTCCTCGACCCGAAGTATGACGCAGTGGTCGCGGGCGAAGGATATTTCAGCTGGAAGCCGGACGACGACCGGATTCCCGTGTTATACCTTTTCCCGCATCCGATGGATGCGGCATCTCTCGACGCCTCTGATACGGACAACCCGGCGAAGCTCCCGCGGCTCGGCGACGCCCACAGAATCGCATCCACTCTGGAGCGATATCTGGAATCTTCAGCGGATCCGGTTGTGGCATCCACCCTGCCGGGCAGAGCCCCAGATGCCGTTGGTGTGATCGGCGAAGGTTGCGACCGCGTGCGCTGGACCTTCCTCGCCCGACTTGCAGAACAGGCACAGGAGCGAGGAGGTCGGGTGGTCTACCTGCCCTGTCTGCCCCGCTCCCGCACCGCGTTCTTGCCGCTGTCCGCCCGCGGATCGGACACGTTGACGCAGCTTCTGCTGCTCGCAGGAGCGGGAGACTCCTGCGACAGTTCGATCGGCTCATCGCTGCACCCCTCCCGGACGGGGGTGTTGTGCGTCCGCCCGGCTGAAAACCACGAGCATCTGCTGGAATGCGGACCCGATGCCCTGCGTACGGTCGTGTCGGCGCTGGTGCGGTGGGTCGGCGGCCAGCCAGACGGATCGATCGCCATCGTCGACCTCGCCGAACTGCCCGAATCTACCGCAGCCGCGGCGTTGTCCGTCTGTACGGAGTGCCATTTGCTGATCGAGGAGGGCATTGGGGCCAGAGACGCTCCCTCGCGGTTCGCTCCGCTCCTGTCCAGACTCCCGCCGGGGTGCCGCCCCAGACGATCGGTGCTTCAGCCGCCCTGCCGGCGCGGATCGCCGGACAGCGGACCGGCGACACCATTAGCGAAATAAAGGGAGGTACAGAAAAGATGAGTCGATCCACCACCTTGTTTCCCGCCGCTACTCCCATCCGCGAACGGATCAGCACAACCGTGCTCGACCGCCTCTGCGCACATCCGGACATGGACGACCACGCGCTCAAGCGCCTGATCGCCCACACCGCCGCCCGGGAACTGTCCGGGTCCCGACTGGCGTGGAACGAGCAGCAACACATGATCGAGCACCTGTACCACGCTATGCGGGGATACGACGTATTGCAACCGCTGATGGACGATGCGGATGTCACCGAGATTATGGTCAACGGCCCCGGGCAGATTTACTACGAAGCGGGTGGAGTCCTACACGCTTCCGCCATTCGGTTCGAAGACGCGGACCATCTGTCCAATCTGATCGTCCATCTTTTTTCGCGCGGGAATCGGTCCGTCAGCCAGTCCGCCCCCGTCGCGGACGTGCGGTTGCCGGATGGGTCCCGCGCCAACGCGGTGTTGCCTCCGGTCGCACCGGACGGGCCGATCCTGACCATCCGCCGATTTACTGGTATCCGACTCCAGATGGAGGCACTGGTCAAAGAAGGCACGCTGGGGGAAGCACAGGCCTCCTATCTGTCGAAAGCGGTACGCGAGCGCCGTAGCATTTTCATATGCGGCGGCACCGGCACCGGCAAGACCACCTTTTTGAACATTCTGTCTTCCTGCATTCCCCCGGGAGAGCGGGTGGTCACAATTGAGGACTCGGCAGAGCTTCGCATCCAGGGGGCGGCCAACCTGGTCCGGCTGGAGGCGAGGACACCCGGTCCGGACGGCACCGGAGAGATCGATATGGAAGACCTGGTCCGCACGGCCTTGCGGCTGCGTCCGGACCGAATCATCGTCGGGGAGGTGCGCGGCAGCGAAGCCGCGGCGATGCTGCAGGCCCTCAACACCGGGCATCGGGGATCGCTGTGCACAGGGCACGGCAACTCCTGCCGGGATATGTTGTTCCGGCTCGCGGCGCTGGCGCACACCGCAGCCGGCCTCCCCTACTCTTCCCTGTTGCGTCAGGTCGGGACCGCGGTCGACCTGGTGATTCACATGGAGCGACTGGCCGACGGCCGCAGGGTTGTCGACGAGATCCGATCGGTCCATCCGGACGAGGAGCATGGGTTCCGACTGGAACCGGTCCCCGTCACGGGCGGGTGTGCTGTATGACGACCCCCGTGCGCGCACTGGCAGTCGCGGCGGGTTGCGCGGGGTTCTCGTTCCTGTTGTCCGGTATGTTTGTACCCGCTGGCAGGGCGAGGATTGCCGGTACAGTGGCAGGCGCGCTGCCGATGATTCCCGCGGTATTGTTCCGGATTGCACGCCGCGGAGAGCGTGTACGCAAAGAGCAGGCCGGTTACTTGTTTCAGATCTTGTTGTCTCGCTTGTCGGTCGGAGAACCGTTGGAGTTGGCCTTTGGAAGCGCTTGCGTCGAAGCTAAGCGGGTGTGGGGCGCGCACAGCCCGCTGGCGTCCGGACTGCAAAGACTGGTCAGCGATCTCGGGAGCCGCGCTCCCCT
>LSQX01117993.1_pt1 | contig 13493 bp, 15 predicted proteins | sample 654561 | NCBI WGS metagenome assembly LSQX01 (sample SAMN04489861, study PRJNA283612) | anaerobic digester metagenome | isolation source: 4 biogas reactors fed with cattle manure at either 37C or 55C with and... | place: Denmark: Kongens Lyngby | collected 2014 | reverse complement strand
CTTTAAACCCAAAGGGCCTAAAAGAAAAGACTGCAAGCAACAAGATAAACTCAAAGGGCTTATCCGCAAAGAAAGGGCTACAAGACTGGAAGGTAGCTTTGGAAAGGACAAGGAGCATTACCATCTACGTAAGATAAAAGCCCGTACAAAGGCCAATGAAAAGCTTTGGATATTTTTTGGCATTCATACTTCCAATGCCATTGAGATAGGCAGAAAGATGCTCGGGCAAAAGCAAATAGCAGCTTAAAGAACAGAAAACATTAAGATGAAACAGCTTTTTATTATTAAAGAGCTAGAACCACTATGGCTGCAACCTGCCAAAACTAACTTTTTTTCGAAAAAAATTCTTCCACACATGATTTCTAGGATAAAAAAAATCTCCCTTTGGGTATTTTTATCCAAAGAGAGATTGTTGAAAGCTGTTTTTAATCCCAAAAAGTAGAAATTATTCTATTTTCTGAAAGTGCCTACATACAGATAAGTCCTACAAAAACCAGATTAAAAGAGGGAGCTACCGAAGTTCTTGAATATTTGCAGACACGTTATATCCTTGGCTTGCTGACAAACGGTTTTAATGAGATACAACATGTGAAAATCCGTAATTCAGGTCTGGAAAAATATTTTCCATTTGTAGTAACCTCAGAAGAGGCAGGCAGCAAAAAGCCTGATATCGGAATTTTTGAATTTATCCTGAATAAAACCAATGCAAACAGAAATGAATGCATTTATATTGGTGATGAACCTGAAACAGATATTGTGGGAGCTACAGCAGCAGGCATTGATTCAGTATTGGTTACATTCGGGAAACATTTCGGAGAAACGCCGGCAACTTTCACAATAAATACCTTGTATCAGCTAAAAAAAATATTTTAGTATAACCCTGATATAATTTCTTTACTGACTTAACAAGATTGAATTTAATCAGATTGGATTCAAATTTTGGCTTTAAAAGAATCCAAATAATAAAAAAGGCTGAGTATCGTAGCGATACTCAGCCTTGTATGTTTACTAAAAAATTAATTTCTAATTTTTCGGTACAGGAAGTTCTTCACCTGATTGAGCTTTAGCTTTTGATGAGCTACCTCCACAGGTTTTATCGGCAGAAGCGCAATCAGCTTTTGCTTTGTCACCGCCGCAATCAGATTTTGCTGCAGAAGAGGTTTGAGTTTTGGAATCGCAACATGGATCTGTAGCTTTTTTCTGAACGGTTTGCTCAACTTTTGTTGATTTTGAGGTTTTTGGTGATTGATCACTCGGAAAACCAGCACTTAAGAAAGCAATAAGTGCAACAAATGAGAATAATAATGCAAATGTCTTTTTCATAGAATTTAGTTTTTTGTTATGGAGCAAAAGTAAGCACTTCATATTCGTTAACAACAATTCTATAAGTTAATGTTTTGTTAAAAAACCTACTGAACACTAGCTATAATAGTTTTCACAGCTTTAACATTCTGATTCAGTGACACATGTACTTTTGAATTAAGAGGCAGGAAAAGATCTACCCTCGAACCAAATTTAATAATACCTATTTCTTCACATTGTGATATCCGCGCTTCAGGGCGAAGATTACATACTATCCGGCGTGCAATAGCACCAGCAATCTGTCTGATCAAAATAGGCCCTACAACTTCGTTTTCAATTACCAGACTGCTTCTTTCATTCTCAATTGAGGATTTTGGCAGCCAGGCAAACATATATCGTCCCGGATGATATTTGTAATATTTTACAATCCCCCGAATTGGAGCAAAATTAACATGAACATTTGTCACATTCATAAATACTGATATCTGGAGGCGTTTATCATGAAAAAATTCATTTTCAAATACTTCCTCGATCACTACTACTTTACCATCAGCAGCGCTATAAATATCATTATCAGAATTATTTGAGTCACGTTTTGGAACACGAAAAAAACTGATCACAAAAGTCCATAGTGCAAGACTGATTATAAAAATTAAAGTCTTAGAAAGCTGAGAAACTAAAAAAAACTGGCATAGCAGAACATTAAGAATAATCAGAATTACCAGTACAGTAAAAATAATTTTATATCCTTCCTTGTGTATTTTCATTCGGATAATAAGGTTAAATTACAAAAATAATAAGATAGAAATAGATGACCGGTGCAGTAAAAAACAGAGCATCGAAACGATCGAGTATGCCTCCGTGACCCGGTAATAAAGTGCCGCTGTCCTTAACTCCGGCATCTCTTTTCAGCATTGATTCGCAAAGATCACCAAGAGTTCCGGCAATCATAATGATTAATGCCATTGCTATCCAGTGAACAAGCTGAATAGAAGTTAAGTAATAAGAAACAATTAAAGCTGTGGCAAGCCCGAAAACCAAACCGCCTATACATCCTTCCCATGTTTTGCCCGGCGACAGGCGTTTGTAAAGCGTATGTCGTCCAAAGCTTGACCCCAGAATATATGCCGCTGAATCGTAAACCCACAGAATAGCAAGGATCATAAGAAGAAGATTGGCACCTGTTAGAGGTTTGATGTTCTCACCCAATAGATATATCGATGACAATAATGATAATGGCACGGCTAAAAACATGATTCCTGCAAGTGAAATTCCTATGGACTGTGGGGATTGGGCATTGCTGTCAAACATTGCTGTTAAAAATGGAATTAAAAAGATCAATGGTATTACCCAAAGCCACTTTGCTACAATCCATCCACTGTTAAAAGAAAAAATAAGGATGAAGATTAAAGCTCCGGTAATTGTGCCTGCCACGCGGGAAGCATTGCTGGCATAAGGTCTGAAAAGCCTATAAAACTCACCCATACCAAGAATGTAAACAACAAGCATTAGAGCAGCAAAATATTTTACTCCCAGCAGGATTGATCCTACCATGACTACTGCAAATAATATTGCGGTAAGAGTACGGGTGCGAAAATTGGGAAGACTCATTATTTGGAACTACTGATTATCTGATTTGCTTTAAATGCATCCTCAACTGGCACATATAATTCTGCTTCACCAAACAGGTAAGCAGAATCCTTTTTATTGATTATCACGCTTTCAATATTTTCAGCAGCAAGCAATCCTTTCAGAATTTCAACTTTAACTACATCTGAAGAACTAAAGATCAAAGTCCATTTTTCATCCATTTCACACAAAAATTAATTAGTATCATCAAGCAAAAACAGGTAAAGTTCTTTAGGACCATGAGCGCCCATTATCAATGTTTTTTCAATATCTGCTGTTCGGCTCGGACCTGTAATTAAGCTCACCATTGAGGGCATTTGTTGCTGATATTTTTCCTTCAAAGCCTTAACAGCCTGTTTTATATCATCCACCATTTGATTGGTATTGGCAAGAACTATATGAATTTCAGGAAAAATATTTATTCGTCTTCCCGGTCCGCTGCGGGATGAAACCATGACACTTCCGTGACGGGCAATCAAAAATTCACAAAACGTAACTGCTGCTTTCATGTTTACAGCCTGTGAACGATCGTTTGTAACAGGAATACCGGATTTTAACAGCAAATTAAACAATCTTTTATTGTAACAGAATAGAGGTTCTAAATCATTTGCTTCAATAAGGTCTTCAAGATTGGATATTAATTCTTCCTGAGTTTCACAAAAAACAAACTTACCACCTGTTTTTGTAAATTCCTGTGCAAAAACAACTTCAGGGGTATCATAAAATGGTTCAAATACCTCGGCAGCCAGATCCAGGTCGGGAAATGGATTGGCAGATCTGTTTATAAGAGCATTTCTGATCCGCTTTAAAACTTTTTCTTTTGTTGTGCTATCTTCCATTTCAACATGAATATTACATGTTATTCTTTTTCATTGCCAGAAGCTGTTTCCGGATTATCCGTACTTTGAGTATCACCGATAAAGTGTAATGGTTCCTCAAACGGACGTTTACCAAAAATACTCTCTACATCTTCGCGAAATATAACTTCGTTTTTCAACAGTAACTCAGCCAGTTGAGTTAGCTTATCCTTATTTTCAGTAAGAATTTTCAAAGCTCTTTCATATGCATTTCTGACCATTGCGCTTACTTCCTCATCAATTATCTGGGCAGTACGTTCACTGTATGGACGATTGAGCATATATTCTGATTGTCCTGTTGAATCATAATAGCTTATGTTTCCTAATTTTTCATTTAGCCCAAAATAAGTAACCATTGCATAAGCCTGTTTTGTAACTTTCTCAAGATCGTTGAGAGCTCCCGTTGACACCTTTCCAAAAATCAGCGATTCGGCAGCTCGTCCTCCAAGGGCGGCTGTCATCTCATCAAAAAGCTGTTCAAAGGTAGTGATCTGACGTTCCTCAGGAAGATACCAAGCAGCTCCTAGCGATTTTCCGCGGGGAATAATAGTAACTTTCACCAAAGGATGTGCATACTCTAACAACCAGCTTATTGAAGCATGACCTGCTTCATGAAAAGCAATTACTTTCTTTTCCTGAGGTGAAATAAACTTACTTCTCTTTTCAAGACCTGCAACAATACGGTCAATAGCATCAAGAAAATCCTGCCTTTCAATTTGTTTCTTTCCTTTACGGGCTGCTATCAATGCAGCTTCATTACACACATTGGCAATATCAGCGCCTGAAAAACCGGGTGTTTGTCGTGCCAGAAATATAAGATCAATTTCAGGTTCCATTTTCAAATCACGAACATGAACCTTGAAGATAGCAAGTCTTTCTTCGAGGTCAGGTAATTCCACATGGATCTGACGATCAAAACGTCCTGCCCTGAGCAAGGCACGGTCGAGAATATCGGCACGGTTGGTTGCAGCAAGAATTATAACACCTGCATTACTGGAAAAACCATCCATTTCAGTAAGTAACTGATTTAGAGTGTTTTCACGTTCATCGTTAGAACCAGTGATCGGATTCCTGCCACGAGCACGTCCAATAGCATCAATTTCATCAATAAAGATAATACATGGCGATTTCTCTTTGGCTTGTTTAAACAGATCACGAACACGTGAAGCGCCGACACCTACAAACATTTCAACAAATTCAGAACCTGAAATAGAAAAAAACGGAACTTTTGCTTCACCAGCAACAGCTTTCGCCAGAAGGGTCTTACCCGTTCCGGGAGGTCCTACAAGTAAAGCTCCTTTAGGTATTTTGCCGCCAAGTTCCCTGTATTTCTCAGGATGCTTGAGGAATTCAACAATTTCCATAACTTCGATCTTGGCTTCTTCAAGACCTGCTACATCGTTAAAATTAATGCTTACGGTTGTATCTTTATCAAATAACTGAGCCTTTGACTTGCCAATATTAAAGATATGCCCCCCTCCTGAACCCCGGGCCATCATTCTCATTATCACAAGCCATGCAACAATAAGCAACATCATAGGGAATATCCAACCCAACGCATCACCCCATTTTTTGCGATTTTCATTAATTAAGTAAACAGGTTCTTCTAAATCTGTCTGGGCTTCTTTTACGTCTTCTTTAAATGAGTCGTACGATCCTATGGTATGTTTGAATTGTGGAGTGGATCTATGGCCTGAATAACCTTTCAGATCTTTATATTTTTCCAGTTTCAGAGAATCTTTTTTAATAAAAATTTCAGCTGTTTCAGTATTCACAACAATGATCTTTTCAATATGCTGGTTTGCAAGCATCTCCCTAAGTTCACCCCAGTTAATTTCTTTAGTAGCAGTTTCCCAGTTATTAACCCACATAAAAACAAGCAATAATGCCAAAGCAGCATAAATCCAATAAAAATTGAATTTTGACCGCATGTTTTTTGGTGGCTGCTCAAGCGGGCTTTTCTTCGGTTTATTTTTATTTTTTCCTGACATATATTTATTATTCTTCTTCCTGAACAATTTAAATACTAATATTAAAACTCAATCAGCGACTTCAAATTGTTTAAATTCCGCATCTGACCAAAAATCTTCAAGTCGGTAATAGTTTCTGGTTTGCTGCTGAAAAACATGAACAACCACATCAACATAATCAATCAGGATCCATTCAGCATTCTGATAACCCTCACTGCGCCATGGCTTTACCCCGTGTTTTGTTCTCACATACTCAACAAGACCATCCGCAATTGCCTCAACATGGGTACTTGAATTTCCATGACAGATAATAAAACTATCGCATATAGCATTCTTTATTTTTTTAAAACCAAGCTGAGCTATTTCAAGGCCTTTTTTGTCTTTAATCCCTTCAATAATAGAATCAGCAAGCTTTTCAGATGTAATTTGTATTTTTTGTCTTATCATTTTATTTACTTTGCAGTGCAAAAATAATGAATTTCAGCTTTCACACTGTAATTTGCAAATACTTACTTTTATGAACCCGACCTGGCAAATTATCAGAATAAAGAACATTCCTTCAACGAATGCGTATGCTTTATCTATGATTTCTCAAAATAAGGCAGAAGATGGAATGGTTGTTATTACCAATGATCAGACTGCCGGAAAAGGACAAGGAGAAAATTACTGGGAAAGCAAATCGGGAGAAAATCTGACTTTTAGTATAATTGTGAAACCCAAAGGTTTACAACCATCAAAACAATTCATGCTGAATAAAATCACATCGCTGGCAGTGTATGATTTTGTGAATTCAGAGATCAGTACTGGGCTAACGAGCATTAAATGGCCAAATGATGTTTATGTTGGTAATAAAAAAATTGCAGGCATATTGATTAGCAATATTATTCTGGGTAACGAGATAAGCTGGGCAATTGTGGGAACAGGCATCAATATTAATCAGGTGAAATTTGAAAGCGACGCTCCAAATCCGGTTTCTTTAAAACTAATAAACTCGCTAACATATAATCTTGAAAACTGCCTTGAACGTGTACTTTATTTTTTTGATAAAAGATTAAAACAATTAATTGAATTTGATTTTAAATCCATTGATTCAGACTATCTAAACAAGCTTTACCGCAAAGGGGTGAGTACAGATTTTATTTATGAGAACAGAAAATTAAATGCTATTATAACCGGCATAGGTGAGTTTGGTCATTTGATCCTTCAATCGGCAGATGGGAGGACTATCATGTTCGATCAGAGGGAGATAAAAATGGTTCTTTAGCTAATTGAAAATCCTATAAATCAAGTATTGAATACGCTAAAACAAAGCCTTTTATACTTTCATGGCTTAACGATAATGCAAAAGCTAAAATTTAAAGATATTTAGAGTATTTTTGCAGAACCGGCTGTCAGAGAGGAGGAAAATGTTTAAAAGATCACTATTACTGGTTGTTATATTGATAACTACCTTACCTGTGTTCTTTGCACAGGAAGCGAATTATATTTCTCATTCCCGCAAAGCTGAGCGCTATTTTCTGAAGGCTGTCAGGCAATATTCAAAAAGAGATTATGCAGGAGCCTATAAGTTAGCCAACAAAGCAACTGAGGCAGATGGCAAGTATGTTCAGGCTTGCCTACTTGCTGGCGACATAGCTCTGGAACTGAAGGATAACAGGTCTGCCATAGATCATTTCAGAAATGCTGCCTCGCTACAACCTGATTTTTTCCCAAAAGTCCATCTGATACTTGGGAATTTACTATATAACGAAGGTAATTATAATGAAGCTCTTGAATATTTCAGTTATTATTCAAAATTCATCTTAAGCGAAACCGAGAAAAATAAACATGAGAAACGTATATTAAAAGCTCAGGCGGCATCATACCTGAAAAACAATCCGGTTCATTACGAACCTGTCATTTTGAACCAAAATATTAATACATCACACAATGAATATATAAATACAGTTTCAGCCGATGGCTCTACACTGATTTTCACACGTCGTTCCGCATTGTCCGATTCCAAACCTCAAAACCGCCAGCGTGAAGAGTTTTTTAAATCTGAACTTGTAAATGGAACCTGGACTGAATCAGTGCCTTTAATAATTGACAAAGATCATGGAAACGAAGGTGCTATGGCACTTTCATATGATAATAATTTCTTGTTTTTCACTGCCTGCCACCGTTCAGATGGTTATGGCAGCTGCGATATATATTTCAGTAAAAAGAATGGTGAACAATGGACTAAACCTGAAAATCTTGGATCTACGGTAAATTCATCGCGCTGGGAATCACAGCCTTCATTTTCATCTGATGGTAAAACTCTTTATTTTGCCAGCAATCGCTCCGGAGGTTATGGCGGTTCAGATATCTGGAAAACAGTGAAACAGGAAAACGGATTCTGGGGTGAACCCGAAAACCTTGGAAGCACTATTAACACCGAAGAGGATGAAATGTCGCCTTTCATCCATGCAGATGGGCGAACATTGTATTTTTCATCAAAAGGACATTATGGGATGGGAGGTGCTGATCTTTTTGTCAGCCATTTGAACCAGGATGATTCATGGTCAGAACCGTTTAATCTAGGATATCCTATAAACACTGTTGCTGACGAGATTAACCTGGTTGTTCATCCTGACGGCAGAAGTGCTTTTATTTCCACTGATCTGGCTGGCGGAGAGGGAGGTTATGATATCTATCAGTTTGAATTATATGACGAGATCAAACCCTTACAAGTTTCTTATGTAAAAGGTCATGTGAAAGATATAAACACATCAAAGCCACTTGCAGCAAATATTGAACTTTCGGATCTGAAAAGCGGTAAAATCATCGTCAGGTCAGAATCTGACCCTATTACCGGGGAATTCATTGCTGTTTTACCTGTTTCAAAGAATTACGCATTACATGTAAATCATAAAAACTACCTCTTTTATTCACACTTTTTTGCTTTAGATACTGTTTCCGGATTTTTTAACCCGGTAAATCTTAATATTTTATTGAAACCTGTTGAATATGGGCAAGTTATTATTCTAAAAAATGTTTTCTTTGCAGTAGATTCTTATCAGATGGAATCTGCTTCGTTTTTGGAATTAAACCTTTTAGTGGATCTGTTGATTGAGAATCCTCGCTTAAAGCTTGAAATTTCAGGCCATACCGATAATACAGGTGATAATGAGTATAATCTCGTATTATCATTTAACAGGGCAAAAGCTGTTTTTGAATATCTTGTAGCTTCTGGTATTGATGAGAAACGGCTTTCATATACAGGAAAAGGAAATACTCAGCCTGTGGATACAAACGATACACCTGAAGGCAGGGCAAACAACAGAAGAACTGAATTTAAAATAGTAGAGTAGCAGATAGAGATTTTTTAAGTGTCAGAACTTAAATTGTTTATAAAGGAAATAATTAAATAACCAAAAAACCTGGATAATATGTCAGAACATAATCATGAAAAGCATAGCAGTAGTGAGAAGAGAAAAGTCTCAAAACTAAATCAGGATATTGTTAAAAAATGTGTCGATCTTTTTGACAGGCTTCCTATCGGCATTTACCGTTCTTCACCGGAAGGTGAGATTCTGACGGCAAATCCTGCTTTTATTTCATTATTGGGATATAATAATTTTGAGGATCTGGAAGGGATTGACCTTAATAAAACCCATAAGCATCCCGAAGGTCGCAAGCAGTTTATTAAAGAAGTTGAAGAAAAAGGTGAGATTTATGCCAAAGAATCTGTACTTGTTGACAGTAATGGGAATGAAATCCACGTAGAGGAGTATTCCAGAGTTTACCGGGGCGTTAGTGGAGAACATCTTTTTTATGAAGGTGTAGTAATTGACATTAATGAAAAAGTAAAGAACAGACAACGGATTGAGTTTCTAAACGGACTTAAAGAGCTTATATTTAGCACTGTAACATCGTTTATAAATATTCGTCTGGGAGATATTGACTATAAAATCACCTATTCACTTGGAAAGATTGGTGAATTTATAGGTGCTGACCGTTCGTATATCTTCCTTTTTGACGATGAAGAAATGAATTTCATGAGCAATACTCATGAGGCTCTTGCCGAAGGCATTTCGTCAGTTATTGACGATCTTCAGGATGTTTGCACCAGCAACTATCCCTGGTGGATAGATAACCTGAAAAAGAATAAAGCAATAGTCATTCGCAATGTAAAAGACCTGCCTGTTGAAGCACAGAGAGAGAAAAAGATCTTTATGAAACAACATATCAAATCATTGTGTTCTGTACCTATGTTTTTTGATTTCCGGCTTATTGGTTTTTTGGGTTTTGACATGGTGGGTTCACATAAAACGTTTGATGATGATATACTTGAATTACTTGATATTGCAGCAAGTCAGTATTCAAATATTTTGAATTATTATAAATCTGAGCGTGAACTTATTGAACACCACAAACAACTTCATAAATTGGTTGATGAAAAAACCGCTGAAATTGTAAAAGCAAACGAACAACTGAAAATTATTGCTGAAAACAGTAGTGATGTGATCTGGACTGCTGATATGGATCTAAACTTCATCTATATTAGTCCATCTATATATAATTTTCTCGGATATACAACCGAAGAATACTCTGCACTTCCTTTTGATAAGCGTTTACCTCCGGAATCATCAAAAAAGCTTAAAGATGTTTATATAGAAGAAGTAGAATTAATCAATTCGGGTAAAAAGAAGTTTGATGAAAAATCTAAAAGTCTTGAAATACAGTATTTATCAAAAAGCGGAGAAAGGATCTGGGCTGAAGTTAGTTTTGGATTTACTTTTGATACCAATGGTAAACCAACAGGAGTCCACGGCATAGCACGTAATATAAATGAACGCAAACAAGCTGAGATTATTTACAAACAATATAGCGACAGATTTAAAGTATTGGTGGAAAACACTTCTGACTGGATCTGGGAATTAGATACAAATGGGGTTTTTACCTATACCAATCCTGTTTGTGAATCTATGACAGGTTATACTGTTGATGAAATTATAGGTAAGTCTTTTACCTTTATCCTTGATCCGTCGTGCTGTGAAGATAATCTTAAATTTTTCCAGAGTTCAATTCTTCTAAAAAAACCAATCCAGAATCATGAAAATATTGCAGTTCATAAAAATGGCCGGAAAATCAATCTCCAGATAAGCTTTGTTCCGATTTTTGATGATAATGACGATTTTATTGGCTTAAGAGGTATTACCAGAGATATAACCGAGAAGAAGAGTTTTGAATCCATCCTGCTGCAATCATATCAGAAAGCATCTCAACACATGCGTAATACACTCCTGGGTCATATTGAATGGGATAATAATCTTGAGGTTCTTGAATGGAATAATGCAGCGCAAACCATATTTGGATATAATAAATCAGATGCTCTGTTTGAAAATATGATTGAAAAGCTGATTCCAAAGGAAAGTCGTAAAGAAATTTTAGAGATTTTCTTAGCAGCGGTTCATGACCAAAAACCAACGAGAACTATTACTAAATGCATGACTAAAGATAAAAATTTAATTCAGTGCGAATGGTTTAATACCCCTATTACCGATGAAGCTGACAATATCACAGGAATGGCATCCTTGGTCAGAAAAATTTAAAAACCGAACAATATTGATTTAGCTCAATTTCAATCTTTATTTAACAAGTTTTCAGTAATTTATCAATGATTAATGAAAACAATTTGCTAAATTTGAGGCATTAAATTTATGACAGATAATATTCAGGTTTTATTTTAATAAACAACATATTATTAAACAACTTTAAAAATTAATTGATATGAGTAGTTCCGGTTCAAAATTCTTATTGGGCTTTTTGGCAGGTGCTGCCGTTGGAGCCCTGGCAGGTATATTATTTGCTCCCGACAAAGGATCTGAAACTCGTAAGGTGCTTAACGAAAAGGCAAAAAAAATCAAGGATGATCTTCAGCAAGATCTGAATGAAAAGATCGATGAATTAAAAGATTATTTTGATGAAAACGTTGAAGAAGTAAAAACAAAAGCTTCGAAAACAGCACAAAAAGCATACAACAAGGTTGAAGCAAAGAAAGCTGAAAAATAAAAAAATAGCCAATTAATTTTAATTATGTTAAAATCCGGATTTGCAAAGGTCATAACAGATATGACTGATAGCATACGTAAATATATTGAAATTCGCCTGAATCTTGCCAAGCTTGATGTGTTGGAGAAATCGGCCAAGATCTTGTCTTTATTACTATCAGCCATTTTTCTTTTCATCATTTTTATGCTGTTTCTTTTTTTTATTTCATTAACAATAGCCAAATGGCTTGGACAACTAATGAACAGCGATGCACTGGGCTATCTGATAATAGCAGTTATTTATCTGATTTCTGGTATTATAGTCTTACGCTACAGACGGAAGTTATTTTTGGGTTCAGCAATCAAACATTTATCCGAGATTTTTTTTGAAGACACAGAAGAAGATGAGAATGAAAAGGATCAAACTTGAAAAAATGAGTTCATTACAAGATATTGCTCTTGAAAAAGAAAGGCATCGTCATCTTGCACTTAAAACTGAAATTGAATTAAAGGATCAGTTAGAAGATGTTAAACAGATTTTTGCGGTTCGAAATATATTTTACGAATTAAGAAGTCAGTCGTGTTCATTTCTAAAAAACTCGGTAATGAGGATTTTCAGAAAGAAGAATACATAAATTAAAACTCTAACATCCTTTTTATCAGCCACTTACTACATTGCAAACTATTTTAAACATTTAAATAACTTTATTAAAACCAAAGCCTATGTCGTTTGTATTAAAACCACTGCCTTACCCTATGGATGCGCTCATGCCTTATATTGATGCGCGTACCGTTGAATTTCATTACACAAAACATCATCAGGGTTATGTAAATAAACTCAATGAGCTGATCAAGGAAAGTAATTTTGAGGACAAATCGCTTGAGCAAATCATTAAAGAATCAACAGGACCAATATTTAACAATGCAGCCCAGGTTTGGAATCATTCTTTTTATTGGGACAGTCTAGCTCCAGCAGCAAAAAAAGAGCCAGGTGGAAAAATTAAGCAATTGATTGACAATGAATTTAATGGATTCGAAGCATTCAAAGAAAAGTTTTCAAATATGGCTGTAACATTGTTTGGTTCAGGATGGTGCTGGCTTGTTCAGCAGGCTGACGGAAAACTACAGATCATTCAGACAAACAATGCCGAAACGCCTCTTACTACTGATATGAATCCACTGCTTACATGCGATGTGTGGGAACATGCTTATTATCTCGATTATCAGAATCGCAGGCCTGATTATGTTAAGGCATTCTGGAATGTTGTGAATTGGGAAGCAGTTGAATCCCGTTTAAAATAGCCCGGCTCTTAATACAAAAAAATTTATCTTAATACTTGTTTAGACTGATATCGGGTAATTCACTTAACTTTCGCAAGTTCAATAAATAAAAGAAAATGAGATAAAAAGCAGCATATTTATTTTGTTATGTTATTGAAATTCAATAACTTTGCTTTATCAAATAAACAAGATAAAATATGCTGCAGCGCAAAAGTACAACAATTATTTCAGAGATAAAAGACTTTTTTACTTCAAGTGAAAAAGCAATTTATACGGTTTTGACAATTTTAAGTTCTTTGACATTATCAGAAAAACAATTGGGCATAGATAGCAAATGCAATAACAAGTTTAAAAACATTAACAAATTGTTGCTGTCTGTGATTTTTCCGTTTTTCGAAGTAAAAGATATCTGGCATTATAGGCAATCAAGCTTATAT
>LSQX01380239.1_pt1 | contig 13494 bp, 13 predicted proteins | sample 654561 | NCBI WGS metagenome assembly LSQX01 (sample SAMN04489861, study PRJNA283612) | anaerobic digester metagenome | isolation source: 4 biogas reactors fed with cattle manure at either 37C or 55C with and... | place: Denmark: Kongens Lyngby | collected 2014 | reverse complement strand
CAAATCTCAATCGATGAGGCTTTCCTCGACATGACGGGGACTGAGCGCCTCTACGGGAAACCACGCCAAGCGGCGATGCTCCTTAAAAACAGGATTAAAAATGAGCTGGGACTCACCCTCAGCGTCGGTATTGGGGCCTCGCGTTTTATTGCCAAGATGGCCAGCGGTTACGATAAACCCGATGGGCTGTGTCGTATCTCTGTCGGTAACGAACAGTGGTTCATCGACACCATTGGCTTAAAGAAGCTGTTCGGCATTGGAGAGGCAACTTTGGCCACCTTGAAACACCACTCTATCACCACTCCGGCCCAAGTGAGGGAGTTCTCCCTCGAACACCTAAAGTCACTTCTGGGGGAGTCGGGGGGACTCTACCTCTACCAAGCGTGTCGCGGGATAGACCCGGGGGTCCACACCGGAATCACTAAGTCACGCTCTATCAGTACCGAGAACACCTTTAGCACCGACCTCGATAACGAGGAGGAGCTATTTCGTCACCTCCTCAATATGAGTCACGACGTTATGTTCAGAGCCCTGCAGGAGGGGCTCTACTCCTCAACAGTCGCCATTAAGGTGCGCTTTAGTGACTTTACTACAGTCAGTGCCCAGAGGGCCTTAGACCACCCCCTCTATTCGGGGGAACAGATCTACGAGGTGGCCAAAGAGCTCCTCAGAAGCAGGTGGCGTCCTCCCAAAAAGGTGCGCCTCTTAGGGGTGGGCCTCTACGCAGTCACTGAAGAGGGTCCCCCTATCCAACAAGAGCTTTTTGATGACCCCTATCGTCGTAAAGGAGAGCTGGAGAAGGCGGTCCTCTCGCTGCGCTCCAAGGGGCGCAGTATCCAAAAGGCGAGCCTCTTGGAAGAGGACGAAAAGTGACCCTCCTCTTGCTAGAGACTCTCTATTGGTGGTAAAGTAGCGGTGAATTAGGGAGTAGAGCATGGGACTGCATATTGTGTTGTTTGAACCAGAAATTCCGCAGAATACGGGCAATATTGCCCGCACTTGTGGTGCTATTGGGGCAACTCTCCATTTGGTCCACCCCTTAGGGTTTGAGTTGAGTGACCGCTACCTTAAACGCTCTGGTCTCGACTATTGGCACCTCCTTAATATTAGAGAGTGGGATTCGATTGACCATTTCTTAAAAGAAAACAGCTACGCTCCCCTCTGGTTTTTCTCCACTAAAGCACCCCGCCTCTACAGTGAAGCAAATTATGGAGATGAGGCCTACCTAATTTTTGGAAAAGAGACGGGGGGAATTCCCGAATCAATTTTGAACAACAATTGGGAACGCTGTGTTAGAATACCTATCAGGGAGGAGGCCCGCTCCCTCAACCTCTCTAACAGTGTCGCTATTGGGGCCTTTGAGTGGGAGCGACAACACCATTTTTGGGGTCTTAAGGGGAAAGGAGGCGTGGGATGAGTAAAATAGGATTTATCGGGTGTGGCACCATGGGCTCAGCTATTGTAAAGGCCATAGCCCCCCACACTAAGGAGAAGATTCTCCTCTACGACATTGATGAGATGGTGGCCATCTCCTTGGCCAAGATTTCGGGTGGAGTTTCACTCCCCTTGAAGGAGCTCCTCAGCGAAGCCGAGACAATTGTTTTGGCAGTCAAACCCCAAGTCCTCCCCCTCCTCTATGGAGATCTCTACCAGGCAACCGAGAAGCGGTGGATCTCCTTAGCCGCCGGTGTCTCTTTAGAGACTCTGGTGAGTAACTTGGGCAGTGAAGAGGTTATCAGGATAATGCCCAATATTGGGGCTGAAGTCTCCCGTTCTGTCACAGCGGTCACCCCCTGCCTGGGGGCTTCCAAAGAGTTTATCAAGGAGACGCTGGCCTTAGTAGAGAAGTTTGGCTCAGCACATATCTTAAAAGAGGAGCACTTGGCCGCTTTTATTGGGGTCTCAGCCTCGGCAATTGCCACCTGTTTTGAGTTTCTCCACGGGATTGCCCTTGGCGGAGTGCAACAAGGACTCCCCTATAAAGAGGCGCTGGCCCTCATCAGCGAGACGATGGAGAGTGCCACTGCTCTGATTCGTCAAGGGGAGAGACACCCCCAAGAGTTACAGACAGGGGTCTGCTCCCCTCAGGGAACCACCATTGAGGCCTTAAACGTGGTCTTTGACAACTCGTTAGCCGGGATTCTGATGGAGTCGGTATGGGCAGCGAGTGAGAGAGCTTTAGAGTTAGAAATGTTAGCAAAAAAAGAGAATAACTAGAGGAAGGGTATGATTGATCTAAGAGAGTTAAAAGAGCGTCGCGACGAGATTGCTGCAAACATCAAGAACCGTGGAATGCAGGTAGACATCGACAAAGTGATTGAGCTCCAAGAGGAGCGCAGTCAGTTACTCAAAAAGGTCGATGAGCTACGCTCAAGGCGTAACGAGAATGCAGCCAAAATGAAGGGGAAACTTGAAGCTGAGGTGCGCACCCAATTGATCGAAGAGGGGAAGAGCCTCAAAGAGGAGATTAGCCAAGTTGAGGCTGTCTTGAAAGAGGTTGAAGAGAACTACCTCTCTCTGGCCAAAACTATCCCCAACTACGCCTACCATGGGATACCTATCGGTGTTGGTGAGGCTGATAACCGTGAAATCAAGAAGTTTGGAGAGCCTTCCACCTTCTCTTTCACCCCTCACGACCACATTAAGTTGGGCGAGGATCTCGATCTGATCGATTTTGATACCGCCACTAAGGTGACAGGACCCAAGTTCTACTACCTCAAAAATGAGGCAGTCTACTTAGCCCTCGCCTTAGAGCGCTACGCCCTCGACATCTTAAAGAAGCACGGCTTCACTCCGGTGTTGACCCCCGACCTAGCCAAAGAGGAGATCTTGGAGGGGATTGGTTTCAACCCCCGTGGCGAAGAGAGTAATATCTACTCCATTGCCGACACCGATTTGTGTCTGGTGGGGACAGCTGAGATCACCTTGGGTGGTTACCACGCCAATACAATCTTAGAGAGGGGGGAGCTCCCCATTAAGTTTGGGGGAATCTCCCACTGTTTCCGCCGTGAAGCGGGGAGTGCCGGTCAATTCTCGAGGGGACTCTACCGGGTCCACCAATTCTCTAAGGTGGAGATGTTTGTCTACACCTTCCCCGAGAAATCAGAAGAGGTGCACGAACAACTTTTAGCAATTGAAGAGGAGATGTACCAGGGGCTCGACCTCCCCTACCGGGTTGTTGATACCTGCTCGGGAGATTTGGGAGCGCCTGCTTTCCGTAAATATGATATCGAAGTGTGGATGCCCAGCCGGGGCGATTATGGTGAAGTTACCAGTACCAGTAACTGTACCGACTACCAGGCGCGGCGTCTTAATATCCGCTACCGCGATGAGGATGGGACGATTCGTCACCCCCACCTCCTAAATGGGACCGCTATTGCAGTCTCCAGAACTATTTTAGCCATCATGGAAAATAATCAAAGGGAGGATGGGTCAATTGCGATGCCGGCGGTGTTGGTCCCCTATCTGGGGTTCTCTGAAATAAGGGGTAAGTAATGAAAAAATTGGATGAGTCGGCTTTAGGGACAGACTTTTATGAACTGACGATGATGCAAGGCTATTTCCTTGCTGATAACAACCCACTGGTTGTCTTCGATATGTTCTACCGCTCAAATCCATTCAATGGTGGTTACGTTGTTTTTGCCGGTCTTAACGACCTCTTAAAACGGATCGAATCGTTCGCCTTCAGCCAAGGCGATATCGACTATTTAGCCTCACTCAATACCTTTGATAAGCGGTTCCTCAAATACCTTGAAGAGTTCCGCTTCCAAGGGCGCATTGAGGCTGTTGAGGAGGGGACAATTGTCTTCCCCGGCGAACCCTTAATCAGAGTTGAAGCAACACTAATGGAGGGGCAGCTCATAGAGGGGATGCTCCTCAACACAATCAACTTCCAGTCACTGGTGGCCACCAAGGCCTCCCGCATCTACAATGCCAGCAACAACGGGGAGTTCATGGAGTTTGGCTTTAGACGCTCCCAAGGACCCGATGGGGCTCTCAGTGCTTCACGGGGCGCCTATATCGGGGGAGGATCTGCTACCAGTAACACTTTAGCTGCCAAGGTCTTTGACATTCCGGTGGCCGGGACTATGGCCCACTCGTGGGTGATGAGCTTTGAGAGTGAATTAGAGGCCTTTAGGGCTTTTGCCGAGATCTACCCCGACCACACCATCCTCTTAATTGATACCTACGACACCTTGGGTTCGGGAATTGAGAATGCCATTATAGTGGGGCAAGAGTTGAAGGCTAAGGGAAAGAACTTTGGGATACGCCTCGACAGTGGAGATCTCTCCTACCTCTCACGGGAGATTAGGGATAAATTGGACCAAGCCGGTCTTAACAAAGCCCGCATCTACGCCTCCAACGACCTTAATGAACACATCATTGAGACCCTAATCCACGACAATGTCCCCATCGATTCGTGGGGGATTGGGACCCACCTTGTCACCGGAGGCTCGCAAGCCTCCCTCAATGGGGTCTATAAACTGGCAGCCAGACAATTAGATGATGGGTCTTGGCTGGAGACGATGAAGATTACCAACACTTTCGAGAAGGCAACTAACCCGGGGCGAAAGCAGGTGTGGCGCTTCTTTGACGATTGTGGCTCACCCTTAGCCGATTTAATCACCTTGGAAGATGAGAAGATCTCCCTTGACGAAGATTACGTCTTCTACCACCCCTTTAGTGAAGTTGACTTCTTCACTATGCGTCAGGGGCGCTTCAAGAGTGTAAAACCACTGTTGCAACTCTGTATGGATGGGGGGAGAAGGACCCAACCTAACCCTCCGATTAAATCGATCCAAGAGTATGCCTTAGCGGGGTTAGCTTCGTTCCACTCAACCTATAAGCGTCTTATGAACCCCCACATCTATAAGGTCTCCCTCTCAAGTGAACTCAAGAGACTGAAGACCCGCTTAGCTGTCGAGGGGCTCCAAAAACTCAATAGTCGTTAAGGTAATCAAAAACCCCTTGGGCAATTGCCTGAGCCATCTTGGTTTGCCACCCCCTCTCCCTCATCATCCGCTCTTCGGCGGGGTTACTTATAAAGCCAATCTCAACCAAGACTGAGGGGGTTTTAGCCCCGTTAAGGACCCATAAATCTTGCTCTTTAACCCCCCGATTCACCAAAGCGGGAAAGGAGCGCTCCATGGAGCGGTTAACGGCGCTGGCCAAAAGGAGATTTTGTCGATTGAGAGAGGTGTTGAGGTTGGTAGCGGTAGCCGTGGCATAGCGCATAATTTGCCAGTCACTGCTGGAGGCATCTAAGAAGTGGACCCAGTGGCTACTCTTCTTTATCAAGACCTCAAAGCCTTGAGCAGCCGGTGAAGTTGAAGAGTTGGCATGGATTGAGATAAAGAGGAGGCCTTGCCCCACCCCCGGGTCGTGCCCGGCAACCAGAGCCACCCTCTCTTGAAGGGTGAGGAAGTAATCCCCATCCCGTGTTAAGGTCACCTGTAGCCCCCCCTTCTCCAACTCATTAGCCAAGAGTTGACTAATCGCCAAGGTGATCTCCTTCTCTTGTACGTGGGCCCCCAAGGCTCCGGGGTCTTCCCCACCGTGACCGGCATCGATAATGACCCCCTTAACGGGATAGGTGAAAGGGGTGGCAAACAGAGGGGCACTAAGCAGTAAGATTAAGAGGGGGATAACGAGGCGCTTCATGTCACCTGCCACTGCTCAATTAATTGGTAAAAGTCGGTTTTATAGAGGGCTAAACGGCGGGCCATCTCCTCTTGGAGATGGTTGTCTTGGTAGCGCCGAACCCGACGAATATAGTTCTTCCCCCCAATTTGGCGCACCCCGAGAGAGCGGGTGTGGACTCGGTTAATCCCCACCGCTGCACTGCGGTCTTCAATCACAAACTGGCGCTCATAAAAGGAGGTGACGAGGAGGGGGGTATTGTAGATGGGGTATCCGTAGAGCCACGAGCGCACCCCAAAGTCGAGGGTTTGCCAGTAGTCACTCTCAATCTCTTCGTCAAAGCCCCGTAACCTCTGAAAGAGGGCCCTCTCATAGAGCCCCACCCCTAAATAGGGGTAGAGGGTCGCCTCCATCTCATCTTTGGGGAAGAATGAGATGGGGTCAATCAAGTTGTTCCTGATTAAAGGGATTTGGATTGAGGGGATCTTCTCCCCATTGCGGTTAGTTAAAATGGGGGTGACCATCGAGGGTTTATCTCCCCTATTGAGGATCTCTATGGCCGCCTCAAAGTTGGCAACTTGGTAGCGTAAATCGCTACGGGTAAGGTAGAAGAAGGTTGAGTAGCACTCGTTGGCCAACACATTACCCATCACCCCCAAAGTGGCAGGCACCTTGAAGACGATAAATGTGACCGAGGGGAATCTCTTTATGAGGTCGCTGATTCGCCCCTGCTCCTCATACATTAAGACGTGCAAAGGCCAGCTGTAGCGCTCTATGAGGTGCTCTATCGAGCGGGCCAAAGCTTCGCCCCGCTCCAGACAGACGACACCGATCGAGAGGGGCTGCTCGCGGTGGAGCAAACTTATCCTCTTCCCAATATCTTGCTTTCTGTGAAATATTTGGTAACTACTCTCCATTATCTAAGAATACTATATCCTCAGGCCTAAAAAGTACATCACTTTTCCCTTTTCGGACGCTGGAGGGGATATCTCGCCCTTGGCGACCAGCCATTTTCAAGATTTCGGTACTGTTGTAGTAGGGGACCGCTTTGGCAATTTTGTTGATCATCACCACATCGCCATCATGGAAGACCCCTTCAACAGCGACCACTCCGCTGGGGAGGAGACTCTTGTGGGCTCGTAAGGCGGCTACCGCCCCCTCGTCGATCCAGATTGTCCCCTCGGGTGAGGTGTTAATTATCCAGCGCTGGCGCTGTTTAAGCCCCTCTTTGGCATGGAAGAGGGTCCCTAGGCTCTCCCCTTGGTAGATTCGCTGTAGCACATCCTCTTCGTAACCACTGGCGATTACAGTGGCACAGCCGGCAAAGGCGGCAATTTTAGCAGCTAGTAGTTTGGTGCGCATCCCCCCTGTGGAGAAAGCCCCACTCGTCCCCCCTCCATACCCCAAGATTGTCTCATCGATGGTGGCCACCTCATTTAAGAGTTGGGCATCGCTATGTAAGCGGGGGTCTTTATCGTAGAGTCCATCAATATCGGTGAGGATGATTAACAAATCGGCATCGATTTTACTCGCCACAAAGGCGCTGAGGCGGTCGTTGTCGCCAAAGGCAGTCCCAATCTCGGCAATACTGACCACGTCATTCTCGTTAATAATAGGGACAACTCCCAGAGCCAAGAGGGTATCGATCGAGTTCTTCAGGTTAACAAAGGTTTTGCGCTGATTCATATCACTGCGGGTGAGGAGGATCTGGGAACAAATTGAGTCGTGTTTCTTAAAAGCGCTGCGGTAATAACTCATTAAAAGGGGTTGCCCAATCGAGGCACACGCTTGACGCAGGGCTATTTGGCGCACTGCTGAGGTTCGTTTAAGTTCACGGGCCCCCAACCCAATCGCTCCTGAAGAGACAAGGAGGACTTGGACCCCCCTCTCCCTGAGGGCAATAATGTCACCCACTACCCTCTCAATCCGGGCAGTATCAATCCCATTCTCTGAGGAGAGGAGGTTTGTCCCCACCTTAACCACTACCCGCTCAACTTTACTGAAATCGCGTCCCATTACTCTTCACCGCCATACAGCTCTGATTTATCGTTATCTAGGTCAATATGTTTAAAGGGGCGCCCTTCAGCGTAGGGGGCCACGATATGCCCCTGACCCCCTAAGAGCCATTTAGAGGTGACAAGGCCATTGAGCCCCACCGGGCCACGGGCGTGGATCCGTTGAGTTCCAATCCCCACCTCAGCCCCCAGTCCATAACGGAACCCATCGGCAAAGCGGGTTGAACAGTTCCAAAAGACATCGGCTGAATCAACTTCCCTTAAGAATCTCTGGGCAGTGGATTTATTCGAAGTTATAATCGCATCGGTGTGGTGGGAGCCATACTTAGTGATATGCTCCACCGCCTCCTCATAGGAGTCGACCACCTTGATGGCCATTATGTAGTCTAAAAACTCGGTCTTAAAGTCCTCTTCACTGGCTGCTGCACACTCAATTATCTTCTGAACCCGCTCATCCCCTTTGAGGAGGACATTCCACGGTTTAAGGGCCTCTTGAAGTTTGGGGAGGAACTCTTGGGCTACGCTGCTATGTACAAGAAGGGTCTCCACTGCGTTACAGACCGCCGGGTATTGGCACTTAGCATCAACTGTCACCTTAACGGCGAGGTCAGCATCGTACTCATGGTCGACGTAGATAGCACACAATCCATCGGCATGCCCCAAGACGGGAATCTTGGTGTTGTCCATAATGTAGCGCACAAATTCGTTAGACCCACGGGGAATTAAGAGGTCGATTACATCGTCGAGCTTGAGGATGGTGGCCACATCTTCACGGCTCTCCATATGGACAATCCAGTCACTGCCGGCACTAAAGGGCTCCAGTGCCTCCCTTATAACTGCCACCAACTCAATATTGGTCTCGAGGGCTTCACTGCCCCCCTTAAGGACAATACCGTTACCACTTTTAAGGGAGAGGGCAATGATTTGAATCAGGGCATCGGGTCGACTCTCAAAAATCATCCCAATCACTCCGATGGGGACGGTAACCCTCTCCAAGAGGAGTCCCTCATCCAGGAGGCGTCGCTCTTGGACCTCTCCAATGGGGTCTCGTAAAGCAGCTACTTGCTCAATTCCTTCACAAGCATCACCTAGTTTAGTCTCATCAAAAAGGAGGCGCTTTTGGAGAACCAGAGCTAAGTTAGCCTTTTTGGAGCGCTCCATATCGCTCTGATTGGCCTTAAAGATCCTTTGTGAATTCTCTTTAAGGGCACCACTGATGGCTAACAACATCGCATTACGCTTCGCTGGTGGGAGGGTCGCCAATCTCCTCTGTCCACTTTGCATAGCATAGACTTGAGCTTTAAAGTTTGCCTTATCCATAGCACCCTCCCCTTAATATGATAGGTTCAGATTACTGAGAAACAGGAAGTGAATCAAGGGAGGCACTGAAAACTTTCCGTTGTGTTTTAGAAAATATAATGGTAAACTTCTAGATGCTTGAGGCAAAATAAGGGGGTTCTTATGGGTATGAAAAAGGGGTACAGAATAATAGTGTCACTTCTTGTCTGTTTAGGGACTCTCCTCCCTTTGGTAGGTCAGCCACTGCCTGAGAAGGGGGGCAATGAAGCCACCGACGCTCTGGGGAGGAGTGTGACTCTCCAACCCCCCATTGAGACCATTGTAATAGCCGGGAGGGCGGCTATTATGCCGGCCGACGCCCTCTTTATGTTTCCGATTGTTAACCAAAGTGAAGTAATTTTAGCTAAAACCGATCAGGGCTTGGGCGACTTCTTCCCCCTCTTAGATCCTAAATATGGGACAACCGAGCGTCTGGGACAGAAAGTGGGGGTGGAGGAGATTTTGGCCTACAACCCCTCCCTCGTTATTACTAAAGCCAATAACTACGACTCGGTGGTAAAGCTCCTTGAACCATTTAACCTCCCCCTCTTTGTGATGGATTTAGAGACCTCTGAGGGGTGGAAGGAGGAGTTGGTTGAGTTGGGTAAGCTCCTTGGCGATAGAGAGTCCCCCCAGAGGGTCATTAACCTCTTTAATCAACGTGAAGCAGCTGTTGATCAAAGAATAGCAACTCTCAATGATGAACAAAAACCAACAGTACTGGTCTTACAAACCTCTCTCTCCGATGGAGTGAGTGCTTTTAGTGTTGCTCCCAACAACTGGATTCAAACAATGATTGTCGAACGCTCGGGAGGAGTCCCAATCTGGGTTGAGGAGGGGTTCACCGCCAACTCTTGGCGCAAAGTCTCTTTTGAGCAAATCGCCAGCTGGGACCCCGATGAGATTATCTTGGTCAACTACAGCTCGCCGCCCGATCAGTTTATTGAAGAGATTAAAAACAGTCGTCACTGGGCTACTTTGAAAGCTGTAAAGAATGGGAAGCTCTACTCGGCGCCGGCCGATTTAACGAGCTACTTCCAATCGGACAGCCGCTGGATTTTGGCCCTTGAGTGGCTGGCAGCCAGGCTCCACCCCACCCTTTTTGCCAACTTCTCAATGGAAGAGGCGATTCGCTCCTTCTATCGAGAGTTCTACTTAATTGAAGATGAAGCGGTCTTGACCACCTTGGTTGATGCCTACCAATGGAGGAGCCACTATTAAGCCGAAACGGGGTCTGATTACCCTCCTCCTGCTCCTTATTAGCCTCTCTCTTCTCTCTCTCACCCTGGGTCGCTACCCCCGTCCCGGCTTTTCCAACCCCTTTAAGGGAGGCTTGATGGGGCAGATAGTCCTCAATGTACGCCTCCCTCGCCTCCTTTTGGCAATTTTTGGGGGAGCCAGTTTGGCCATGGCCGGCTTTGTCTTCCAGATGCTCTTCAATAATCCTCTGGTTGAGCCCGGCTTCTTAGGGGTCTCCCAAGGGGCTGCTTTTGGGGCTGCACTGGCAATCACACTGGGTGGTTCTCTCCTTATAGTTCAACTGAGTGCCTCCCTCTTTGGTCTCTTAGCCCTCGCCAGCTCCTATTGGCTGGCTCGTAAATTTACCTATGGGGGGTGGATCTTACGTCTTGTTTTAGCCGGGATAACAATGGGAGCCCTCTATTCAGCCGGGTTATCGATCATTAAATTGGTCGCCTCCCCTACCACCAGCTTACAGGATATAACCTTCTGGATGATGGGGGGATTATGGAATACCACCTGGCAAACTCTCTGGTCGGTAATGCCTACCATGCTCATTATTAATAGTCTCTTGCTAATCTTCCGCTGGAGGGTCAACCTCCTCTCCCTTGATGAGCGTACTGCCCACTCAATTGGGATTGCCATTAATCGGGAGAAAGCGCTCTTACTCTTCTTGGCTACCGTAGCTACCACCTCGATTATCTCGGTGGCTGGCCTAATTGGGTGGGTTGGCTTAATTATCCCCCACTTAGCCCGTCGCCTCTTTGGAGCCAATGCCCGCTATGCCCTCCCTGCCTCAATGCTCTTAGGCTCCCTCTTTCTGGTAGCCAGTGACACTTTGGGACGCGCCCTCCTCTCTAGTGAAATTCCATTGGGGGTTTTAACCAGCTTGGTGGGGGCTCTCCTCTTTGTCCTCCTCTTTGCCGGCAAAAGGGGGGAAAAGATATGAAGAGTGCTTTTGAATTACAGGGTGTCAGTTACAGTTACCCCAACTCCCAAAAGCGGGCTGTCGAAAACCTCACTTTAAAGATTGAGGCGGGTAAGACAACTGCTTTGCTGGGTCCCAATGGAGCCGGAAAATCGACCGTCTTAGATCTTTTAATCAATTGGAAAAAGTGTGAAGCAGGCGCAATCACCCTCTTTGGGGAGCCTTTAACCAGTTACAGTCGTCGCTCTTTAGGGCGTATTGTCAGTCTGGTACCCCAAGAGGAGCTCTCACGCTTCTCCTTTAGCGTCTTAGATTATCTCCTCTTTGGACGCTCTCCCTATCTCAACCATCTAGCCACTCCTTCAACTTTAGATATTGCGATTGCCAAAGAGGCTTTGGCTATGGTCTCACTCGAAGAGCTGGAAGAGCGCCCGGTTCTAGCCCTCAGCGGAGGAGAGCACCAACTGGTCCTCCTGGCACGGGCTTTGACACAACAACCCAAAGTTCTCCTTCTCGATGAACCCACCAGCAGTTTGGATCCGGGCAATACCGCAAAAGTTTTGGCGATTATGGAGCGCTTATCGAGTGAAGGGATTACCCTCCTTTTCACCACTCACGATCCTTCGATAGCTGCTGAATGTGCCGATAATATTGCGATGTTGAAGGGGAGTCGGCTCCTTACCAATGGACCAAAAGAGGAAGTTCTCACCCAACATCTTCTCTGTAAACTTTACGATACTCCCATGGAAACGTTTCAAGTTGGTGACAGATTGATCGTAACCCGTCGGATATAAGGCTCATTTATTCTCATTTTGGTCCTATAATTTGACAAAAAGAATATTAAACTGCCCCATATTGGGGTATAACACAAAAAAGGGCTCTTCTATCACCTATTTTTACACATTTTCCCATTTTCTCTGTACAAAGATTCCTCTCCGTTGTAGAATGAACCTACATCAAAAAGCAAACGAAAAGGAGTCAAAAGATGGAAAAACTTTTTAAGCTCTCTGAGCACAAGACAAATGTGCGAACAGAGATCTTGGCGGGTGTAACAACCTTCTTGACGATGGCCTACATCCTGATTGTTAACCCCTTGATCCTGTCTGATGCAGGAATGGACTTCGGGGCAGTCTTTACCGCGACTGCACTCTCATCAGCTATCGCTACTTTGGTAATGGCCTTTTGGGCGAATCTACCCTTTGCACTGGCACCGGGGATGGGACTTAACGCCTTCTTCGCCTATACGGTTGTTATCGGAATGGGTTACAGCTGGCAGACAGCTCTAACTGCAATTCTTATCGAGGGAATCATCTTTATCATACTATCAGCATTCAATATTCGTGAAGCGATTGTTAACTCGATTCCTGAGAACGTTAAAAAGGCTATCAGTGTCGGTATAGGACTGTTCATTGCCTTCATTGGACTACAAAACGCCGGAATTATTGTCGGCGGAGCAACTCTGGTAGAGTTGGGTAATATTAAGCAAGGTGATGCCCTGTTGGCTATTATCGGAATCGTTATCACCGGTGCTTTAGTTGCCTACAAGGTCAAAGGGGCCCTCTTAATCGGTATTGTAGCAACTACCCTTATCGGTTGGCCCATGGGAATCACCCAGTATGCGGGAGGAAACTTCCTGCCCCCATCATTGGCTCCTACCTTCTTTAAATTTGATTTCAAGAACATCTTTACCGTTGATATGTTGGTGATTATCTTCACCTTCCTCTTCGTCGACATGTTCGACACGGTAGGAACCCTGATTGGGTGTAGTACCAAGGCGGGGATGCTCAAAGAAGACGGCTCTATTCCTAACTGTAAAGAGGCTCTTTTGGCCGACGCCATCGGAACCACAGTTGGTGCTGTCTTAGGTACCTCGACTGTGACCACCTATGTTGAGAGCTCGGCTGGTGTAGCAGAGGGTGGAAGATCGGGATTGACAGCTTTTGTTGTCGGTATCCTCTTCCTCTTGTCTCTCTTCCTGGCACCTCTCTTCCTCTCAATTCCAGGCGCTGCTACAGCCCCTGCACTGGTTCTTGTTGGACTCTTTATGATGAGCCCGGTTAAAGATATTGACTTCGATGATGGAACAGAGGCGATACCTGCCTTCCTCACAATCCTCTTCATGGTCTTAACTTACTCAATCGCCAACGGTATCATGTTTGGTGCCCTGATGTGGATCATCTTGAAACTCATAACCGGAAAAGTTAAAGATATTAAGCCCATGATGATTGTCGTGGCTGTTCTCTTACTGATTAAATTACTATTTGCTTAAACTTTAGAGATTGAAATTATGAGAAGGGAGCCGTATGGCTCCCTTTTTTTATCCCTCTGCCAAAA
>LSQX01321765.1_pt1 | contig 13494 bp, 5 predicted proteins | sample 654561 | NCBI WGS metagenome assembly LSQX01 (sample SAMN04489861, study PRJNA283612) | anaerobic digester metagenome | isolation source: 4 biogas reactors fed with cattle manure at either 37C or 55C with and... | place: Denmark: Kongens Lyngby | collected 2014 | reverse complement strand
TGCGAAAGTTATATTATTTACATAAATTTAAAATTAAAATATGAGTAAAGTTGGTTTGTTTAGCGTTGGGTTGGACACCTATTGGGGACAATTTGGCGCCTTGCTTAATAACCTCACAGGTTACCACAATCAAATCAGAAACAAATTAGAGAGCTTTGGCGCTGAAGTCGTGGATGCCGGCATGGTCGACAATATTGACAAGGCACAGAATTCGGCAAAGTTACTGAACAACAGTGATGTTGATCTGATTTTCCTTTTTGTATCCACCTATGCTTTGTCCTCTACTGTCCTCCCGATTGCCAAACAATCAAAGGTTCCTTTTATATTACTTAACCTGCAACCGGTAGGAAGTTTGGATTATGAAAAATTCAATGCCTTGGACGACTACGCCGAAAAAACAGGAATATGGCTTGAACATTGTCAGGCGTGCGCCATACCGGAAATTGCCTGCGTGATGAATAAGGCTGAAACCCGATACCACACTGTTACGGGATACCTGAATGAAGACAGTGTCTGGGATGAAATCAGGGGATGGATAGATGCAACAAATACTGTTAAAGCATTGCAAAACAACAGGATGGGTGTATTGGGGAATTATTACGGAGGGATGCTCGATGTGTATACCGATTTAACCGGACAAAGTGTAACTTTCGGCACTCATTTCGAGATGTTGGAAATGTGTGAGTTGAAGAAAATCCGCGATAATATTTCTCCCGGTGAAATAACGGAAAAAATAGCGGAATTTGAATCTGTTTTCGATATTGACCGGAAATGTGATCCGAAAGAAATTGAACGTGCGGCAAAAACCTCCGTAGCGCTGGATAAACTGGTGAAAACATATCAACTGGGCTCATTGGCATATTATTACGAAGGGCAGACGGGAAATGACTACGAGAATATCATTACCTCTGTGATTGCAGGAAACACATTGCTCACGGGCAGAAGTATTCCTGTTGCAGGAGAGTGTGAAGTAAAAAACGCACATGCTATGAAAATCATGAGCGAATTAGGCTCCGGAGGATCTTTTTCCGAATTCTATCTTATGGATTTTAAAGACAACGTGGTGTTTTTAGGACACGACGGCCCCGCTCACTTCAACATCGCCGAAGGTCGTGTCAAGCTGGTTCCTTTGCCTGTGTATCACGGGAAACCGGGCAATGGACTATCCATTCAGATGTCGGTAAAACAAGGGCCTGTTACTTTGCTTTCGGTAGTTGAAGGTAAAGATTCGGTCTTCTTGCTGGTCGCTGAAGGCGACTCCGTTGAAGGGCCCATCCTGGAAACAGGTAACACAAACAGCCGTTACAGCTTTCCGTGTAATATTCGTGATTTCGTAAACAGTTGGAGTAAATACGGGCCATCGCACCATTGTGCTATAGGGGTTGGACATATAGCGCACAAAATTGAAAAAGTGGCATTCTTGTTAAATATCCCCATGGTAAATGTTTGCCAGGAAATTTCTAAAAAATAAAAACACAATCTCATGAAAAAAGTCTTAATTCTGCTTATTGCTGCAATCAATTTCGGCTGTAGTCTGAATAATTCATCCGGCCGTGTAAGTTTCGGCAGGCTGGTATGCGAATATGAAGAATCTCCATTACTGGTTGAAGAACAAACTCCACGCTTCGGATGGCAGTTACATTCAACGGAAAATGGATTTGGACAAACGGCTTACGAGCTGGAGATATTAGACATTAAAGGCAACACCGTTTGGTTATCAGGAAAAATTCAGTCCGACGAAAGCCAGCATATCCCGTACACGGGAAAAGACCAGTTAGGTGCTGGAGAACAATATCAATGGCGGGTTCGCATCTGGGACAACAACGACAAAAGCACGTCCTGGAGTGAAAAATCATTTTTTCGTATCGCTCCCGATAAAAAGCAGCTTAATGCCCTTTGGATAGGTGCTATAAAGAGAGAGGACTCCAATCTTCCGGGTGGAAGAAACTACCACAATGTACCTGATTCCTCCGAAAAAGGACAGCTATGGAGAGAGACGGATCCTCTGTCAAGGAGAAGCATCTATTTACGTAAGTCTTTTAAAGCTCAAAAACGGATCGAGGATGCAATTATCTACATCAGCGGATTGGGGCACTACGAACTCTCATTAAACGGAAAGAAAATCGGTAACGACCAGTACAATCCGCTGTGGAGTGATTATGACAAAACCGTCTATTACAACGCATACGACCTCACAGAGGGAGTAAAAAAGGGAGATAATACCGTAGGTGTGCTCCTCGGAAACGGATTCTACAACGAGCAAGGCGGACGATACAAGAAAATGCAGGTAAGCTTCGGCCCTCCTACCCTGTTCCTAAAAATATCCATTACCTACACAGACGGCACAAAAGAAGAGATCATATCCGACAAAAACTGGAAATATTCTCCCAGCCCCATTGTCTTTAACAGTATGTATGGTGGAGAAGATTACGATGCGCGTCTTGAACAACCGGGATGGGACACGCCTGGCTTTGATGATTCACAATGGCTTCCTGTTGTTGTGGATAATGCTCCTAATGGGGAGTTAAAACCGCAAACTTCAACCCCTGTAAGGGAAATGGAATATTTCTCCATTAAAGAGAGTATGAAAACAGGTGAATCGTATGTGTTGGATATGGGACAAAACCTCTCCGGATATCCGGCCTTTACCGTAAAGGGAAAACGGGGTGACAAAATTCGTCTGACCGTTGCCGAACGGATAAACGACGACGGCAGTATAAATCAAACACAGTCCGGCGGGCCCTATTACTACGAATATACACTAAAAGGAGAAAGCGAAGAGACCTGGCAACCCCGTTTTTCCTATTACGGGTTCCGGTATATCCAAGTTGATGGAGCCAAGTTATCGGAATCAGAAGACAACAGGGATATTCCGGTCATAAAAGCGATAAAATCCTGTTTTGTTTATAACTCAGCCGAACCGGCAGGTAGTTTTCATTCTTCCAACGAGATCTTCAATAACGCGCACAACCTGATTGTGAATGCCATTAAAAGCAATATGCAAGCCGTATTTACCGATTGTCCGCACAGGGAAAAACTCGGATGGCTGGAAGAAGTGCACCTGAATGGACCCGGGTTATACTATAATTTCAACTTGGCCAGGTTTGCTCCTAAAATCATGCAGGACATTCGCGATGCACAGTTACCGAACGGTTTGGTAACAAGTATTGCTCCCGAATACGTAGTTTTCAACGGTGGATTTCGGGACTCCCCCGAATGGGGAAGTGCCAGCGTTATTTTCCCGTTTATGTACTACGAGTTTTACGGAGACAACTCGCTTATAGTTGAATATTACGATGTTATGAAAAGGTATGTCGACTACCTAACCACAACAGCAAAAGACCACATCGTTTCGCACGGGTTGGGCGATTGGTGCGATTACCGGGAAGATCAGCCTTATGGCGTATCACACAATACCCCCATCTCATTATCCGCAACAACTCATTACTTCATGGTGATTGATTATTTGGTGCAAGCGGCCGAGATGCTTAGTAAAAAAGAAGACATAACATTCTATTCCAATCTCCGGGAGGAGGTAAGAACCGCTTTTAACAAGGAGTTCTTCAACGAAGACACCAAACAGTACGGAACCGGAAGCCAGGCATCCAACGCCATGCCTTTGTTTGCAGGATTGGTTAACCCCCAAGACAAACAATCGGTCCTCGACAACCTGGTCAAGGATATCGAAGAAAAAGGATACAGACTCTCCACCGGTGATGTGGGGAACCGATACTTGTTTCAGGCACTGGCAAGAAACGGATTGAATGAAGTGATGTACAAGATGCATAACCACAACGAAGTTCCAGGTTACGGCTTCCAGCTTCAGTTTGGAGCCACCACACTTACGGAGCTTTGGGATCCGAGAAAAGGCGCTTCGTGGAATCATTTTATGATGGGACAGATAGAAGAGTGGTTCTATAGGTCGTTGGCAGGTATTGATGTAGAAGAAAACGCATACACCGGATTCAAGAACTTCAAAATCGCGCCGCAGGTCGTAGGTGACTTAACGTATGTAAACGCCTCTTACAACACCTTATACGGGACCATCAAGGTGGACTGGAAGGTGGATAACGGCCAGTTCGAAATGGATATCGAGGTTCCCATTAATTGCGAAGCAAAAGTATATCTGCCTCAGGAAACCAATTACACCGCCGTGAAAAGCGGAAAATACAGTTTCAAAAAGAGATTGCAGTAAACAACTCATGAAACGACTGTTTTTAGTGCCTTTTACCGGCTTTCCTTCGCAATTTTTCTTAGCTTTGCCCAGGGAAAGTCTGGTATAGGGACCTAAACGCTGGATTCATGGAATGAAAACAGAAAAATAGATAACTGAGATTTACAATAAAAATTTATTCTCATGAAGTATTACCTGTTGCTGATCTTGTTTTTCAGCAGCTTTCATTTATTTCCCCAAAAAAAAGTAAAATCGGCTGTTCAGGACAAACTTTCACCTGCAACAACGGCAAATATTGAAGGCCATATTGGAGAAAAGCTTGATGCTTCTTTCAACAACCGGGTATTGGCACAGGATGCTCACCGGTTGATCCGTCCGTTCACAATCCACGATGAGTACAGCTGCTGGCAGAGCGAATTCTGGGGCAAATGGTTCACTTCAGCCGTACTGGCTTATTCCTACCGCCCTGACCAGCAACTTATCAATAAGCTTAAAAATGCAGCGTACGAACTGATGGCAACACAGACTCCCGAAGGCTACATTGGCAATTATGCCTCCGAAAGCCGGTTGAAAGCGTGGGATATCTGGGGAAGAAAATACGTTATGCTGGGTTTAATTGCTTATTACGATGTATCAAAAGACAGAAAGGCATTGGAAGCGGCTGCAAAAGAAGCAGATTTTCTTATCCAGGAATTAGCGGATAAAAATGCCCTGATTGTAAAAATGGGTAACCACAGAGGTATGGCTGCCTCTTCTGTCCTGGAACCGGTTTGTCAGCTCTACATGCGAACCGGGAATGAAAGGTATCTGGATTTTGCGGAAGAAATTGTTCGTCAATGGGAAACGCCAGAAGGGCCTCAGCTTATTTCCAAAGCATCGGTTCCTGTGGGTCAACGATTTGCAAAACCGGCTGAAAATTGGTACGGATGGGAACAGGGACAAAAAGCATATGAAATGATGTCGTGCTACGAAGGGTTGCTTGAGCTCTACCGGATTACAGGAAAAGAATCTTACAAAAAAGCTGCAGAGCAAACCTGGCAAAGCATTACGGATACCGAAATAAATATTGCAGGTTCGGGTGCGGCAATGGAAGCCTGGTTCTCCGGAAAAAAAATCCAGCACGTCCCCATAGCGCATTATCAGGAGACGTGCGTGACCGTTACGTGGATAAAATTCAATCAACAATTACTCAGGCTGACCGGCGAGTCAAAGTATGCCGACGCCATTGAATGGGCATATTACAATGCTTTGTTGGGAGCAATGAGACCCGATGGGTCTGACTGGGCAAAATATACACCGCTTTCCGGCCAAAGGCTACCCGGATCGGAGCAATGTGGAATGGGATTGAACTGCTGCAATGCCAGCGGGCCTCGCGGATTATTCACTATTCCCTTAACAGCAGTTATGTCGAGCAACGAAGGCCTGAATATAAATTTCTACATGGAAGGTTCTTATCAAACAACTTCACCCCAAAAAAATGTAATTACCGTAAAACAACATACGGATTATCCTGTTTCGGGAAATGTGAATATATCGCTTGAAATGAAAACGGCTGAAAACATGACGTTGGCCTTAAGGATTCCCTCTTGGAGTGATGAGTCAACCGTTTTAATCAACGACCAGCCGGTTGAAAAGGTGACTCGGGGCGATTACCTGAAAATCAGCCGTACCTGGAAAGAGGGTGATAAGATTCAAATCAGATTGGATATGAAAGGGGAACTCCATTATACGGGTCAAAGCCCGGTAAACGTTGCTATCACACGCGGACCTGTTGTCTTAACGCGAGACGAAAGGTTGGCCGGCCCTAAACTCGAAGCCGTAATCGCTCCAATAAAAGACAAGAACGGATTTATCCACTTAACTCCCCAAAAAAACCATAATTCCGATGCTTGGATGGTTTTTTCCGCTAAGTTCCTGCCCGAAGCTTATACCGAATACAACGCAGAACCCGTTGAAGTAAATTTATGCGACTATGCTTCTGCTGGCAATACAATGGGCACCTACCCCTTTTTTAAAGTCTGGATGCCGCAGTTAGTGGATCCGAGAAAAACGGAATAAACATTTAATTATTTAAAAATGAAAATCAAGAGTTTACTGTTTTCAATAATTTTGCTTGGAGCAAGCACTCTGTTTTCTCAAAACAATATTTTGAAAAACGCTTTTGAGAACAGATTACAAAAGGATGATATGACTCAAAGTTACGTCACTCCCGCCAAACTAGTCTGGTCTTCCGATCAAACGGGAGAGCATGTAAAAAACCCGGAGGTTCTTTTGAAAGAATTTGACGGTCAGCTATCCACAAGCGGTGCCGGAATGTGCGTCATGCGTTCCGATACAGATAAACAGGCATCGGTTTTACTGGATTTTGGGACGGAACTCTATGGCGGTCTCCAGCTAGCAGCCGGAATCAGGGGAAACAAAAAACCGCTAAAGGTAAGGGTAAGGCTGGGAGAATCGGTCTCGGAAGCGATGAGTAACAGCATTGACAACTCTGTTCCCGGAATGAATTCTGCCACTAACGATCATTCATTAAGGGATTTTATCATCGAGTTGCCATGGCTGGGAAGTGTTGAAGTGGGAAATTCAGGATTCAGGTTCGTACGAATTGATCTGTTGGATTTGAACGAAGATCTTCCGTTAAAGGCGGTCAGGGCCATCTTCCGGTACCGGGACATTCCTTATACCGGATCCTTCAGGTGCGACAACGAAAGGCTAAACAGAATATGGGAAACCGGTGCATATACTGTCCATCTGAACATGCAGGAGTACCTCTGGGACGGGATTAAACGCGACCGGCTTGTTTGGGTCGGCGACATGCATCCGGAGGTGATGACAATAAACACGGTATTCGGGAAAAATGAAGTGGTCAGGAAAAGCCTCGATTTTGCCCGAGACACAACTCCTTTACCCGGATGGATGAACACCATCTCCTCCTATTCTTTATGGTGGATTATTATTCACCGGGACTTATACCTGCATCAGGGAGATTTAGCATACCTGAAAGAACAGCAAACATACTTGAACGCCCTTATTCAACAAATTGTTGCCCGGGTATCAAACGGAAAGGAAGAGCTCGACGGTGGACGCTTTTTAGACTGGCCCACGTCAGAGAAAAAGGATGTTATTCATTCCGGGTTGCAAGCCCTGACGATCATGAGCCTGAAAGCGGGAGAAGATATTGCTGGCTGGTTAAAGGATGAGGCGCTAAAAAAGATGTGCCTATCCAGCTTATCCTCCATGCAGAAATACATCCCTTCACACCGGGACAGCAAACAGGCAGCCGCCCTGCTGTCCATAGCCAACGTTCTCCCTTCCGCTTCTGCATCAAAAGTGATATTGAAGGACGGGGCAACCGATTTTGCCACTTTCTACGGATATTACATGCTGGAAGCATTGGCTAAAGACGGAAAATACGAAGAAGCCATGGACATCATCTCGGACTATTGGGGTGCTATGCTGGACCTGGGAGCTACTACTTTTTGGGAGAATTTCATCTATGAAGAAAGAAAAAATGCAGGCCGGATTGATGAATTGGTTTCCGAATCAAAATACGACATACACGCAGATGGCGGCGACTACTGTTACGTAGGGCTGAGGGGAAGCCTGTGCCACGGTTGGGCTTCAGGACCCACTACCTGGTTGACGGAACACGTTTTAGGCATTAAGGTTGTAGAACCCGGCGCCAAAACAATCCGGATAAAACCCAACCTGGGGAACCTGAAATTTGCCGAAGGCAACTACCCTACCCCATACGGAAAGGTTTATGTTAAACATGTAAAGCAGGCTGACGGAAAGATAAATACCACCGTTCATGCACCGAAAGAAATAAACGTTATCAAGTAGATTTATATTTAAGCAAAACATCATGGTAAAGATTTTATGTGGCCTCTCTCTCTCTCTCTTTCTATTACTTTTCACTTCGTGTAAACAGAATAATACCGAGACCATTCTCCAACAATCAAAATCCCTGGAATCCGGTTTTATTTCCCCACCCGACACGGTTCAAACCAGTGTTTACTGGTACTGGATCTCCGATAACATCTCCAGGGAAGGGGTTATTAAAGACCTCCATGCCATGAAAGAAGTGGGGATAAACAGGGCTTTTATTGGCAACATCGGACTCAATGACCTCCCTTCTGGAAACGTTAAAATGTTTACTGAAGAATGGTGGGAAATTATGCATTTGGCTTTAAAGACAGCCTCTGACTTAGGTATCGAAATAGGGATATTCAACTCCCCCGGGTGGAGCCAGTCGGGTGGGCCGTGGATAAAACCCGAAGAATCCATGCGGTATCTTACATCTTCCCAGTTAACGGTGGAAGGGCCAAAAAAATTATCGCAAAAAATTGATCCGCCTGCCGATTTTTTTCAGGATGTTAAAGTATTGGCATACCGGATGCCCGGTAACGTTCAACCGGATGTAAACGACAAGAACGCGACGATAAGCTCAGTTCCTTCCCACCAACAGTTGTCGAGGATTGTTGACAAAAACGGAGCTACTTCCCTATCAATTTCTCCGGCAAGTGAATTTACTATTACGTTTGATACCGGGCAGCCTTTTACGGCAAGAAGCGTAACCGTTACATTGGCCGAAACACCGGCTTCCGTAGAAGCGGTCTTTCAGGCTAAGGACGACAGGGGGGAATACAGGATTGTTTCGGAATTCAGTGTCAACCGATCGAACATAAGCCTGAACGTGGGCTTCAAACCTTTCGCCCCAGTCGTGATTTCCATTCCGGCTACAACATCACAAAGCTTTAAACTGGTGCTTAAAAACATACGCAAGCCTTTGAACCTGGCCGAGGTGGAAATCAGCGGCCTGCCTAAGGTGGAAAGATACAGCGAAAAGACGTTGGCCAAGATGCACCCTACCCCTCTGCCTTATTGGGATGCTTATCTTTGGCGGGAACAACCCGAAGCGGATGACAGAAGCCTGGCAGTTCAAACAGACCAGGTAATCGATATTTCGGAATCTCTTTCTACAGATGGAACCCTAAACTGGGAGGTACCTGAAGGAAACTGGAGGATACTGCGGATGGGGATGACGACAACCCGTGTGACAAACAGCCCGGCTTCTCCTGAAGCGACCGGCCTGGAGGTGGACAAAATGAGCAAAAAGTGGGTAGCTGAACATTTCGACAGGTTTATAGGAGAAATCATAAGAAGGGTACCCGAACAGGACAGGAAAACATTCAAAGTAGTAGTACAAGATAGTTACGAAACAGGAGGACAAAACTTTACCGATGGATTCCTCGATGAGTTCAGGGAGAGATACGGGTACAACCCTGTACCTTTCCTACCCGTATTCGAAGGAGTGGTAGTAAACAGCCAACTCGAATCGGACAGGTTCCTGTGGGATATCAGGAGGATGATTGCAGACAAAGTGGCGTACGATTATGTGGGCGGATTAAGGGATGTCAGCCACAAGCACGGACTAAGAACATGGCTCGAGAACTACGGACACTGGGGATTTCCCGGGGAATTTCTGATGTATGGAGGACAATCCGATGAGATCGGCGGTGAGTTCTGGAGCGAGGGAGAGTTGGGAGATATCGAAAACAGAGCCGCAACCTCGGCCGGACACATTTACGGAAAAAACAAAATATCAGCCGAATCAAACACCTCGGGTGGGCCGGCTTATTCGCGTTATCCCGCCAAAATGAAACAACGGAACGACCGTTTCTTCGCCGAAGGGATCAACAGCACTCTGCTTCACGTCTATATCATGCAGCCCTATGAAGATAGGAATCCGGGTGTGAATGCCTGGTTCGGAAACGAATTCGACCGGAAAAATACATGGTTCTCTCAACTGGACGTGTATATACAATACCTGAAAAGAGTAAATTTCATGCTCCAGCAGGGTCTGAACGTTGCTGACGTAGCGTATTTTATTGGAGAAGATGCTCCTAAAATGACAGGGACCACCGATCCACCACTGCCCGTCGGATACCAGTTCGATTACATCAATGCCGAGGTAATTCTAAGGGACATAGAAGTAAAGGATGGCAAACTCACCTTACCGCACGGCACACAGTATAAAGTGCTGGTGTTGTCAAAACTCGAAACAATGAGGCCCGAGCTTCTCAAAAAAATTAAACAACTGGTACAGGATGGAGCCGTAGTTCACGGCCCCGCCCCTTCCCGCTCACCCAGCCTTCAGAATCAGCCGGAGGCTGACCGGGAAGTGATGAGAACGGCTGCCGAGCTGTGGGCCGAAGTGGACGGGATAAAGGTGAAAGAAAGAACCTACGGAAAAGGACGGATCATGGATGGATTAACGTTGGAGGAGGTCTTTCGCAGCATCAACCAGATCCCCGACTGCAGACTGCCTGAGGATAATTCCATCCACTACGGACACAGGACAATGAAGGGAATAGACATTTATTTCCTTAGCAACCAGACCGATAAAGAAACAGTGATCCAGCCTGAATTCAGGGTTACCGGTAAACAACCAGAACTGTGGGAAACGAACAACGGTAACATCAGGCCTCTTCCTGCATTCAAAGCCAAAACAGAATCTACGGTTGTACCTCTGAAACTAGCTCCATACGAGAGTGTATTTATTGTATTTAGGAACAAAGCAGGAAAAAATGTAATGAACAATCTTGAAGAGAACTATCCGACACCGGAAATCATTGCTGATCTGAAAGGACCCTGGCGTGTCACCTTTGATCCCGCTTTCAGAGGGCCTGCCAGCCCACTAGTGTTTGATACTCTATACGACTGGACTACCTCCCGGAATGATTCTATAAAATACTATTCCGGAACAGCCACTTATTCTATTACATTCAAAGCTCCTGATAACAAAGGGAATAAGACCATTGAGTTAGACTTAGGTAGCCTGACCGCCATGGCCAAAGTGAAAATCAACGGTAATTATGCAGGGGGAGTATGGTCCTATCCCTACAAGCTGGATATCACCCAAGGGGTGAAACCGGGACAAAACGAACTGGAGATAGAAGTGGTAAACAACTGGATGAACCGACTGATAGGTGACCAGCTACTTCCTGACCATAAGAGAGAAACATGGAGTTTTGTCAATCCTTACAATACAAAAAGTAAGTTACAGCCATCAGGTCTTTTTGGACCGGTAACAATTGAAACCGTTGAATATCATAATTAATATCACACACATGAAAATAGATAATCTGCAGATAATCAGGATATTATCTGGTTTTTTAACATTGATATTCGCATCACTGATTAATATCTTCGCACAAAATACCAACCCTGAGAACACTGCATTCCAAATCAATCAACACAATACCAAACTATCAGACGAATTGGTTGATTTGTTCATTTCCCCACCTGCGAATGCAAAGCCAAGAGTCATGTGGATGTGGATGGGTACAAGCATCAGCAAAGAAGGTATCACTCGCGACTTGGAAACATTACATGAGGCTGGCTTTGGCGGGACAACCATGTTTAGTTTAACTGATGTAAATACGGTTTTCGCATATGATTTCGAAAACTCCTTTCAGAAAAACATCGTTGCATGGACCGAACCGTGGTGGGAACTTGTCCGGTTCGCAGCCGAAGAATCAAAGAGACTGGGGATGGACTTTGGAATGAATAATTGCCCGGGCTATGAGACAAGTGGAGGAAAATGGATTCCTGTTGAATATTCCATGCAGCAGATATGTTATTCGGAAACTGCAGCAGAGGGAGGAAAGCCCATCTCATTGTACATCCCCAAACCCACGGTTGACCCGAGAGCGGTTATGCTTGGTCCGGTACACAACCCGGAAACCGGAAAATTGGAAAAGCCCGTTATCCCGGAACGTAACACCTATTTCAAAGATATTGCTCTTTTAGCCATTCCTGACGATAATAAACCTGTTAGCCCGGATCAAATCATTGATCTGACAGACAAAATGAATGCCAACAATACGGTTGATTGCATGTTACCGGAAGGGAAATGGACAATATATCGATTTGGACACACTACCATGGGGGCATTAATTTATCCAGCTCAATGGAAAGCAGCTGGATTTGAATGCGATAAAATGAATCCAGATGCTGTTTCTTTTCATCTGGATCACATTATCAGTGAATCTAAGAAACATCTAAAAGATCTTGTTGGTAATACCTTCTCGCATTTTCACTTCGACAGCTATGAAGCAGGAAACGCCAACTGGACACCCCGTATGAAAGAAGAATTTTATGCCAGAAGGGGATACGATCTCACGCCTTATCTATTGACTTTTGCTGACAAAATTTTTGTAGACAGTATCAAGACTAGACAATTCAAGCAAGATTTTAATGCCACAGTGAGAGACCTTCATGCAGATGTCTATTTCTCTATCATTCAGAAAAAATTACACGAAGCCAATCTCATCTTCTCGAGTGAACCGTATGGAGGTCCCTGGAAAGAAGAAGATGTTTTGCCGAAGGTAGATCGTGTTATGACAGAATTTTGGACAACGAATAACCGATATACTCCCTACAAGGTTAAACCCACTATCGAAGCTGCCAGGAAGAGCGGACAAAATCTTATAGAAGCAGAAGCTTTTTCAGGCCAGCCATCCATGAGTATGTGGTCAGAGACACCTCACGGGCTCAAAGCAATTGGCGATGAGGCTTTTTGTGAGGGTATCAATCGATTCGTTCTTCACCGTTTTACGCAGCAACCCTATGCGGAGAAATACAAGCCCGGTGTCTCTATGGGACAATGGGGTACACATTTTGACCATACTCAAACATGGTGGGAACACGGTAAAGCAATGTTTAAATATTGGCACCGCTGTCAGGCCATGTTACTCTACGGAAAGAACGTTGATGACCCCAATGCTTTTAAAGTAGTCACAAATGAAAGCAATATATCACTGAAGTCAATCCAACGGAGCCACCAAACAATCCACTTCTTTTTTGTTGCCAATGTTTCACGGGAACAGGGAAATGTCATATGTTCGTTTCCTTATGCCGGTAATAAACCAGAACTATGGGATCCTGTCACAACCACTATTCGTGATTTACCAGCGTACACAATTGAAGATGGAAGAATTCATATACCCCTCAATTTTTCACCATCACAGAGTTTTTTCATTGTATTCAGGACACCCCTGTCTCATAAATCTTCAACCCTTTCCCTTAAAAATTTCCCGAATCATAAGGTTGTGAAAGACATCTCACGTGATTGGTCGGTAACCTTTGACCATAGATGGGGTGGTCCGGAGAGACCAGTCCTCTTTTCAAGATTGGAAGATTGGACAGAAAATACTGATAAGAGGATTAAATATTATAGCGGTACAGCTACATACCACAAGTTATTCGATTGTGAAGAAACGCTTTTGGGAAAAGATATTTTCGTCGATTTAGGT
>LSQX01185940.1_pt1 | contig 13494 bp, 8 predicted proteins | sample 654561 | NCBI WGS metagenome assembly LSQX01 (sample SAMN04489861, study PRJNA283612) | anaerobic digester metagenome | isolation source: 4 biogas reactors fed with cattle manure at either 37C or 55C with and... | place: Denmark: Kongens Lyngby | collected 2014 | reverse complement strand
TCACGGCTTTGGGAATGAAATATATCACTTTGGATGATTTGGAATCGAATCGACTGCCACCTGAAGAAGAAAGACTTGAAATTGTAAGGGATAACTATGCATGTCTTGAAAGAATCAAAAAATTATTCGAAACTGGCAAATCTGATTTGCGGGATGTCTTATTTAGTGAAAACTTGTCTTTGTTTAATGAGAAATCGTAAAGGACATGATATTTGCTATAAATAGAAAATTTTTACAAAGAATCAACCATCAAGATGAAAAAAATCAATTTTTTTGACACTGTGAAATTTATTCAAAAAAAACTCAAAGGGATATTAGGTTATAGCCATTCAAGATTACAAAATGCTATTGGTCGATACAAATTTAATTTGATCCCAGTTGCAGATGCAAAATATACAACCCAATGGAATATTTTCGAAAGCGCTGGAAGTGACCCACAAATTTTACTTGTACCTAAAGGAAAACATTATCCAACAGGACCAGTAGAATTGTCACTGTGGATGAAAACTCCTAGTGGCAATACCACATACTTTTCTCTTTTTTATGATTTAGGAAGAGGGTTTAACACACAAGATTCTTTTGAAATTGGGTATTTAAATGATAAAAAATCGTCGGTTCGATTTAACCTCCCAAATCAAACAACAGGATTAAGGTTGGATCCTTGTGATGATATCGGTGAAATTATTTTTCGAAATCTTGAAATCAGGAAGATAAGTAAACTCGAATTACTCAGAGACATGATAAGGTCACGCAACATTCGCTCAATCAATGATGTCATTACACTGATAAAGAATGGGCAAAGAATTATAAAGTCCCAAGGGCTCTCTGGAATTAATGAGAGATTTAAAATAAAAGGAGAAGAAAACTATAGCAATTGGATTTCTTTGTATGACACCTTAGACGACCAATCTGTTGAATCAATCAAGAAAAGCATTTTTGACTTCCAATACAAACCATTAATTTCTATATTATTGCCTGTATTTAATACCCCGGGAGTTATTCTTCGTGAAACTTTGGATTCTGTTTTGGCTCAGATTTATACGAACTGGGAGCTCTGTGTTGTTGATGATCATTCAAATGAGCCTCAAGTGAGACCCATACTTGAAGAATATCAAAATAAGTTCCCTCAGATTTATGTGCAGTACAGGTCCATTAATGGTCACATTTCCCGTTCGTCTAACGATGCTTTACAAATGGCAAAAGGCGATTTTATCGTTCTCATGGATCATGATGATCTAATTGCTCCGGATGCATTATTTCATATTGTGCAAGCACTTAACAAGAATCCTGAATTAGATTTGTTGTATAGTGACGAGGACAAGATAGATGGTTCTGGTCGACGTTACGATCCTTACTTTAAACCAGATTGGAATCCCCACCTTTTTTTAGGCCAAAATTATTTAAATCACATCACCGCCGCCCGTAAATCCTTGGTTGTGGATGTTGGTGGATTTACAGAGGGTTTAGAAGGCTCACAAGACTGGGATCTTTACATGCGACTCACTGAGACAATTGACCATGGGAAGATTTTTCACATTCCTCACGTCTTGTATCACTGGAGAGCTTCCTCAGGTTCTACCGCATTAAGGACTGAAGAGAAATCATACATTTTTGATGCTCAAAAAAGAGTCTTAGCAGATCATTTTGAAAGAATTGGACAGAATGTTGTACTTAATAAGCTTGAGTCCGGTTATTGGTATCCTAGTTTTCCATGTCCAGACCCCCTGCCATTAGTTAGCGTTATTATACCAACTAAGGATAAAGTAGATCTTCTTGATAGATGTATTCAAAGTATACAAAATAAAACGAGTTATCCAAATTATGAAATATTAGTTGTCGACAACCTGTCGGAGGAAGCAAATTCAATTAACTATCTGCAAATCCTGGGAAAAACTAATAATGTCCGCATAATTGAATATACCAAGTCTTTCAATTTTTCGGCAATAAATAATTTTGCAGTTTCGAATTCAAATGGTTCAATTATTGTTTTATTGAACAACGACACTGAAATAATCACATCAGATTGGCTTGAACAACTAGTGAGTTATGCTTCAATGCCTGATGTGGGGGCAGTTGGTGTGATGCTCTATTATCCGGATAACACCATCCAACACGCGGGAGTTATTCTTGGAATTGGTGGAGTGGCTGGTCATGCTTATCTGGGTTCACCACGAGGAAGCAGTGGACAGTTTAATAGATTGAAGCTTGTTCAAAACTTGTCAGCTGTTACCGCGGCTTGCCTTGCTATTGAAAAGAGAAAGTATCTTGAGGTTGGTGGATTAGAAGAGAAAGAACTAAAAATAGCATTCAATGATGTCGATTTTTGTATGAAGCTTCTTCAAGAAGGATATCGAAACCTATGGACGCCAAACGTTGAACTTTATCACTATGAATCTGCATCTCGGGGTTACGAAGATACGCCAGAAAAGAAAAAACGTTTTGAGGATGAAGTGCTTTATATGTTGAAAAAATGGAATGGCATGTTAGATTTCGATCCCGCTTATAATCCCAATCTATCTTTACAACACTCTAATTTTAAAATTCCTTGTAAACCAAGAGTAAATAAATTTGAAATTAATCCAATTGAACCTAAAAAGTAGTGTCTAAAAATATTTACTTACAGCTCTGAATTTGGTAAATAACAACACCAGATTCGTTATATATGGGTAAAAAATTCTCCGGATTCCTGCTGCCTACAATCTGAGGGCCAAAAACACCTTGGCTGTCCTGGTAATAATATTCAACTCCCCGATCCAATAAAGCTTCGTAATTGGAACAGTCTTTGGAGTCCTCAAGAATTTTCTGATAATAATAATAAATCTCGTGTGTCTTGCTGTCCGAAAATTCAGTGAATGGCATGGCTACTTGTCGATTGGCAAACACGGGAATCCAGGTCCCCCCTTCGCTCCCATAAACAATCTCAGCACGATTGTTTTGCGCGGCATTATTCAGAATTATATCCTGTTCATCTATGTTTTTTTCAATCCATTGATAAGCAGCAATATCATTGGCCGAAACCAAATTGAGGTTTGTTTGCACTTTTCGATAGACTTTATAAGTATTGATATTTACGGTAATAACAACACCTACAAGAATAGTCAGAACTATCAAGTCTATCCGCCATCCTGCTTTCACGGAACTTAGATGATCAACGACAAGACCTCCGCAGATTGCTATTGAAACATATATAAAAATTGCAAACATATTTTGCTGGGTCATGTAAATAATGTAAACAGAATTTCTTAGAAATGAGATTGAGTTTAAGGCTATTGCGAGTAGGCTGAATACCCCTATAAATCCAAGGAATCCACGTAATTGTCTCTGTCTAAGAGATAGGACCCCAATTAATAAAAATCCGAATAGCCCTAAATAAAAAAGAGTTAAATTATAAGATGAAGCAAAATACAATCGAAAATTTACAAACGCGCTACTTAGAAAATTCGCCAACCCAGAAATGGTTAATGGAATTGGTTCCACATAAGTGAACATGCTTGTTTGTTGACTGGAAATTTGATAATGATACTTTTGAAAGCCCCACAAAATCCCTAATATACTGCCTCCAATTACTAGTAAAATATCCTTGAATTTTTTTTCGAGAACGATAATACCACCTATAAGAGCCAGTCCAATTGCCGCCAATGGATAATGAGTGAGAATCAACACAAAAACTAAGAAGTTAATTACAATCAACTTCGTCCATTTTCCCATTTCCAATTTAAATAAGGCTAATAGTAAAAGCAAGAAGGATGAAGCTACCAATAGCGCGTTCTTGCCTGCTGTAAAAAATAAATTTGTTGGAAAATGACCAATTAAAAATAATGAAGCGCCTATAAGGGATATATATTTATTCTTGAAATGGAAATTTAGATAATAATATGCAGGGATAAACATTAATCCATTAAAGAGATTTGTTAATCTCAGGACATATGTTGCTACACTAATATTATCAACCATCATGCCAAAAGCAGAGATAATATGCAAACCAGGTGAGTAAAAGTAGTCAATTTTCCCAGTGTTGAATATTTGTTTTGCCCAGGTTGCATGTTGAATTGGGTCATGTAAGATAGGCGCAAGGAAACCTTTTATTGAAACAACGTGAGAAATAAATGAAATAATTGCAAATCCGAACAATATTAATTCTTCAGTAGTAAAGGTTCTGATATCAAACTCTAAGGGGTGATTTGTCCTCAATAATAGAAGTAAGAGTAATAATGCGGGAATAATTAATACCCACTTTTGAAGTGCAAATCCTAGCATTGACAGTAAGGCTGAGGTTAAAATGAGAACAGCAGACCCCCAAAACAGACCTGTAAGTAAATGAAACGCAGAACCTGTATTAGTTGTTCTAAAAAGCAAAAAACTCAATAATGCGCCAGTTGTAAATAAATATAAATATAGGCTATGTTTGATGCCCAACAACGTCGATACAGTTACTATCAATATTAAAAAAGATGTAATAAGCTTGGAAATCTGAGTTTGTCTTGACAAATAAACCTCAAATCGAATTTGCATTTGTATAGAAAATTAGAAATAATTCATCCGATGTTATTCAAGGTTAACTGAACTTTGAATAGCCTCGACAAATATAAATAATCATATCAGAAATTTGGCGTGGGAAACGGAGGATTAGATCGATTGCAAAAAATCAACAATTCACAGCAACAGGAGGAATAAGCGGCTTATTTTTATGAAAGGCGTTTATCATAGAATGTAATCAGAGGGTATTTACAAAAAATCCGCCGTTTTGAATTCCTATAGGAATATTTTAGTAAAGAGAACAATAATTGCAAATAAAGATAAACTTTTTTGAATATGCGGATAACGTTTATGATCTTGATTGTAGAGAAAACATTGCATAAGGTTGCAAATATGCTTTGTAAAAAACGATACCAATCAAAAGCAGAGGTTTATTCAAGAAGGATAAGCGGAAAGAGATTAAAAAAACGATAAAGTGAAAATTTTGAATTTAAGTTAGGAGGGACGAAACTTTGGGTTGGAGTTTCCACCAAGAAAACAAAATATCTGGATTGATAATCTCTAATTACATCCAATAAATTTAAAAATTCTTATCCCATCTTGATTATAAACCTGAATTAGATTATCTGGATAATCATTTGGGTCAAGCTGAGACCCATATACTCCACTACTATCCATATAGTAATAACTTGCTCCATGAATTAGAAGATTGTCGAAAACAGAACAAGTAGCTCCCCCTTGAATCAATTTTTCGTACTCATCATAGAAAAAATGAGTTTTTTGATCTGAGAATTCTGTAAAAGGCATGGTAACACTATTTTGTGTATATACTGGTATCCATAGCCCTCCGTCACTGCCATATACTATGGTTTTACGGTTATTTTGAGCAGCGTTAATTAAGATTAACTCATCTGATGGAATGTTTTCCTTTATCCAACTATAGGCATTTAAATCGTTTGACGAGACCAAATTCTTTGACGTTTGGTTATCCTTGTAGGTTCGATAAACACTGTAACTATGAATAGAGATAGCAAAAACCAATCCAATCGTTAGGAGGCTATTTATCCACCTTATTTCTTTGTTTTTACTTAGCAGGTCAAGTCCAAAGCCTATACATATTGCTATTGCGACGTAAACAAACCCAGAAAACGTTATCAGTTGAGTCGAGTATACCAAATGGATTGTTTGTTGCAGAATTGGTATAGAATTTATCACTATTATTAAGCACAAGCTGCCAATTACTGAGGCGATAAATCCCCTAAATTTTTTCTCACGAAAAGCCACTAATAATATGAAAGCTAATGCTACTAACCCACAATAGAATAAGTATTTATCTCTGGGTTGTTGAAAATACATGTAACTTTGAACAAAGCTTGATTTGATTAATTTGCTAATTTGATCGAAAGAAAGATTTATAGAACTTTGCTGCGGAGAAATTTTTGTTGATACTTCCTGAATTCTATAAGGTAATTTAGCAAACCCCCAAAGCAAACCCATTAATATACCAGGAAAAACTCTGACAATTTTATTGAAACCTTTTTCAAAAATTATGTGAGAACCAACGACTATAAGGCTAATGGCTGCAAAAGGATAATGGGTTATCACCAATATAAAAATCAAACCATTTGATAAAGAAATTGCAGTGTTTTTATTTTCGATCTTCCTGATTAAAAACAACAATAAGGGAAGAAATGGCAAAGCTACTACAAGAGCATTTTTCCCGGCTATTAAAAAAAAATTGGTTGGGAAAGCCCCCAGTAAAAAACTTGCAGAGCCCAACAGTGCTATTTTAATGCTACCATATTGGACTTTTAGAAAATAATAAACCGGGATAAATAGCATAGCAGCAAATATATTAGTCAGTCTTAGGATGTAAGTAGCCACATTCACTCTGTCAACAAACATCCCAAAAGCTGCAAGTATGTGTAAACCGGGCGAATAGAAATAATCTATTCGTCCCGTTTCATATATCTGCTTAGCCCATGTTGCATGTGAGACCGGATCATGTAGGATTGGAGTAGTAAATCCTTTTATTGATATAACATGAGATAATAAAGAAATGGTGAGAAAAGCTCCCAAAACAAAATCTTCAAGTGAAAGTTTGAATTTTATTTTTTGATAATCAGCTGGTAAAAAGAAAATCAGAAGTAAATTTAGGGAAACCGGTAAAATTAATATCCAAGGCTGAATTAAGATATTCACCATGGAAAGAAAGCTTGAAAACAAGATTACCAAACCTGCTCCCCATAAAAATCCTGTTAACACATGAAAAACAAAGCCAATTTCTTTAAAGTTGCGTAAAGTTAATAAGCTGAAGACTGAACCAATAACCAATAGGTATAAATAAAAAGAATGTTGAACCCCTATGAAAACGAGTCCTGACACAAGAATTAATAATGTTGCCAAGAGCGTTTGATAAGTTCTTCTTTCTAAAACGGTTAACATATTCACCTTCTAAATATATTATAATCGGATCAAGATATGAAAAAAGTGCCTAAAAAATTATGATTGAGCAAAGATTTTCCAATCCGGTCTACTAGTTAAGTGAGATATACAAATATTAATATGAAACTTATTATTCTTATCCCCGCATTAAATGAAGCCGCTTCGATTGCAAGTGTTGTAAAGTCGATGCCCGAGCAAATCGACAACGTCGACCTAATCGAAGTTCTGGTTGTAGATGACGGTTCCAATGATGACACTGCTGATCTGGCCCGAAGAGCTGGTGCTACAGTCGTTTCTCACCCTTTCAACCAAGGAGTTGGTAAAGCTTTCAATACTGGTCTGGCTGCGGCATTAGAAATGGGTGCCGATGTCATGGTTAACATCGATGCTGACGGTCAGTTTTCTCCTACGGATATTCCACTTTTGATTGCTCCAATTGTCGAAGGGAAAGCTGACTTTGTCTCAGGAGACCGGTTCAGATCAACAGATGGCAAGTTGGTGCATCCGGATTACATGTCAAAAGTAAAATTTTGGGGTAACCAGCGCATGGCTGATCTGGTTGGATTTGTCACAGGCAAGCGTTATGATGATGTTTCCTGCGGTTTTCGAGCTTACTCCAAAGAAGCTTTGATGAGATTAAACCTGACCGGAAAATTTACTTACACTCAGGAATCCTTCCTCGATCTGGCTAATAAGGGCGTGGCTATTAAGACAGTACCAGTAAATGTAACCTATTTTCCCGATAGGAAATCCAGAGTGGCTGGAAGTATTCTAAAGTATATGTTTCAAACAGCTAAAATCATCTTCCGGGCTTATCGCGATTACAACCCCTTGAAATTTTTCGGACTTTTAGGTTTGATCCCTTTTGTGATCAGCATTCTTGCAGGCCTTTTTGTTTTGATCCATTATTTCACAACCGGAGCTTTCTCGCCCTATATTTTCGTTGCCTTTGCAGCGGTTTATTTGTTTACTTTTGGCATCTTGATCTGGATTGTCGGCATATTGGCCGATATGTTTATCAGAATCCGTTTAAACCAGGAACAGATAATTTATAATGCGAAAAATGATCGATATGGCCGCTGATTATTGAAATTATCAAGCAAGTGCAAGAATTTTGTGAATTCTTTTGCTGATGGGTTTCTGGGAATAGTTAGTAATTTATTAATAATCTGTTGCTTATTGGGTAAATGTTAGTTTTGTGTTTTTGGTGAAATTATGGATAAAACTATTGTTCCAAAATTCTTTGATACCGTTAGAAGGTACCCACATTTGTGTAAAAGTTGTGGAATGTGTGTTGGAGTTTGTCCAACCAATGCAGTTCGTATGGTGCTAAATGAATATTCTCAATATGTCCCTGAATTTAATGAGAGCAAATGCATACATTGTCAACGTTGTATTAACTGCTGTCCAGGAATAGATATTACCAACGCAAAACCATATTTGAAGGGGGATTTCCGACAATTGCTAATTGGTTCTGCCACCAATCCTGAAATTAGGCAGCATGGGGCTTCAGGGGGCGTTGTTACCTCTCTTATATCCTGGATGTTGAGTTGTGGTCTAGTTAATAGAGCAATAAACCTTGACTTTTCTGATTCACCGATATTACCCAAACCAGCAGTGTTCACTAACGTAAAGCAAGTGATGGCCAATGGAGGATCTAAGTACATCATTTACCCGATTTGTGACCAGTTGAAAAAATTTGACAAGCACACAGTGATTACGACTTTACCTTGCCAAAGTTTGGCAATGCGGAAAGCAAATCTAACAGAAGGATATATATTTGGTTTATTTTGTTCAAAAGCTTATACTAAAGATTTGATCAGATTTGTTTGTGAAAAGGAAAAAATAAATTCAAACGAACTTATCTCTATTGACTACCGTCGCGGAGATTGGCCTGGTGTTGTTCGACTCGAAACTAAAAATAAGTCGATTGAGATACCTTTACAACATTCTTACTATACAGCAGCTTCCAACGGTTACTATTTTTCAAATCAAGGTTGTTTGTTGTGCCCTGATTACTTTAATGAAAATGCTGATATTTCTTTTGGTGATCCTTGGGGTATTGAACGAGATAATGATCTCAAACACGGTAAAACGGTGATTATTGTTAGAACGGAAAAAGGGCAAAAAATATTAGAGCAAGCCATAGAAGATCAAATATTAAGTGTTGAGAACTTGAATGAATCATTGCTATTGAAGGGTCATCTAAACGGCATCCATTTCAAAAAAAGTACTCTGTCAATTCGTTTAGCTAAGATTCAAGAGATGGGTTTACTTCTTCCAAACCATAACCAAGATTTGGAACAGAAAAAAAACGTGATAGATTCCTTTATTCAAGATTTTTATATCAACAATTCAATTAAAATGAAAAAGAAATATGAAACCATTTTCAAATGGAGCAAAGCCAGGATCTTTTTACATCGGTATTTCATTCATTTTATTCAAACAATGAGCCTGAAGTATAGAAGGGACAAGCCAGTTTAATGAATGACAGAAGCTTAATTGTCAAAGGCGTCTACCAGGAAACAATAGCTAAATTCATTTTATTCATTACCGGCTTTGTTGTTAATGTTATTCTAGCACGTAAACTTGGACCTACGGAGTATGGTTATGTTGGCACATTTACCAGCCTTCTTTTTGTTTTTGAAATTTTCCTGACAAACGGCGTAAGACAAGCTATTGCTCGTGTTGTGTCATCCAGAAAGCCAGATACAAATAAACTTTGGAAAATCTCTTCACTGACTCAGTTAGGACTCGTCTTTATTTTAATAGTAACAGGATTGCTCATAAAAGATCCGCTAATCAATATTTTAGGTATTGAACGATACGAAAATCTTTATCTCCTTATATTTTTAATCCTTCCGATCAAAGGATTCTTTTATGTCAAGCTTGGTTTTTTGCATGGATATTTTAAATATTTTAAACACGCACTTTCCAATTCAGTATATTCAATTGTGCGTATGGTAGTTACAATTATTCTTTTATTTTTATTAGAGAATGGAATTGTGGCAGTCTTGATAGGCACTGCAGTAGGCTATTTAATAGGATATTTTGTTGGTGGACAAAATATGCATATTACTGGAGACGGGGTCAATACCAAAGAGTTTCTGCAAATAACGATTAGATTTCTAGTTTTCTACATTCTTGTGACTATTTTTATAAACCTTGATATTTTGGTGTTAAATGCTGTAGGTTTTACTAAAGATCTAGTTGGACAATACAAAGCCTCTACGAGTATTGGACTTACTATTTATTATCTCTTAGCCACTGTTACCCAAGTCACGCTTCCAATTATCTCAAAATTGAATGCTGAAAAGAAAATTGACGAAATTATGCTGGTCATTAATAAAATATTATTCTTGTTGATTTTTTTAACTGGAGCAGCTTTTGTTGTGTTTTCATTTTTCTCTAAAAACTTGATCAATTTGTTTTATGGTCTAGAATATTTACCAGGTGCAAGCATTTTACCTCTTTACGCTGTAAGTATTTGTTTACTTTCGATATTGATTTTTTTGGGAAATATCTACTTTACTCTCAACAATAAATCGGGTTTTTTACTAATAATATTAGGCGGGTTAGTAATGTATGTTATTGAAATATATCTGCTAAGTCCTATTTTAAAACTATTAGCTCCTCCAATGTCACTTGTCACGATCTCAATTTTATGCATAATTGCCATAGTTTGGTTATTAAATGCAGGCGAATTCCACCTAATAAACACTCGAAAAATTTTCCTAGTAGCATTTTTCTTGGTTATCAATTCTTTAATAATCTTCTTGTTATATGGGACATTACGAGAATACGTCGATCCCTTACTAATTGGCATAACCTTGACTGTAATCTATCTGGGTGTAAACTTATTAGCCTTAAAGGATTTACGCAAGTCCTTTACCTTCTTATATAATGAATTCAGAGGAAATAATGCAGCGAATCGTTATAACAAATCAGCATAGCGACAATCGAGGAGATGAATCAGCTGTTATCGGCATGATTAAAAGTCTAAGAAAGCGGTTTGGAGAAGACACGCAAATAACGATCTTGCTCCAAACTCAAGGTTATCAATTCCTGGAGGTAAAGCACGGAGTTACCGAGAAAAATATGATCACAACCCTTGGCAGTTTTGCCATTCTGACGCTTTGGATTCTATGCAAGCAAATCGGAATAGATATCAGAAATGTAATTGGCAGTAAGTTGAAGGACTTTGTAGAACTGCATGAAGAAGCGGATTTGGTCATATCCTCTTGTGGAGGTCCATATATAGGGGATCTTTATGCAAACCACGAAATTTTACATATAATGCACCTTTTTTTGGCTTTTGTTTTGAAGAAAAACACAGCGTTTTATGCGCCATCTATGGGTCCTTTTAACCATAAATTTCTAAATCCACTCAGGAAGTTACTTCTTGATAATGTGGGAGTCATTGTCTTAAGAGATAAAGTCTCTTATCAATATGTAAAGATGTTTGTTCCAAATAAAGATGGCGTGTACTTAACAACGGATTCTTGCTTGTCAGATGAGATTGTTTTTGAACAAAAAGATAATAGAAAAAATGTAATTGGGATTACCCCATTAGATTACTCATTCCCTCTTCGAAAGGAAACAAAATTTTATAAACAACAATATGAAGACTCAATAATCTCTGTCCTAAATCAACTAATGAAAGAGGACGTCAATCTAAAAGTGATGTTTTTCCCCCAATTATATGGAAAACACTCAGACCTTCCTTTTATAAGAAAATTGATCAGTGGTTTAAATTATCCAGAGAGAACTGTGATTTTTCCTGACAGTCAATCAGGACCTGATCAACAACTTGAAATATCTAAAATGAAGTACATGATTGCTACTCGATACCATTCTGCAATTTTTGCAGCAAAAACCTTGACACCACTTGTCACCATCTACTATGAGCATAAAGCTCAAGCTTTTATGGAATCTGTTGGCTTAAGCTCCTATGCTATGGACATATATTCGATAAATTCTGAACAATTGCTTGCGAAGATTGCGCTTTTACAAGAAAATTATGAATTAATTCATAAAACGTTATCTGAAAAAATCCCAGCTCTAAGTTCTTTAGCAAACAAAACGGCTGAATATATCTACAAATATACTTCAATAGATACGATATTATGAGTTCACAATAATCAGATATTATCTTAAGTTTGATCCTTGATAATTGTCTTAAAAATCTCAGATATTCTTTGACTTGAAAACTCTTTCCAATATAGACGCTTTGCATTTTCCCCTATAGATTTAAGGGGTGTTGGGTTTTCAAAAGCCCAACGGACTTTGTCTGCCAATGCGGTTGGGTTCTTTTGTTGAACAATTAAGCAATTTTCCTTATCTTTAAATAAAGGAGTTAGGTTTTCAATTTCCCCTATGACAGTGGGCCTTCCCATACACATAAATTGGTACGTTTTACCAGTTACCACTCTTCTTGCTTGGGGGGTGCCACCAAACGGCCCCCCCAAACACAAATCAGAATTTGCAATTAATTTTGGCAATTGTTCAGGTTCAACCCATTCTTTGTGATTTAAGTTAGGTAAATTATATTCATTTAATTTTTTTGTGAACTTTCGTAAAGCTTTCGTTCGTCCTCGGCCACCAATAATAAGGAAAGACACATTTATGTCTTGGAGAAGTGAAGCAGCTTCTAAAACATAATCTACTCCATGCAGTGGTAAAAAAGTAGCGTAGAAAAAAACAAGAAATTTGGAAAATTGTTTTTCAGTTTTTCTGTTAACACTAACTGAAAACAAGTGCTCGTCAGTTCCCACGGGGATTGCTATCATTTTTTCTTTTTCGAGTTCAAATAACGAAGTTAGAAATTCAACATGAACTTCAGTATCAGTAAGCACAACATCTGCGTTATGAAGAATTTTTTTTTCAATAAGGTAAAGTGACTTGCTTATAAAATTTGAACGGGAATAATTATTTTTTTCTCCAGCAAAAGCATCCCATGGAGACATCATTTCATCAAAAATGATTTTCTTTTTATTTGCCAAAACGCGGATAAACCAATAAATTTCATGACCACGAAACCCGATCACATATATGTCCGGGTTTTCTTTAAATCGAATCTTCAATAACTTGACTAAGGACTCAATATAGCGGAAAAGACATTTATTGGAATTTCGTGCAACAAAAAGTTCAATTTCAGGAATATTTTGTAGGGCTTGAAGAATCGCTTCTGTTCTAACGTAGTGAGGAGCTCTGTAAGCCAACACGTAACAAACTTTTATCATTTATCCCAGCTCCAAATATTTTCGAATAATAATTGTAATTTCAACTCTTTTGTATGTAGCTACTCCTTAATATCTTATGAAATGCTGATTGATAATTATAACTAAGAAATTATAGACTATTGTACATCTTAGTTTTTGCCCCAGGTGGACTAGGCATTAGGGAAGCGGTGCTCGCTTTTGTTTTTTCAAATATTGCCTCTGTGGAACTTATCGCAGTTTACGCTGCTATGAATCGCATTATTTGGGTCATTGCGGAAGTGCTTTTTGGTCTTGTTGGTATGTTTCAAAAGAAGGTCTTGTCTCTTACGACTGAATTAAGGCCTGATGAAAC
>LSQX01126755.1_pt1 | contig 13494 bp, 16 predicted proteins | sample 654561 | NCBI WGS metagenome assembly LSQX01 (sample SAMN04489861, study PRJNA283612) | anaerobic digester metagenome | isolation source: 4 biogas reactors fed with cattle manure at either 37C or 55C with and... | place: Denmark: Kongens Lyngby | collected 2014 | reverse complement strand
CGGCGATCCTGACCGACTGGGACACGCTGCCCGCGCCGGACCTGGTCACGGTCGCCTACGGCACCAACGACTGGCACAGCGGCAAGGTGCTCGATGAAATCAAGACCAGCATCCAGCTCTTTTACCGCCGTCTGAACGAGGTGTTTCCGGATGTGCCGGTCGTTGTGCTGACGCCGATCTGGCGCGAAGACCTGGAAACGGCGCAGCCGTGCGGGACGTTCGCAGACCTGATCGACGCGATCTGCCAGGTCGCGTCCGCCTACCCCCAGGTGCACCTGGTCGACGGGCTGGCCGTTTCGCCGCATTACGCCGCGCTGTACTCAGACGGCTGGCTGCATCCGAACATCGGCGGCTTTTCCTACCTGGCGCCGCGCCTGTACCGGGCGATCAAGGACTGGATCTGAGCTCGCTGCGCGAGAGCAGCCGCAGCTGGCGGTCGTTGCCGAATCCGATTACGTCATAGATGAAGAGGATTTCATCGATCGCCGCGTCCCGGGCGTAGGCGGCCAGGTTGTCCTGGAAGAAACGCAGATCGACGACATGGATGGCGTCAAAATCGCGCAGCAGGAACGGGATCAGGCTATTGGCGAAGGAGTTCTTGACCACGAGCAGGCTGCGCGCGGGCCCGCCGGGGTCTGTTTTTTCGTTTTCAATCACCAGCAGCGGCTGGTTGCCGCCGAGAAAGTAGCCGTACTGGTCGCGCTTTTCCAGGTATTCCGGGTGGTATAGGCTGGAGCGGGTTTCCCCGGCGGCGACATCATGCACGCGGACAGGAACCGGCGTCACCGGCCAGATGGCCTCGATGGCATCCGGCGGCAGGCGATAAAGGCCGGCGCGCGCCCAGGAAGTGCCGTAAAAATTCTTCGAGACGATTTGGCGCGTGTAGGCGTCCGGATCCGCTGCCGGTCTGCCGGTCTGGCGCAGCCAGCTGTCCCAGGCGTAATAGGCCCCGCGCATCGTCCAGTGGTGGTCGGTGCAAAAATAGATCGGCTCATCGGCCTTTTCGGCCAGGTCATCCAGCACATCGACCAGCTGGACCTGGCCGGCCAGCAGCTGTTCCACCTGGCGGATGAACGCGGCCTGGTCGTCGCTGACCGCCAGGGCGGGCAGCTTGTCCGGATAGACGGCGGCCGACGTCGGCGCGAGCAGCAGCGAGACGGGCAAATCCGGCAGCAGGCTTTGCAGGTGCCTGATCCCGGCGATCGTCTCGTCCAGCGCCGCCCCGCCGGGCTTGGTGAAGCGCTGCAGCAGGACCTGGTCGCGGCCAAAATAGATGCCCCGGTTTTCGCGTTTGCCGATCAAACGGAGCAGTTCGGTCTTGGCGCCGACCCAGTTGTCGCGGCCGGCGATCTGGTCCGCCATCCAGCTTTCCAGTTTTCGTCCATAGTCGCCGCTGAGCAAAGCCGGCCAGCTGAACACCGGGCGCTCCTCCAGATAGCGGTTCTCCAGCTCGGAAAAGGCCAGGTCCGGCCGCACCAGCAGGTCCAGGCCGAGCAAGGCCAGGTAGGCGCAAAAGACGATGATGACAATTTTCATGCCGGTGCCGCTTGGCATACAGCCTCCTAAAAACGGAAATACAAAAACGGATTGAAGCTCATCTCGACCAGCCAGCCGGTCGACAGGAGCAGGACCAGGGCCAGCCAGGCCGGGCGCAGCCAGCCTTCCCAGCGCCGGTCCAATCCGGCGGCGAGCCGCTGCGGCCATCGGGCGCAGATCGCGACCTGCAGCGCGAGCAGGACACCATAGGCGGAAAGATCATAGAGCGCCTGCGCGTCGGCCAGGCTTTGACCGCTAAGTCCGGTCAGCAGGCGCAGGTAGTGCCCGATGTCCGCCAGGCTGTCCAAGGCGAAGATCACCCAGCCGGCCAGGACAACCAGCAAGGTATAGGCATGGCGCAGCGGCCGCCACAGCCGGTTCAGCCAGCGCCCCAGCCCGGCTTTCTCCAGGCCGATCCAAAGACCGAAATAGAGCCCCCAGGCGACAAAGTTCCAGCTGGCTCCGTGCCAGAGGCCGGTCAGGAACCAGACGACCAGCAGGTTGAACCAGGTTCGGGCGGCGCTGCCGCGGCTGCCGCCCAGCGGGATGTACACATAGTCGCGAAACCAGCTGCCCAGCGAGATGTGCCAGCGGCGCCAGAAGTCGCTGATGCTGTCCGCCCGGTAGGGCTGATTGAAATTTTCCTCGAAGCCAAAGCCGAACAGGCGGCCCAGGCCGATGGCCATGTCCGAATAGCCGCTGAAGTCGAAATAGATCTGGAAGGCGAAGGCCAGGATGCCCAGCCAGGCGCCGAGCACCGAGAGGTCGGCGAGCGGCGTGTCCCGGACCGTTTGCCAGAGCTGGCCGATCGTGTTGGCCAACAACACTTTCTTGCCCAGGCCGAGGATCAGGCGCTGCAGGCCGGCGGTGATCTGGGGGACCGTTTCCCGGCGCCCCTCCAGTTGGTCGGCCACCGTGCGGTAGCGCACGATCGGGCCGGCGATCAGCTGGGGGAACAGGCTGACATAGGTGGCGAAGGCCAAGAGGTTTCTCTGCACCGGGACGCGGTCACGGAAGACGTCGATCGTGTAGGACATCGTCTGGAACGTGTAGAAGGAAATGCCGATCGGCAGAGCCAGCTCGAGCGGCTCCAGGGGCAGGCCGGTCAGATCGCGCAGCGTCGTTGTGATCAGGCCGGCATACTTGAAGACACCCAGCAGGCCCAGGTTGATGGCTACAGAGGAGACGAGCAGAAGCCGCGCCAGGCGCGGCCGCGACCGGAAGCGTCCGATCAGGCGGCCGTGCCCGTAGTCCACGAGCGTGGAGAAAACCATTAAAATGATGTAGACCGGTTCGCCCCAGGCGTAGAAGACGAGGCTGAACAGCAGCAGGACCAGGTTGCGCATGTGCCGGAAGCGCTGCGGCACCGCAAAGTAGGCGCCCAGGCAAAGCGGCAGGAAGAAGAGCAGGAAAGTCAGGCTGCTGAACACCATGGCGCGACAACGCCGTTAGCCGGCCAGCTCGTCGAAGATGGCTTCGAGCGCGTCCGCGTTCACATAGGTGATGTAGACGACCAGGTTGCCCTGCGACTTGAGCACGGTTTTCTTGACGATCTCGTACTGGTCCGGCAGGTACTGCGACCAGAGCTCTTTTTGCTGATCGAGCAGGGTGTTCAGCGCGGCTTTGATGGTCTCGACCTTATCCGCGGACGCCGCCTCGAGAACCAGGATCTGGGCGGCGTTGACGTTGAAGGTCGCCTGGATACCAGTTCCGGCGGCCAGGTCTTCCGATTTGACATCGACCGCGATCCGGCGCTGGTCGGCCGGCACGGTCATGTCTTCCGTGAAATAGGCGCCCATCATGTCTTCACCCTCGCCGAAAAGGTCCTCCTCGGTCATGTTATCCGCCTTGGCGTCTTCGACCATCCGGGCTTTGATCGCGGCGACGATCTCGTCGACGCCGGCACCCGTCGTCTGGGACGGGGTCTGGGGCGCACAGGCGGCCAGGGCTAGGATGGCCAGGCAGGCGGCTAAAAATAAGCTTGTGAATCGTCTCATGTCAAACACCTCGTTTTGATTTTTTGCTGCTTGGCAGCCGTGTGTTGGACGCCGCTAGCCGGCCTGATGTTCCCGGCCAAGATCGGCACCTTGCCCGTAACCTGCGCGGACTGATATAATCAACAGCAGACAAGCCAGGCCCGGCGATGCGGTCCGATCCGATTTCTGCGAGGTGGTTGCGATCCGAAAACTTGCCCGACGCTTGCCCTATATGCTCCTTTTCACCGTTATCTGGGTGATCCTGAACGAGAAAATCGGCTGGGAATCCATCGGGACGGGGTTCGTTTTATCGTTGGCCGTCCTGGCCATAACCGATTCGCAGCTGCTGCTGTCCGATTACGCCTGGATCTACCGCATCAACCCGCTTCGCCTGCTGCGTTATGCCGCTGTGCTGCTGGGGCAGATCTACGCGTCCGGCTTCGCGGCGATCGGCCGGATTGTCCGGGGCCGCGACGACAGCGAGATCGTGCGCTACGTAACCGGACTCGACGACGACCTGGCCGTCGCCCTGCTGGCCAACGCCGTCACCCTGACTCCGGGGACGGTGACCGTCGATATCGGCGAGGAAGACGGCCGGCAGCATCTGGAGATCCTCACCTTCGTCCCCATGACCAGCCAAGCCTCCATTCGCCGCCTGGAACGTATTTTAGGCGGGAAAACCACCAGAAAGCAGGAACCGGGATGCTGACGGTCGCCCTGGCCGTGATCTCGTTCCTCGGCATCGTCGTCATGGGGCGCATCCTGCTCGGTCCGACGGTCTGGGACCGGCTGCTGGGTCTCAACATGATCGCCTCCAAGATTCTGATCGCCATCGTGATCCTGGCGCGCCTGATGGATCTGTCCTATCTGCTGGACATCGCCCTGGTCTACGCGGTTCTGGGCTTTCTGGGCACCATCCTGATGGCCCGCTTTATCGAGAAGCGAGGTGATATCTAGATGTCGTTCGTACAAAACCTGGTCAGCGGCATCCTGATCGGCACAGCTCTGGTCTTCATGAGCTTTGGCGTCATCGGCATGTTTCGGTTCCGCAATTTCTATGCCCGCATTCTGATTAGTTCCAAGGTCGACACCGTCGGTTTCCTGACGATGATGGCCGGGATCATGGTTTCGGCCGGATTTGGCTTTTTCAGCCTCAAGCTGGGCCTGATCGCGGCCCTCGTTTTGCTGACCAACCCGATCGCCACCCATGCCATCGCCCGCTCAGCGCACCGCAGCGGCTACCGGGTCAGACGGGAGCCGAAAGATGATTGAGAAGCTGCTCCTGCTCTGCCTGGTGGTCTTTGCCGTCGCCGCAGTCAGCACCAGCCAGCTGCGCCGGGCGGTCATCTACCTGTCCGTTTTTTCCCTGCTGGCCTCCCTGGCCTATTTGCTCTATCAGGCGCCGGATGTGGCGATCGCCGAGGCCGTGATCGGCTGCGGCCTGGCGACGGTGCTCTACCTGGCGGCGCTCCGCAAGCAGCGCCTGATAACGATCTACTATGTCCACGAACACGACCAGGACATCAACGACCAGCTGACCGCTGAGGCAGACCGCCTGTTGCGGGCGATCGAACAGCTGCTGGCCGGCAAGGAACTGGAGACCCACGTCGTCCACACCACCCGGCCCGGGCGCGAGATCCTCGACCGGCAGGATTTTGACCTGCTGCTGGTTGAGCAGGGCGAGCAGCTGACTGTGTACGGCAGGACCGAGGATTACCATCTGGACGCCGTCGAAGCACTGCTGGCGGGCCAGACCCGGCCGGCGGACTCGGTCCGGGTGGTCCGGCTGGACGGGGAGGGGATCTGACATGACGCGATGGGTCAAGGCCATCGGGATGGTGCTCCTGGCCGGGCTGGTCATCTACCTCTACGACCAGAGCCACGTGCCGGCCGATCCCCTGGCGCTCGCCCAATACGTGAGCGACGCCCTGGCACAGACCGGCGCGTCCAACCGCGTCGCGGCCATCTACTTGAATTACCGCATGTTCGACAGCCTGTTTGAGACCATGATGCTGCTGGTCTGCGTGCTGGCGGTCGTGCGCATGTCGTGGAGGGGGCAGGATCCGGATGAACCATGACCGATCGTTGTTCGGCCGCCTGATCGGGCTCTTGTACCCCTTCATGCTGCTGCTGTCGTTCTACATCATCCTCAACGGCCACGCGACGCCCGGGGGCGGTTTCCAGGGCGGCGCGGTGCTGGCGACGGTCCTGATCAGCCGCTATTTGACGTATCCGGTCGCTGATTTCCGGCGCAAGCGCCTGCAGCAGGCGGAAAAAATCCTCTTTGCCGCCATCGTGCTCCTGCCGGTCCTGCTCCTGTTCAGCCGTCCCGGTTGGCTGGCCGCGCCGTATGACCGCGGGTACCTGATCGTGATGAACTTGCTGATCGGGCTCAAGGTTGGAACCGGCCTTAGCATCATCTTCTATCGCTTCGCGGCGGAAACGGGGTGACTCCATGAACATCAATGTCCTGCTCGACTGGATCAGCGGCGAACACATCAGCCTGGTGCTTTTCTTCGTCGGCCTATATGGTCTGGTGGCCCGGCGCAACATGCTGAAGTCCATCCTGTCGATCGGGATCATGCAGGCGGCCGCGATCCTCTATTTCCTGTCCGCCGACCTGGCTGAAAACAGTGTGCCGCCGGTCGGTGAGAGCGTTGCCGGTCAGGCCATGGCCGACCCGCTGCCCCAGGCCATGATGATCACGGACATCGTGATCGGCATCGGGGTCACGGCGATCGCGCTGACCTTGATGATCCACCTCTACCATCGCTACGGCACGGCAAACTGGCAGAAAGCCCGCGACAAGAGGCGCGAATGATGGTGCCGCTCTACGTATTAATCCTTGTCCCGATCCTGGCCGGCCTGGCCTTGATGGCCCTGCCGCTGCGCTGGGGCAAGGCGCTGGCGCTGGCAAGCCAGATTCCCCTGGCAGTCATGGCCGGGCAGGCATTTCTGACCGTCCGCCGATTCGGCCCCCGGCTGCAGGTGATCGGCGGCTGGCCGCAGACCGCCGGCATCACCTTGCGCGCCGAGCTGCTGTCCCTCGACCTGGTCCTGCTGAGCATCCTGCTCTTTGCCTGCCTGCTGCTCTACAACAACGGCAAGCCTTATGTCAACAAGACCTTCCTGTTTTTGTTTTTGTCTTTTCAGGGCCTGGTCAACGGCATCTTCCTGTCGGTCGACTTGTTCAACATCTTTGTCCTGGTCGAAGTGTCCACCGTGGTCATCAGCCTGTTGATCTTGTTCAAGCCCAACAGCGAGTCGATCTACGACGGCATGATCTATTTGCTGACCAACATCGTCGCCATGACTTTTTTCCTGTTCGGCCTGGGTCTGCTTTATAAGACGACCGGCGCCGTCGACCTCGACAGCCTGAAGCGCGTTATCTCCGGCTTCGAGGATTCCGACCGTCTGATCCTGCCCTATGCCTTCCTGATGACCGCAGTCAGTCTCAAGGCTGCCCTGATGCCCCTGTTCAGCTGGCTGCCCAAGGCCCATGGCACGCCGGGTGCGCCGACGATCGTCTCAGCCGTTCTGTCCGGGCTCTACGTCAAGTGCGGCGTGTACCTCTTTTTCCGTTTGCAGGACGTTTTTGAACCGGTGCTCAACACCCGAAGCCTCTTTCTGGTCCTGGGCCTGCTGACCGCCGTGATCGGCTTTATCCTGGCGATCGCCCAGAAGGACATCAAGCTGATCCTGGCTTACCACACGGTGTCGCAGATCGGCCTGATCATGACCGGTCTGAACATGGACCACGATTACGCCCGCTACGGCGCGCTCTACCACATCATCAACCACGCCATCTTCAAAGCGACGCTCTTTTTGACCGCGGGACTGATCAGCGAGCGCTACAAGACCCGCCAGATCGGCCAGATCCGCGGCGTCTGGCGCGAGATGCCGGCGGTGGCCCTGGCCAGCCTGCTGGCGATCCTGGGCATTACCGGCGCGCCGCTCTTCAACGGCAGCATGTCCAAGGCCTGGATCATGTATGGGGCCGGCCCGACCGGACTTAGCATCGCCCTGTACATCATCAACCTGGGCACGGTGGTTTCGTTTGTCAAGTACGCCAGCATGCTCTGGGGCAAACCGCCGGAGCCGTCTGAAGCGCCCTTCTGGGGCAAACCGGGCCACCGGCTGCCGGCGTTGGTCTGCGTGTTCCTGGGCTTGCTCTGCCTGCTCGGCGGCATCTTGAGCGAACCGATGACCCGGCTTTTGTTCGGCGTGGCGCTGCCGGTCGACTGGAGCCAATATGGCCGCAAGACCCTGATCTTCCTGCTGCTGCTTGGTGCCGGCGCCTCCCTTTACCATTTTGGCCTCAAGCGGTGGCGCTACCTGCAGCAGGCCAGGGGGCTCGACTTGTCGTTTCACGACATCTGCCTGACCCTGGCCGCTTTTTTCGCCGGGCTGGTCATCATCCTCAAAATATGGTATTGATAACAGTGCCTGCGCGGCAGACTGGAGTAAAACAATATGACGCAAGACTGGATCCGGATACACCCTGACGACACCGTCGCCGTGGTCACGTGCGCCGCGGCTGCCGGCCGGGACCTGGGCGGAGGCCTGACGGCCTGCGACGACATCCCGCTCGCCCACAAGGTCGCCCTGACCGACCTGGCGCCGGGCGATGCCGTGGTCCGGTACGGCGCGCTGCTGGGCACCGCCCGTTCGTTTGTCCCCCGCGGCAGCCATGTGCACGAGCAGAACATCCTGGCGGCGCAGCCGCCGGACCTGGACCGGCTTGAGGCCGAACCGTTTGCCGCCCCCGCGGTCTCGCTGCCCCGGCCGGATGAACACGCGTTTAACGGGTACCGCAACCAGCAGGGCTATGCCGGCACGCGCAACCTGCTGGGCATCGTCCCGACGGTGCAGTGCGTCGCCGGCGTGCTGAACCAGGCCGTCGCCCGGATCCAGGCCGACCTGCTGCCCCGTTACCCGCATGTCGACGGGGTCGTGGTGCTGAACCACGATTACGGCTGCGGCGTGGCCATCGATGCGCCGGAGGCCGTGATCCCGATCCGCACCCTGCAGAGCTTGCTCGGGCACCCGAACTTCGCTGCCGACCCGCTGGTGGTCGGCCTGGGCTGTGAAAAGCTGACCTTGCAGCGCCTGGCCGGCTCCGAACGCGCCCGGGATGTCCTGCTGCTGCAGGATTTCGCCGGCTACGACGCCATGCTGACGGCCATCCTGACCGAGGCGGAACGCAAACTGGCCCGCCTGGAACGGCGCCGCCGGGAAGCGCTGCCCTTGTCGCAGCTGATCATCGGCATGCAGTGCGGCGGCAGCGACGCGTTTTCCGGCATGACCGCCAACCCGGCCGCCGGCATCGCCTCCGACCTGCTGGTCGCAGCCGGTGCCACGGTTTTGTTTTCAGAAGTCAGCGAGGTGCGCGACGCGGTCCACCTGCTGGCGGCCCGTGCGGCGACCCCGGAGGTGCGGTCGCGCCTGATCGGGGAGATGCGCTGGTATGACCGCTACCTGGCCGCGGGCGGCGTCGACCGCAGCGCCAATCCGACACCGGGCAACAAGCAGGGCGGCCTGTCCAACATCGTGGAAAAGGCGATGGGGTCGGTGGCCAAGTCCGGCCGGGCCCCGATCACCGAGGTGCTCGCGCCGGGCCAGCGCCCGACCCGCTCTGGCCTGATCTTCGCGGCGACGCCGGCCAGCGACCTGGTCTGCGGCTCTGAACAACTCGCTTCCGGCATCACGCTGCAGGTCTTTACCACCGGGCGCGGCACGCCCTACAACCTGGCGGCGGCACCTGTGATCAAGGTCAGCTCCCAAAGCAGCCTGCAGGCGTTCTGGCAGGACCTGATCGATTTTGACGCCGGCCAGGTCATTTCGCAGCGCCTGAGTCTGGAGCAAGCCGGCCGGGCCCTGTTCCGGCAGATCCTGGCGGTCGCAAGCGGGGAAAAAACGCGTGCGGAGGCGCATGGCCTGAGTAACGACTTTTGCATTTTCAATCCGGCGCCTGTCACCTGAGCGCCAGGGAAGAAACGAGGTAACTGCAGATGGCATGGTGTATGGTCGCAACCTGGCCTTTTTCCCTGGCCGGCCTGGAGCAGGCTGCCCGGCAACTGCAAGCGGGATCAAGCGCCCTGGAGGCCGCCATCGCTGTGGCCCGGCGGGTCGAACGCGACCCGGAGGTCGATTCGGTCGGCCTGGGCGGTATCCCCAATCTAGATGGGATCGTCGAGCTGGATGCCGCGGTCATGGACGGGCGCGACCTTTCGATCGGCGCCGTCGCCGCGCTGCAGAACTGCATCAGCCCGGTCCTGGTCGCCGATCGCATCCGGACATCGACCGCGCACCAGTTGCTGGTCGGTTCGGGTGCTGAAAAGCTGGCCGCCGCCATGGGTCTGGAACGAACCTGCCTGCTGACAGATAAAAGCTTGAAAACCTGGCAGGAACAAAAGGCAGCCCTGGCAGCCCGCCAGTCCATCCCGGTCGGCCACGACACGGTCGGCATCGCTGCTCTGGACCTGAACGGCGATCTGGCTGCCGTGACATCGACCAGCGGCATCGCCATGAAGCTGGCCGGGCGGGTCGGCGACTCGCCGCTGGCCGGATCCGGCTTTTACGCCGACAACGATGTCGGGGCGGCCGCCGCGACCGGACTGGGCGAGGAGATCATGAAAGGGTGCCTGTGCTATGAGGCCGTCGCCCTGATGCGCTCCGGACTTGAGCCGCAGACTGCGGCCGAACAGGCCATCCGGCAACTGCACCGCCGCCTGGCGCGGACCCGCGGCAGCGTTGGCGAGATGGCGCTCGTCTGCGTCGACCGGCAAGGCCGGATAGGCGCGGCAGCCAACCACGCCAGCTTCCAATACGCGGCGGCAGCGCCAGGCCAGGACCCGGCGGTCAGGCCGGCGCCGCAGGTCAGCTAGACGCCCCGAGCCTGTTTTCCGGCCGGCCTTTTGGTTATCTGTCCTGGCACCGCCTGCCTAGCTGTAACCGAAGTGTAACAGAACCGCCCGGGGGACGATGAACGCGAAACGACCTGATCTGCTATACTAATTGTATCTCATCATTCGGAGGATTCTCATGCTTTACGAACTGCGCGTCTACCACATGCATCCTGGCCGCTTGCCGGCTATCCATAAGCGTTTCAGCGAGGTGACGCTGGATTTGTTCCGCAAGCACAACATCCATGTCTGCGATTTTTACGAGGATGCCGAAGGCGCCGAGACCATCTACTATATTTGCGCGTTCCAAGACCACGCGACGCGCGACGCCGCCTTTGCCGCCTTCCGCGACGATCCCGACTGGCAGGCGGCCTTTGCCGCCTCACACGAGGACGGCGGCCCGATCGTGGACTGGGTGGAGAGTTTCTTCATGCAGCGCGTCCCCTATATCCGGCCAGACTGGAAGTAGGCAGGCGCCCGTTCGTTTCGTTTGTACGGCATTGACATTGACTCAGTTGCAGCGGGTCCTATGCTTGAGTTGAGCGTTCGGCAAGGCTCAAGACCAACCATTTGTCCTGTTTGTGGAACAAAAAGCGTCGGCCAGCGTCTAAACCTTGATCCAAGGTCGCGCGCCGTTTAACGCGAAATCAAGACATGCCCTAGCCTGAAGAGGAGACACCCGGTGAAACAGCATCGACCAGGAAAAACGCAATCAGCTCATTCTCATCGGCCGCCTCGCCGGCGGTCAGCCGGGCTTAGCCGCCCGCTGCTTTATGTCGCAACGTTTCTGGTCGCCGTGACCGCCATGGTGGCTTTTTACAAGTATGTCATTTTTGCCGCCGGCCATGAAGATGGGATTCCGACGACCCACCCAGCGGTCTTGGCGCGTCTGGTTGTCGAAGCCGGCGACGAACTGCCTCCGGCCAGCCGCTTCACCAGCGACCAGACGCTGGAACTGGCTTATGCCGACGAAAAGCCATCCGCCGACCTTGCCGTACCCGGCGATTACCCCATCCGCATCCAGACCGGCGACCAGATTGTCACCGCCATCCTGGCGGTCGTCGACACGAAGCCCCCGCGGGCGATGGCCGTCGACCAGGAAATCTGGCTCGGCGAAGCGGACAGCTTCGCGCCGGACGACTTTGTCACCCAGATTCGCGATGTCACCCCGGTTTCGCTGGCTTTTCGTCAGCCGCCTGACCTGCAAAAAGCCGGCGACCAGGCGGTTATCGTGCTGCTCAAGGACAGCTCCGGCAATCAGGCGGAAGTTACAGCGCGCCTGACCGTGCTGCAGGATATAGATAAGCCGGTCATCGCCGGCGCGACCGACCAGACGGTCTTTATCGGCGACACGATCAGCTACCGCGAGAACGTGACGGTCAGCGACAACCGCGACCCCCAGCCGGTGCTCGAGATCGACAACAGCCAGGTCAACCTGTCCGCCGCTGGCACCTACCCGGTGCGCTACAAGGCCACCGACAAGGCCGGCAACACGGCCGAAGTGACGATCACGGTCACGGTGCAGCAAAGACCCGAAGGCTATGTGTCCGAAGACGAGCTGTACGCGCTGGTCGACCAGGTACTGGCCGAGATCACGACCGATGACATGAGCGATCTGGAGGTCTTGTCGGAGATCTTTTACTGGATCGCCGACCACATCGACTACACGGGCACGTCGGACAAGTCGGACTGGGTCAAGGGCGCGTTCCTGGGCATGACGCGCGGCACGGGCGACTGCTTCAACTACTTTTCCACGGCTAAAGCTTTCCTGACCCGGGCCGGTTACGAGACGATCCCGATCGCGCGCGTCCAAGACGCCAAGACCCGCCATTACTGGAACCTGGTCCAATACAACGGCGCCTGGTACCATTTCGATCCGATGCCCAATCTGGCCAAGTACCATTATGTCTGCCTGCTGCGCACCGACGCCGAGGTCGCCGACTATTCCAGGCAGAATCCGCGCTTTTACGAGTATGATCCGACCGGCATCCCCGCGACGCCGACCGAACCGCTGGACATCGAGCGCAAGGTCATCAATGGCTGACGTGAAGCAGACCAACCGGCTCGGGGTCATCGGCGGCCTGGGCCCGATGGCGACCGCCTACTTTCTCGAACGCATCGTCGACATGACCGACGCCGAGTCCGACCAGGGGCACCTGGACATGCTGATCTACCACGTGCCGTCGATCCCAGACCGAACGCGCTACATCCTGGACCGCAGCCAGGCCAGCCCGGTCCTGCCGATGATCCGCATCGGGCAGACCCTGGCCGGCCAGCAGGTGTGCTGCATCGCCATTCCCTGCATCACGGCCCATTATTTTCATGACGAGCTGTCGCAGGCGATCGGCTGCCCGATTCTGCATGCGATCCGCGCGACCGCGGACTACCTGGGTGACGCCCGGGTGGCCTGCGCCGGTATCCTGGCAACCGACGGCACGCTGGCCGGCAATTTATTTCAGGCTGAGCTGGCCGAACGGGGCATCCGCTGTGTCACCCCGCCGGGGTCCAAGCAGGAACTGGTCATGGATCTGATCTATCGCGACATCAAGGCCGGCCGTCCGCCCCGGATGGACCGTTTCGCAGAGGTGTCGGACACGCTGCGCCGCCAGGGGGCCGAGGTGGTCCTGCTCGGCTGCACCGAGCTGTCCCTGATCAAACGCGGCCGGGACATCGGGCATGGTTTCCTCGATGTGCTCGACATCCTGGCCTGCACGGCGCTGACCGCCTGTGCGATCGCTAAAAAGCCGTTCTGCCGCGACTTGATCACCTAGAGAACAGGAGTTCGTTATGCGCACCCATTTGCTCGAATATCTCGAGGACACCGTCCGGCGCGTGCCGGAGAAAATCGCCTACAGCAACGGTCAGGACGACATGACGTTTGCGCAGGTATACCGCGAAAGCCGGGCGATCGGCAGTTTCCTGCAGGCGCGGGACCTTCGGTGCCAGCCGGTCGTGGTCTTCATGAACAAGCATCCGCGGGCGATCACCGCCTTTCTGGGCGTGCTCTACGCCGGCGCCGCCTACGTGCCGATCGACGAAGAGATGCCCCGCATCCGCATCCGCCTGATCCTGGACAC
>LSQX01197608.1_pt1 | contig 13495 bp, 8 predicted proteins | sample 654561 | NCBI WGS metagenome assembly LSQX01 (sample SAMN04489861, study PRJNA283612) | anaerobic digester metagenome | isolation source: 4 biogas reactors fed with cattle manure at either 37C or 55C with and... | place: Denmark: Kongens Lyngby | collected 2014 | reverse complement strand
GTCTACCACAGCCGATAATAATTACTTTGTTTCTCATAAATATATCAAGACCTCAAGATTATGGTCGCGTATATACGCTAAATGTATTATACAACCATATTTAAGTAAATAGAATGAACGCTTTTTTCATCTTTGTAAACATTTTTCGTTTCCTTTCTTTTTCTTTGTAAGAAAATCGGCTACACTATGTAATTGCTGGAAAGACTCTTAAAGACATGAAAAAATACTTTAAACTCATCAAGGAAGCCATGGAAGGAATCGGAAAGATTTACATCCTCCACTTTGTCATTTTATTTTTCTCTGTTTTCTTTATGGTTTTGTCAAGTTTCACCAGTAAGATTTTAATTGATACTATCAAGGGTGATATTTTTAATGCTCCACAAGCTGGATCTTTAGAACTTCTTATCGCCAATATTTTTGGTGGGCCTCAGTTTCTAAGTGAGAATTTATGGGTCTTTTCAATAATTATCGTCACAATCGCTTTAGCGGTTGCTCTTTTGGCTTTTTCGCGATTCCTGATTCGCTCTTATATTGGCCCTGGCGTTTCCCGCAACATTCAATTAAAGCTTTTTTACCATATTGAGCATCTGCCCTATAGTTTCATGAAAAAGTCACGGAGCGGAGACGTTATCCAAACTTGTACGCGTGATGAGGAGGTCTTTCGCCGTTTCATGACGCGAGAAATGTATTCAATCGTTTATACCTTTTTAATCGTCGTATTTTCATTTTCTATTCTCTTTTCGATAAATTGGAAAATAGCATTAGTGTCGATGACTTTAATTCCTTTTCTATTCATCTACTCTTTCTTTATTATTAAAGAAGTACGCATTCGATACCGTAAAACCGATGATTCAGAAGGATTAATGACCGCAAAAATCGAAGAAAATCTCGCTTCTGTTCGCGTGGTGAAAGCGTATAACAACGAAGCGTATGAAATCGAGAGTTTTGAAAAAAGTCTTAATGATTATCGCAAGAAATATATTCATTGGCGTAAACTTTCGGCCTTCTTCTTCTCATCGAGTGATATTTTTGTTTTTGGTCAAATTTTATTAACAACTCTTTTTGGTGTGGCCCTAGCATATAGTGGAGATATAACTGTCGGTACGCTTGTCGTCAGCTTTACATTTGTAAACATGATGGTATGGCCGATTCGTGATGTGGCAACAATCCTTTCTAATATGGCGCGAGCAATCGCGGCGATGGATCGCTTGCTCATCATTCTTAACGAACCAGTTGAAGACATTGTTTCCGGTGATAAACCAAAAATTAATGGCGAGATCATCTTTGAAAATGTCACTTTTCAGTTTGATGACGCAAAAGATCCGGTTCTTCATGATGTTAATTTAAAAATTAAAAAAGGCGCGACTGTCGCCGTATTAGGAAAAACGGGAGCAGGAAAATCGACTTTGGCTTATTTATTAACTCGTCTTTACGATCCGACAAAAGGTCGAATTCTAATCGATGGCCAAGACATAACCGAAATCTCACGTTCGCACCTAAGACAAAATGTCGCTACTGTGTTACAAGAACCCTTCCTTTTTTCGAAGACAATTATTAGCAATATTCGTATCGCCAATCCAAACGCCAGCGAAGAAGAAGTTTATAAAGCCGCGCGAATCGCTGATATTCACGACAATATTTTGACATTTAAGCAAGGATACGAGACACCAGTTGGCGAAAAAGGCGTCACTTTATCTGGTGGTCAAAGACAGCGCTTAGCCATTGCTAGAACCATCATTAACAAAGCACCAATTTTAATCTTCGATGACTCGTTGAGTGCTGTTGACACTGAAACGGACATTAACATAAGGACCGCTTTAAAGAAACGTTCGGAGGAGACGACGACGCTCATTATCACACATCGTATCGCCACGGCTAAGGATGCCGATTTAATCATTGTTTTAGAAAATGGGACAATCAGCGAACAAGGGACGCACGAACAATTAATCGCAAGAAAGGGTTTGTATCAACGCGTGTACGAGATACAAACAAAGCTTCAATAGTATGGCAAATTTTGCATTCGAAGAAGAAAAATTGCCAACCAAGTTTAATCTCGGCGTCTGGCGTAAGATGTTCCGCTATACTCTAAGAAACTGGCCTCTTTTAATCGTGCTTGCTTTATCAATGCTTTTAACAACTTTCTATGATTCAAGTTTTATGCCCTTGATGAATGCTGCGGCGATTGAAGCAATACCAACCATTGGTTTGTCGGGAAGTATCGTTAATATGGTTATTAATGTAAACTTAATTTTTGGAATAAGTTTCTCGGTTAATTTTTATCAATACGCCCTCATTTTTGGAAGTGGAATTATTATTCGCTCACTCAGCATTTTTGTAACTTTCTTTGTCACTAATTATTTCGATATGCTGATCAATACATCTTTAAGACGCGATGCTTTTAGACGCGTTCAGGAACTTAGTTTTTCCTATTTCGATCGTACTCCTTCTGGATGGTTAATTGCCCGTATGCAAAACGATACGGCATCAATCAGTGATATTTTATCGTGGGGCGTTATTCGTGTCGTTTGGATTACATTTGAACTTGCTTTTACGCTGACGACAATGTTTTCTCGCGATGTGATGTTATCGCTTGTCATCTTATCAACTGCACCGATATTGATTATTATTACGCCACTATTTCAAAGAGTGCTTCTTAAAGCTCATCGTCGGGCGCGCAACGCCTATTCGAACTTTGTTCGTTGGTTGGCCGAATGTATTAATGGTGTTAAAACAATCAAAACGTTAAATGTTGAAGAAAAAATGTATCGTGAGGCTAAAGAAGTTACCGATAATATTTACAATAGAAGACGCAAGGCTTTTAAAGTTCACGCGTTTTTTATGCCATCAATTATGCTTATTTCTTCAATGACGACAGCCTTAGTCATTCTTCTTGCAACATCGAATCTAGACTTAATTGATGCAAGTGATGCCACGGGTGTGGCAACTCTCGTGCTCTTTATTGGCTTTGTAACGCAAATATATAATCCTATTCAAGAGTTTTCCGAAGTGTCAAACGAGTTCATCGCAACGCAGGCGAGTGTTGAAAAGGTCTTGTCGTTAATTGAAACGGAATCGGAGATTGTTGATACCCCAGAAGTTATCGAAAAATATGGTTCTCTATTTGCCAATAAGAAAGAAAATTTCGAAATATTGCGAGGCGATATTCGTTTTGAAAACGTTAGTTTCTCATATATTAAAGGAACTGAGGTTATTCATAATATGAATTTACATATCGAGCAAGGGACATCGTTAGCTATTGTCGGCGAAACGGGATCGGGAAAATCAACAACGGCTAACTTGCTGTGCCGCTTCTATGAACCGACTTCGGGAAGGATTCTGATTGATGATGTCGATTATAAAGAGCGTTCGGTCGGTTGGCTTCGCAGTAATATCGGCTATGTTCAGCAAACACCGTTTGTCTTTCGTGGTACTTACTTTGATAATGTTCGTTACGGAAGAACCGATGCAAATCTAGATGAAGTAATTAAAGCGTGCCAGATTGTCGGAATTGATGATTTTATTAACGCACAAAAAGATGGATATATGAGTGAGCTTGATGATGGTGGCAGCCAACTCTCCGGTGGACAAAAACAGCTTATTTCCTTTGCTCGCGCTTTGATACGCAATCCGCGTTTGCTAATTCTTGATGAAGCAACATCGAGCATCGACACCGAAAGCGAAGGCGTAATTCAAAAGGCAATGCACAAGATTTTAAAAGGACGCACAAGTATAATCATCGCACATCGTCTTTCGACGATTGTCCACTGCGACCGTATTCTTGTTATGTCTAACGGACTAGTGATCGAAGACGGAAGCCATTGTGAGCTGATGAATCGTAAAGGTCACTACTACCGCCTTTATATGAATCAATTCCGCGAATTAAATCTCGAAACACAAATATCGACTTACGAAGAGCAAATCGAAAAAATGGATCTCAAGATGTAAAAAGGAGCAGTTTTTAGCTCCTTTTTACTTATTCGTTATCCGGATTAATATCAATCACTTGCGAGGAGTCGGTAATCTCTTTTGGTTTGTGTTCTTCGATATAATTTTTAGCTTTTTCAAAGTCCTTAATTAGGTTGCCCGAAGTAATATCGATTTTCTTAATATCTTCGGTAAGTTCTAAAACACGGTTCTTATGTTTTTCCCAACGATCGCCAAATAGTCGGAATTGATTGCCAATATCGTCGATAAGAGCCAAGATATTATCGGCATTATTTCTTCTTTGATAATCTTCAAGAATAAATTTAAGGATTTGGATAATTGTAATAATTAAGCTTGGTGAAGCAATAATAATCTTTTGCTTACGAGCTTCCTCGACAACATCAGGAAACTCTTTAAAAATATCGAGAAAAACAGCTTCAGCTGGTACGAACATAATAGCGTAAGGCGCTGTTTTACCTTCGATAATGTATTTGGTTACTTCCTTAATGCGCATTTTAACATCGATTTTGAACTTCTTCCGCGCTTCATCACGGGCCTCGGGAGAAATGTTTTCATCAATTAATGGTAAATAATTGGCGTAAGGAAACTTGGCGTCGATTGGAAGAGGAAGTGAACCGTGATCAGTCACTAGGTCATAAACAAAGTCAACGATGACATCACTTTTGTCTCCGAGTTTATCCTTGACTTGTCTTACACCAAATTCTTTGGTGAGGTTAACTTGCGTTCGATAAAATTTGTCGGCAGCATTCTCGCCAAAGACAGCCAAAAAGATATTTTCCAAAACGTCTTCTCCAAAATTACCGCGCGTTTTTTGATTGCTCAAGATGTTATTAAACTTATTAATTTCCTTACGCAATTCCTCGATTTGTCGAGTCGAGGCTTCAATTAAGGCTGTTTTTTGAATAAAATCCTGCATGGCTTTGTCATTTTTTTCGAAACCAGCTTCCAGCGACTTTGATACTTGTTCTTTTAAAATTTGGATTTGTTCGCTTATTTGTTTTTGTGTCTTAACATTTTGTTCATTAACGCTCTGATTGTTTTTGGCATTAACATCGTTGATCTCGGCGAGGATTTTCGATTTCAATTCATTGACATCTTTAGTCGTCTGGTTAATTAAATCTTTGATGTTAGTGACGTTTTGCTCTTTTACTTCTGCTGATTCCTTGTTGAAGTTAGTTTGAAGTTCATTCAATTTATTTTTGGTATCATCTAAAAATTTATACAAATCGCCTTGATTTGTTTTTTGGGCTTCATGCATGCCATTTACAATCGACTGTTTAAGAATGTCAATTTGCGTATTTTGCGACTTAACGCTCTCATTAAAATCCTTTAAAGAGCGAATTCGATTCTCTTCTAACAGGCGATGAATTTCATCACTGGAAACACCACCACCGCCATCAACTACCTTCTTTCTTGTCAAAAGAAGTATGACGACAACGATTAATAATATGAGTAAAGCGACAAGCAGCGCTATCGCAATTGGCAGTAAAATATCATTCACAATAAATCCTCCCGTCCTTTTTGTCTTCTATAATTATACATTAATTATCACTTTGCATTGACTGACATTATCTTTTTTGTTTCCTCATGACGTCTCTATTCTTGAAGATTATAAAAGGATGTTTAATTATTTATGGCTATTTGTTAAAATAGGCAAAGCGTTTGTTATAAACAATATTGCTAAAAATTTATGAAACTCAAACAAATTCTTAAAAAGAAATTGATGCTTGGCATCTTAAAATCGAGCAATCGTAAAAACCCCTTTAATATCGACAAAGCCGACAATTTTCAACTTTTAGATAGTGCTGGCGAGAATATGACTGATAGTCATTATTTTTCCGCTCATAATCAAAGTGGTGAGAGTTTCTTCTTTCGCTACGCTAAGCGAAGCAACGACACAATTGAAGTGTGGTTTTGTTTAAAAAATAGTGATGGAGCAATCTATGTCAATAATCAGGAACTTTTTCAATCAAAACATTGCCCCGCCTCAGTAAAGTGCATCACTCCTGGTCAAAGTATAAACCTTACTTTTACAGGAAACGTTGTTTTAACTCAAAAAGGTGAGAACGATGTTCTATCTTTAGATAAGACATCCATCCCTGTTAAATGCGAAGCGCATTTTCAAGCTTCGATGCCGCCTTTTGACTTCACGACTGGCCTTGATCCGACTTATATCGCCGAGGCATTAAGCAAAGAAAGATGGACGAAAACCTTTTGGAATAATCTTCGCACTAATCGCCAAGTTCATTATGAGCAAGCTGGCGTTATCGAATTGACAATCGAGATGAATAATCAAAAGCAAGTAATCGTTTTTTCTGCTATGCGCGATCATTCATTTGGCTATCGCGACTGGAATTACATGAACCGCCATATTTGGCTAATGGTTATTTTTGAAGATGGCGAAATTCTTAATCTCAATATGGTTGATTATCCACATATGAGGAATTTGATGACAGGTTATCAAAGCGTTAATGGTATCCACACATCGCTCAAAGCAAACAGTAATCTCAAAGAATTGGGTAAAGATGGCCATGTTCCCGAAACTGTTATCGCGCCATTAACAATCAATCAACAAGAAGTCGAGCTTTGTGGTCAACGTGAATTCGCGATCGACTTTAGTTTTGAACAAGGCAAATATCACATTTTTGAAGGTGTAGGTACATACACAATGAATAATCGACGAGGACGGGGCATTCTTGAATTCGGTTTTAACAGCGATATATCGCGCTGGAAATAGGGGTCATTATGAAAATAGCTTGGTTAGACAAAATTCCGATAGACGATTTAAAAATGGTCGGTGGCAAGGCCAAAGGTTTATATTTACTAAACAATTTAGGTCTTAACGTCGCGCCAGGCTTTGTCGCTTATGGAATCCAATCTACTGAAGACGAACAAGCTATGCTTGATTATTGGAAACAATCGGGATTAGGTGAGGTAGCCGTTCGTTCCTCGGCAACGCTTGAAGATGGAATCGACTTATCACAAGCCGGCCAATACGCCACTTACACGTGTGTTGCTGATGAACAGCAATTTATAGATGCTGTTAAAGGTTGCCTCAGCAGCCTTAATCTTGTTAACGCCTCAAAGTATCGCCAATTCTTTGGGCAAGAACAAAGCGAAATGAATATTGTTGTTCAAAAAATGGTTCAAGCCAAAGCGGCCGGAGTAGTTTTTACCGTCAATCCCACCACTCGCGAAAACGACGTACGCGTTGAAGTAGTTGCCGGTTTGGGAGAAAACCTCGTTTCCGGAAAAATGGAATCACAAACTTTTTTAATTAAGCGAGCAAAACCCTCATTTGACATTATTACCACTCTTTTAACCAAGAATAATATCAAAACTATATTTCAGGATAGTCTTAATTCCGAAAAAATGATTAACTATCCCGCAGACTTAGAGTTTGCTGTTGATAAAAATGATCAGATCGTTTGGCTACAAGTTAGACCAATTACCACGCTTGAAGATCCAACTATCGATGAGTTAAACACTCCTTATTCAGCCGAAAACGACATTATCACAAATCACAATGTTGGCGAAATGCTTCCTGGTGCAATCACACCATTGAGTATTTCTACTGTCGTTTATGCGATTGATTATGGACTTCGGAAAATGTTAACTGAAGTCGGCGTTTTTAAGCGAATTGAAGATATTCCCGACGAGTTTCTCATTAGTCACTACTATGGACATCTCTTTTTTAATATGCGTTATTTATACCGCATCACGAAGGCCGTAACCGGAGCAACAAAACAAAACATCGACGTAGGTCTATGTGGACAAATGATTGATTACGAACAACCAGATGACTATCAAAAGCCAAACGGTTTTATCCGTCTTCGAAACGGGATTAAGTATGGTAAGTTTATGTCTGGCTATAAAAAAGCGATGAAAAGTATTAGAAGCATCGCTGATAAAATTGATATTGTGGGACATAACCCCGAGGAACTATACTCATCGATTTCCAAACATCTCGATTTATTAAATCGCGCTTTGTTAGACCATTATATAACCTCATCTTATTCCGGCGCGATGAGTACCGCCCTTTTCTATATTCTTGTCCGCGATAACCCCAATCAAGATGAAGTCAAAGGGCAAATTGCCTCCGTATTAGAAGATATTGATGACATTGAAAGTGCTGACATCATCAAATCTTTAAAAATCATCGCTGAATCTGTTTTAAAAGATAATCCTCAAGCAGAGTATTACTCTCACGAACAGCTCGTTGATTATTTAGCAAATGCGCCACAAGAAGTAAAAGAACTTGAACTGGCGTTTATGAGTCGTCATGGACATCGTTGCATTCGCGAATCAGAACTTCGTTCTCCAGGATGGAAAGATGACTTGAATGGCTTCGCATCACATTTGTTAACATTAATCAAATCGGTATCGACATATAAAGAAAAAGTAAAGCCTACTGGCCCAAATAATGTGGAACAGTTTTTAGGTAATTACTATGGATTAAAACGCATCTTTCTAAGAGTCTTTGTCAATGGTTCAAGAAAAGGATGTCGCAATCGTGAGTTTTCTAAATCAAAAATGATTCTTGCTGTTGATAAATTTAAAGTTGCCTATCGAACACTCGCGACGATGCTCGTCAACGAAGGCGCCTTACCTGAAGGTGATTTGATTTATTTTTTAACTCATAATGAATTGGGCGAATTATTATCAAAACGCGATGCCAAATACGTTAAGAAAGCTTTCATTAGAAAACGCTTATTAGCCGAACAAGAAAGATTAAAATTTGCTCATATCAATATCGGAACACCTGAACCTATTTCTTCAGTCTATGATTTCGCTATTAAGGGTGCAACCCTATCAGGAACACCCCTTTCTCGCGGACAGGTTGTCGGCAAGGCTCGTATTGTTACATGCGCTGAGGACGCCAAGAAACTACAAAAAGGGGAAATTATGGTCGCGGGATACACCGATATCGGCTGGTCGCCTTATTATGCCCTCATCGCTGGTCTTGTCACCGAAGTTGGAAGTGCTTTGTCACATGGTGCGGTTGTCGCTCGTGAATACGCTTTACCCCTTGTGTCAAATGTTCAAAATGCCACCGCCATCATTCGCGATGGCGACTTGATCTCGGTTGATGGCAATCTCGGAACGGTCGTCGTCATCGAATAAAAATTATTTATTAAAATTAAAAAATGGCGGAAACAACTCCGCCATTTAGTTTTAAAAAGAATAAGCTTAGAAGAACTTTGCGCGAGCTTGGTCTTTGGTTTCTTTGCTAGCTGTGAAAGGAATTCTTGTCGAATAACCAGCCTTAGCAGCAACAATCATCTTGGTTGGCCAAGCAAAAATATCTTGGTTCCATCTTAAGACGGTGTCGTTATAGACTTCGCGAGCGGCAGTAATTTCTCTTTGCAAGTAACTATTTTGTTGCATTGCATCAGCAAGAGAACGATGAGCTTTGAGATCTGGATACGCTTCAAAAGCGACGCGGATACTGCTCATTGCTGTATCGAGTTGACCAGCAACTTCATTGCGGTTACCTTCGTTAGGATTAACACCGCCACGGAATTGAGCAACGGTCTTCATGACATCTTTGTCAAGATCGATTGATTTTTCGACAATCCCGACCACGTTTTGAAGAATTTGTACTCTTTGTTCAAGATAGTTATCGATTTGTGAAGCGTTGTGTTGTATTTTTTGTTGAAGCTGGCGCAAATAATTACGTGCGCTAATCTTCATGAATAAAAACACGACGCCAGGTATGATGCCTAAAACCCAAAGTATGATTTCAAACACCAATGATCCGGTACCCACTTTAACTGGGATTTGTTTTTCGATAACGTTAACATCTCTACCTGCTTCGTTGACTGGTCCAGTCATTTCGTCTAATTCGTTTGCCATTTAATTTACCTCCACCTTTATATTATATATATGAGTTGGCGAACTTCTACTTACTTTTTTTAATTATGTAGGCGAGGAACAAGCCGACAGTATAAACATCCTTGTCTTCAGCCAGTTTGCCTTTACGCATATTTTCAAACGCTTTTTTGAATTTTTCAGCATAGGTTTCTTCTTTTTCTTCGCCGACAACATTGACATTAACGTCAGTGCTTTGTGAAACAGGTAAATACTCAACCCAGTTAACAGGCACCATGTGTGAGCGACCATCACCACCCATGACCGGAATATAGTCGGTGCGATTAAAGGTTTGATAGCCATAAGCTGTCACGCGAATCGTATCGCAGAACTCACCGCTTTTAACTACCGAAGTCTTCAAAATATTAGGCGTAGCGGAAAGCGGATGTTTAAATTCGGTAGCGTTCATAGCATTGGCGATATGCTCATGCTCGTAAAAACTAACATAACTATCATACAAATCTTTGTAAATGTATTCATGTGGTTTGTGTTGTTGATATAACGGAATAGCAAGAATCGGAGCGAAGGCAAAAAAGACATGTTTGAAATAGGCATTCATATAGTCTAAAAAATTCTTGCGAATGACATCAAAATTAAAACCGTGAAAGAATTCAGACACAACATCAAGAGAAATTCGCCCTAAGTGCTCAGGATAAATGATATTAATCATTTTATGTTTGACAAAGTCAAAATCATCGCCGAAAGCAACTTCTTTATCTTTCATCAATTGCAGTAATTGTTTTTGCGCTAAAGGGGTGAAAAGAAGGCGGAATTGCAATTCGTCATTGCGGTTTGTAGCACCAAATAATACTTCAAATTCGCTATTGCCCATCACCGTAAAATCGCCACCTTTTTTGATACTTTTCTCCGACATTCTATTGAGTTTTTTTACTTCCTTATTAACTTTCTTCTCGATTTGTTTCTCATTTAAATGCTCAGCATCAGAGTCTTGGCGAGTGAAGATTAAATCTGGAGCGGCTTCATTACCGTAAACCAAATATGGTTCTTCGCGATAATAAGGGCATGGTTTGGTAACGCTGGCCCGTAGGGTTTGCGTATGATGATTTGTGACAAGACGACCATTAACATATGAAGTTGTTGTGTAATGAATCACTAACTCACCATAATAAGTTTTCGTGCCAAGATTATGCACTAGATCATTGGCAATAAAAAACGGATTGCCGATAATGTCGCCTGATTGGACATATAATGTCGAGCGATTAACATCGTGGACTTCGGCTAGACCAAATTTGTTTACCAAATAGTCTAGGCGTTTGCTATCAAACATCTTGTCCAAATTGATAATTGGAACAGTCTTTTTAAAAAGAAAAACATTCATTCCTCTTGTAAATAAAGCATTAAGAGGAGCCATCTGATTCCATGCTTCGGCTGTTAAATCAGCGATAATCTTATCGAGTTTTTCTTTCGCGCCTTTTAATTGTTTGATTTTGGGATTAACTTTTACTATAAGTAAAACGATAAGTAAAATTGGAAGGGTAAAACCGAAAACAATCATTAGGATTGGGGCGACCAGCGAATTGAGGCCTCCATTAACAATCATGACGATTCCGACAATTGCCGCCACTAATGCAGCAACAGTTAGGAAAATCATAAAACCTCTTAGAAAATTATTTTTGTTGATTTGCTTAATTAAGTCATTCCGTTCTGTTTCACTTTTTTTAATTTTGCGATTCGTTTCGCGATTAGCCTCGATATCGACCTGAGATTTTTCAACTAGCGAATCAATGTATTCGGTCGCGTTTTTATCAAATAAATCCTTATAGACGTTTTTATAGGCTAGGAGTGGCTCAAAAATATTTTCGCCATCAAAGCCTTCCATAGTTCCAAGATCGTTCATTGTTTTACCCCTTATTAGTTAATAATAGCCTTATAAGGCTTCATCTTTTTCATTTTAGCACAAGCCTAAGGCAAAAAATCACAATTTTCTAGATAGATGAAAGAAATGATTAGTGTTTTTCAACAGGTTTCTCGTTTTTTAAACGATAGAAAAATTCTCCTGCTGTCGAAAATTTTATCGGCAAATACTTTGTGTCCATGTAGAACTGATAAACCTCATAGTTATCATAGATTTGGACATCAGCGCCAATATCGACTGGTAAGTATTGTATACTTTTTGTTGCGAAACGGTACAAAACATTTTGATCCTTATCGCTTCCTTCATAAATATATTCATCGCGATTAAGTGTTAAACGACCGTGACCTACTTCAACTAAATTGTTGCCTTGATAGCGGACTAAGCGAACGGAAGTAGTAATAGTATAGCTATTATCGTCAGCAATTAAACTCTCCAAGGCAATCCGCTGCCGTTCATAATGGGCAAAAACACTTTGCTGATCAAGGAGTCCAAATTGATCATAGACAAGTTCGTGGTGACACTCGGGACACACTAACCGATCAAAATGACTCTCTAAACCTTCAAATCCGCAGTTTGGACATTGATAAATAAGGTTCTCTAAGTTGAATATATCTCGTACCTTATAACGATGTTTTTGTTCTTTATTAAAAGCTCCGGCATCAAAATATAAACTTTTGGAAACAGAATTATATATTTCTGCTTCACTAATTTTCTCTAATTGCTCAGGGGTAAATAAATGATGCATTCTTGTATAAACATTGCCCTTAAAAACATTTTTCGACCAAGGCGGAGACATTAAGTAGGCATTTTTATTTTTCACTAAATAGACATTGACCTTGGCTTTTTTTATAAGCTTTGCGATTGAGAAAGGAGGCTTTAAACTAGCGCCATGATAAGAAATTTGGCCTTCAGGGAAAATGCCGATTAGTCCACCGCTTTTTAAGATATGCATCGCGTTAGAAACGGCGCGAAGATCGCCCTGAAAAGAACAAATTGGAATCGCGCGAGCTAATTTTAAAAACGGCCTTCTCTCCGGTTCATAAAACATTTTTGCGGCCGCGAGATAGTTTATTCGCTTAGGATAAAGTGCTGCGGTTACAAATACATAATCACGAAAAGAAGCGTGATTTGAAAGGATAATGGCAGGTTTTTCTATTTTAATCTTGTTTTCGAGGCGATTGCCCTGAAAACGTGCCGATATTTTGAGAAGACCAGCAAGTGGCAGCCATAGAAAGGGATTAGGACGTTTAATCATTATCTTGTTTCCATAACAATTGGCTCGGGATTTTCAATGGCAATCATATTTTTAATTTTTTCTTGCTCTTTAGCATCAATTCGATAGCGAAGAGATATTAAGGAACCGAGGCCGAGCATGATAAGGGGGGTAAGTGACATGAGTAAGCGAATAGCAAGAAGAGCTGTTTCGGGTTGCGATGAAACAATGACGCTACTTGCAATGTTTTGTTCTTCAAAATGAGCCCAACCTAAAATAACCATCGCTAAAGAAAGACTCATCACTTTATAGCCAAGACGCTGATCGCCAAATGCGGGGACGATTATTCTCAGCACGGCAACGCATATGATTGAAGAAAAAATGCTGAAGCCGAGGCGATATGAATTAAAAGAAGCGCGATTTTGATAATCCTTTGATATCTCACTCGACAAGGAAAAATAAGGAATCATGATCGTTGATTGCACGGCCACAAAAATTAAATATGCGAGCAAAACAGAAATAATTCTTAATGTCATACTTGGGAAATTAAATGGATAGAACAACAAAAACATAGCAATAACAATTAATGG
>LSQX01337666.1_pt1 | contig 13496 bp, 10 predicted proteins | sample 654561 | NCBI WGS metagenome assembly LSQX01 (sample SAMN04489861, study PRJNA283612) | anaerobic digester metagenome | isolation source: 4 biogas reactors fed with cattle manure at either 37C or 55C with and... | place: Denmark: Kongens Lyngby | collected 2014 | reverse complement strand
GCCTGAAGATGGGTATCGGAGATATTAATCGGGTTCTGAAGCTTGAAGACCTGGTCAAGGGTGATGACTGCATGTTTACCTCGACGGCAATAACCGACTGCAACTTGCTGAACGGGCTTAGTTATTTTGGAAACGGTGTGCGTACGCATACGATTTCCATGCGCTATCTGACAGGAACGGTTCGCTTTATTGACGCCGTGCACACTTTTGACAGGAACAACATTGAAATTAAGCTTTAAGGTTAACCATTTTCGGTTTTGCTCACAGGATAATGAAGGGTTTTGGCTTTGGCTGAAGCCCTTTTTTAACGCGGCGGGAAGGCGCAGATAAAGATGCACAAAGAGTTGCTCACCCTTATACAAAAAGTTGAAAGCGTTCGTGAAGCGGCAAAAATGCTCGAGGGTGCGCGGGGCCTTAATGTTTTTGGGCTTAGCGGCGTACAAAAGACTGTTTTTGCTGCTGCCTTGTCGGGCTTTTTCAGGCAGCCGGGACCTCTTGTCTTTATGCTTGCCGGCAGGGACGAGGTGCGCGATTATCGCCGCGAGCTCAATTATTTTTTCCCGGGAAAGGCCATGTACGAGCTTTTTCCGGAAAATCTGACCGAGGTCAAAGCCGATGCCAAGAACCAGGAAGTTGCAGCGGCAAGAGTAATGGCACTCAGAGCAATGAAGAGCGAGTCGTTCGGCATCATCTTTGTCACTGCCGAGGCCCTTCTGCAAAAGTTGCCGGCTGCCGAGGCTATGCTCGGAAGCAGCCTTTTTATCAGAATCGGAGAAGAAGCGGAGCAAAAGGATATAATTGCAAAATTAGTGTCAATGGGTTACGAACGAACGGAACAGGTCGACACACTAGGACAGTTTTGCCTTCGCGGCGACATTATGGACATCTATCCGATTAACGAGTCCGACCCGGTCAGAATCGAGTGGTTTGACAATGTTGTTGATGCTGTGCGAAGCTTTGATTTGAAATCCCAGCGCGCTCTCGAGTCAAGGAGTCTTGCCGAGATAGTGGCGATGACTGGCACGTCAAGACAGGAGGACAGTGCTGTTTTTTCCTATCTGGCGACGTCGGCGCACGTCTTTGTCGACGAGCCTTTAAGGTTTTCCGAGATGCTGCGTAATCTTTACGGGGAAAACGGAAAAGACTTTGAGCGACTTTTGTCACCCGAGTATCTGCAGCAGCAGCTGCAGAAAACCGGCTGCATCAGCATGTCGACTCTGCCGCACCAGCACTTTGACAGACAGCAGGCAATAACGATGCCCATCAGGACTGTCGCTCCCTACAACAAAAACAATGAACTTTTAACGGCCGATCTGAAAGGGTGGCTGAAAGAAGGCGTCGAACCAATTATCATGATGGGCAGCGGCGAAAAAGCGGGAGGATTAACCGAAAGTCTGAAGAGCAGGGGCTTACCTGCGGTATTTGTCAGGGAAGGCTGTCTGCCGCGGGCAGGTAAAATAACTGTTTTTGCGGGGGAATTGACGGCGGGTTTTCGCTTCTGGGACGAAAAGTGGCTGCTTCTTACAGAAAACGATCTTTTCGGAGTTCAGAAAAAGAGACGCATCAAGCACAAACAGAGCGGCGCTAAAATCCAATTTTTTTCCGAAATTAAAACCGGCGACTATGTAGTGCACGCAGTTCATGGGATTGGACGCTATATCGGTGTCGAAACGCTTTTGGTCGGCGGCGTGCATCGGGACTACCTGTTGGTAATGTATGCAAGCGAGGACAAGCTTTACGTACCTGTTGAGCAGGTCGGCCTCCTTCACAAATACGTAGGAAACGAAGGGCAGGCACCACGGCTTTCAAGGATGGGCGGCTCGGATTGGAAGCGGGTGACAACAAGGGCAAAAAAGGCGATTACCGAACTTGCTGCGGAGCTTTTGCGGCTATATGCGCAAAGAAAGATTGTGCCCGGCCATGCTTTTGCCTCGGACAACGAACTGCAGAAGGACTTTGAACAAAGTTTTCCCTTTGAAGAGACGCCCGACCAGCTGCAGGCGATTGAGGAAATCAAGCGCGACATGGAAAAGCCCATGCCAATGGACAGGCTTTTGTGCGGAGATGTTGGTTACGGCAAAACGGAGGTGGCGATAAGAGCCGCTTTTAAAGCCGTGATGGACGGAAAGCAGGTTGCGGTTTTGGTGCCTACAACCGTTTTGGCACAGCAGCACTTTATGACTTTCACCCAAAGAATGGAGCCTTTTGGTGTGAACGTCGAATTGATCAGCAGGTTCCGCAGCCTTAGGGAGCAGAAGACAACGCTGAAGAAGCTTGGTGCAGGGCTCGTTGACGTTCTTATCGGCACGCACAGAATACTGCAGGCTGACGTCCGGTTCAACGAGCTCGGCTTATTGATTATCGACGAAGAACAGCGTTTTGGCGTCGCTCAGAAGGAAAAAATCAAGAAATGGACTGTCGGAGTGGACGTGTTGACCCTTTCGGCGACGCCGATTCCCCGCACCCTTCATCTGGCACTTGTCAACGGAAGGGACATGAGTATTATTGAATCGCCGCCTGAGGACAGACTGCCGGTTGAGACTTATGTTGCCGAATACAACGAGGCGATGATCAAGGAGGCGCTGGAAAGAGAGATACGCCGAGGCGGCCGCGTTTATTACGTGCATAACAGAGTTCAGGCGTTGGAAGCTCTGGCCCGCAAAATCCGGGAGCTTGTTCCCGGTATAAGCGTGCGCGTCGCCCACGGACAGATGCCGGAAGAAATACTCGAAGACGCGATGATCGGATTCTACGAAGGGAGGTTCGACGTCCTGCTCAGCACGACGATTATTGAGAACGGGCTCGACGTACCTATGGCCAACACCATCATTATCGACGGTGCGGAAAACTTCGGTCTTTCTCAGCTTTACCAGATGCGCGGCAGGGTAGGCCGCTCGTCACGCCTCGCTTATGCGTACTTTGTTTATAAAAAGAACAAGTCGCTTAGTGAAATTGCTGAAAAAAGGCTGCAGGGAATCAAGGATTTCACCGAACTGGGAGCAGGCTTCCGTATCGCCATGCGAGATTTGGAAATACGCGGCGCAGGCAATCTGTTAGGTGCCCAGCAACATGGACATATTGCCGGTATCGGCTTTGCCGCTTACTGTGACTTGCTCGAAAAAACCATTCTCGAGATGAAAGACGGGAAGGCGCCCGGGGAAGCCGAGGCCGATCCGGTGCTCGAAATTACGGAAGAAGCCTACATTCCGGACGTCTATATCGACAACCCGCGCTACAAGCTGGAACTATACAGGCGTTTTGCTGAAATGCGTTATCTGGAAAAGGAAGATTTAATGGATGAAATCATCGACCGTTTCGGCAATCCTCCGGACCAGGTTGTGACGCTCTGGAGAATTGCCGTTTTAAGAAGCGTTTGCCGTGAAGTCAGGATTGCCGGCATTGCGGTCAAGCGGGGAGAGGTGTGTATTTCTTTTGCGGAGCAAACCTTGGCTGATCCTGAAGCACTGCTCGCGGTTATCCGGGAAAACGGATCCGCTGCTAAATTTCGGAACGGAAAACAGGCACAGCTAATCTTAAGGACCGGCCGGCTGAAAACTGATATTTTGACCTGGTTGGAAAAAACCTTGCTGCGTTTTGTCAGAAATGAATAATTGTACAGGCGTCAGTCGTTGTTTTATAATTAAGAGAAAAGCGGAAAGGGGCAGCCGTCAGTGGTAAAGGACAAATTTTTGCGTGGGGCGCTTATTTTAACCGTTGCAGGATTGATGGTCAAAATTATCGGCGCCGTAAACCGCATATTGCTATCCAGATTGCTTGGCGGCGAAGGCATAGGCCTTTATCAAATGGCTTACCCTGTTTATTTATTGATGGTTTCCGTTTCTTCCGCAGGCATTCCCATTGCTATTTCAATAATAGTGGCGGAAAAAGCAGCGAAAAGCGACTTTGCCGGCGCCAACAGGGTTTTTCGAGTTTCTTTGACCTTAATGGCTGCAACCGGCCTCGTCTTTGCGACGGCACTTTATTTTGCGGCAGAATTTTTGGTTGCGAGTGACATCATCAGGGACGAACGTGCCTACTTTGCTTTGGTGGCGCTTACGCCCGCTGTTTTCTTTGCTACCATTCTGGCCAGCTTCCGCGGCTATTTCCAAGGTTTCCAAATGATGAAGCCGCCTGCGGTCTCGCAAATTCTGGAGCAATTTGTCAGGGTTGTTGCCATGCTTGTACTGGCTTTTTTTCTCCTGCCCAAGGGGCTGGAGTACGCCGCGGCCGGCGCTGCCTTTGGCGCCGTACCGGGCTCGGTCACGGGTCTTTTTGTCTTATGTTTTTTTTACATTGGCTATCGCAGGCAGCAACGCCAAAAGCTTGCGGCGGAAAGCGGAGCTCCTGCAGAAAGCGTTCGCGAGATTGCTGTCCGTCTTATTAGGCTCGCACTGCCTGTCTCGGCCGCAAACATGATGATGCCCGTTGTGACCGGCATCGATATGCTGATTGTGCCGGGAAGGCTGGAAACGGCCGGATATGCGGTTGAAAAGGCGACCACGCTTTTCGGGTATTTTGCCGGTATGGGTCTGCCGCTTGTCATGCTGGCAACCATTCCGACAGCTTCTCTCGCGGCTAGTCTTGTGCCGGCTATTTCGGAGGCACATGCGTTGCAGCGTGCCGATCTGGCTGCCAAAAAGTCCTTGACGGCAATCAGACTTTGCCTCCTCTTCACTCTGCCGGCAGCAGTCGGCCTGGCGGTTCTGGCAGAACCTATTGCAAGGCTGCTCTATGGAACAGTGAAGGCAGCGCCGTCCATCGCGCATCTTGCTCCAAGCATCTGCCTTCTGGGGCTGCATCAGGTGACGACCGGAATGCTCCAAGGTATGAACATGGCTATGATTCCTATGTTCAACATGGTTGCGAGTGCCCTTGTTAAAACCTACCTTGTCTGGTCCTGGACCGCTCTGCCGGAATTTGGCATCATCGGAGCCGCATGGGCTACGAATGTTAACTTCGGGCTGGCGGCGATTCTTAATTTGCTTTTTTTGTTCAGATATCCGGCATTTGCCTTTCCTTGGAAAAAAGCTTTAAAAATAGCCGGTGCCGCTGCCTTGATGGGGTTATACCTTTTTTACGCCCGGGACTTGCTGCTGCTAAGTGTGCAGGGAAACTCCTTAAGAACGCTGGCGGCTGTTTTCAGCGGTGCAGCTCTTTATTTTGCCTTGCTTGTTATAAGCGGCGGTATTACAGCTTCGGAAGTCGCCAGGCTGCCTTGGCTGGGGCCGAAATTACTTGTTTTTTTGAAAAATGCTAAGATAATCAGGGAGGAATAGTAAATATGAGCAGTCTTACCATTGTCGGGCTGGGACCCGGCGGCGCAGGCTTGCTTTCGCTTGAGGCCAGGGCAAAGCTCAGCAAGAGCGCCAGAATCATTATGCGGACGTCCAAACATCCGGCCGTTGAAGAACTGTCAATGGAAGGACTGAGCTTCGGCAGCTGCGATAAATTTTATGAAGAAGGCCGCAGTTTTGAAGAAGTTTACGAAAAAATTGTGGCTTATGTATTGGAGGAAGCCGCAGAGCGGGATACGGTCTTTGCGGTGCCGGGCAGTCCGCTTGTAGCCGAGAGAACGGTCCTTTTATTAAGAGCGGCCTGCGAGGCAAGACAGTTGCCTCTGACAATCCTACCCGCAATAAGTTTTCTGGACTTGGCATACGTGCGGCTTAACCTTGACCCGGTCAACGGTCTCAGAATAGCCGACGCCTCAGACCGGGAAGCAGTGCTGGCGGCGGGCAGGTATCCCTTGATCATAACGCAGGTTTATAGCAGGTTGGTCGCAGCCGAGCTTAAGCTGAACCTGATGGAGGCGCTGGGGGACGAAGAGGAAATCTTTTTCATGCGCAATCTCGGTCTTGCCGACGAGGAATGCAGGGCCATCAAATTATTCGAATTGGACCGTCAGAAGAACATTGATCATCTGACATCTGTTTTCGTGCCTGCAGCAGCAAGGGGCAAACTTAATCTGAACCCTCTGATCGAAGTCGTCAAAACCTTGAGAGAGCCGGGCGGGTGTGTTTGGGACCGCGAGCAAACGCATGCCAGCATTCGCAGGGGCTTGATAGAAGAAACCTACGAACTGCTTGAGGCGATAGACAACAAGGACGAAGAGGGCATGAAGGAAGAGCTGGGAGACGTTCTTTTACAGGTAGTGTTTCACGCACGCATTGCCGAAGAGGAAGGTTGTTTCAAAATGCAGGACGTCATTGACGGCATAGTCGGCAAATTAGTCACGCGCCACCCTCATGTTTTTGGAACTGTCGAGGTGAGTAATGCCGAAGAGGTTATCCAAAACTGGGAAGCAATCAAAGCCGAAGAAAAACAAGACAGGAAACAAGCGCTGGACGGAGTGTCGCCGGGGCTCCCGACCTTGATGCGCGCCTATAAGCTGCAAACCAAAGCAGCCAGAGTCGGGTTCGATTGGCCAAAGCCTGAGGGGGCGTGGGAAAAAGTCCTCGAGGAACTCGAAGAGCTGCGGGAAGCGGCAGTAGCCGGCGATACTGAAAATTGTGAATGGGAAACAGGAGACCTGCTTTTCGCCGTTGTCAATTATGCCAGACATTTAGGTCTTGAACCGGAAACGTCGCTGAACAGGACTAACAACAGGTTTGTCGAAAGATTCACTTATGTTGAGGATAAAGTCAGGGCTTCGGGCAAGGATTGGCAAGATTTTTCGCTTGTTGAACTGGAAAAACTGTGGCAGGAAGCAAAAAAATCAAAAAAAAGTTAAAAAAACCGCAAAAAGCTTGACTTGCAAGCAGGAATAACGCAATAAACAACGAATTATAGGCTTAAGTTGGTAATGTACACGGCACAGGCCTTGTACAAATAACAAACAAGGAGGATTCATTGTGAAAAAAAGTGAATTGATTGCAGCTATTGCGGAAAAAACCGGTATGACCAAAAAAGACTCTGAAAAGGCAGTAGGCGCTTTTATCGAGACAGTTAAAGCAACCGTTGCCAAAAAACAAAAGGTTCAATTGATCGGGTTCGGTACTTTTGAACCGCGCGTCCGCGCTGCCCGTACGGGTAAAAACCCACGCACAGGCGCAGCAATTAAGATTGCCAAGGCAACCGTACCTGCTTTCAAGGCGGGCAAAGGCTTTAAGGATGCCGTAAACAAGAAGAAATAAGGTCTGTCGGTATGCTTTTACAGCCTGTTAGGTAACTGACAGGTTGTTTTTTTATCTATCTACAAACACGCGGGCAAATGGTATACTATAACAAATATCTTAGCGGAGCGTGAAAGGTAAAAATGATTAGGAAAAAACACCGTCGCGTTGACGGCTTTAAATTGCTGGTGCTGTTTCTCGTTGCAGGCTTTCTCCTGGCACTGGCCCATAAGGAATACAGCATTTACAGGGTTAATCAGGAATTGGACAGGACCCGTCAGCGCATTGAGGCGTTGAAGCAGGAACAAAAGGCCCTGGAAGCCGAGCGTAAAAGACTTGATGACTTGAATTACATTGAGAAATTGGCACGTGAAGAGCACAACATGGTTGGCAAGGATGAAGTGCCGCTTTTCATAATCGAGGAAAAAGAAAGCAAGCAGGGCAAGAATGCGCCGTAAGCCGTTTTTTACGGTTGACACTTGTTTGTTCGGAAGGTTATAATTAGTCGCAAGAACAAAATTTGTAAGGGGGATCATTGATCTTTATGGCTCTTGAAGTTGGCGCTATCGTGGAAGGCGAAGTTTCCGGAATAACTAATTTCGGTGCTTTCGTGCAGTTGCCTGAGGGTAAGGTCGGCCTTATCCATATCTCCGAGGTATCTAATGTATATGTAAAAGACGTTCATGACTTTCTTAAGGAAAAGGACAAGGTAACTGTCAAGGTTCTTTCCATCGACGAGAAGGGCAAGATTGGCCTGTCAATAAAGCAGTTGATGCCGCCTCCTGCTCCGAAAAAACCGCTTGAACGCCGCCCAATGCCTCCGAAGCCGGTGCCGACGCTTACTTTTGAAGACAAGTTGTCACGATTTCTAAAAGACAGTGATGATAGATTGTTGGATCTGAAACGTAATACGGAATCAAAACGCGGTGGTCGCGGTGCTAGCCGCAAAAACGATTAAATTATGATACAGCGGGCACTTCTATAGGAGAGCCCGTTTTGCTTTTAGGAGGCAGCATGTCCGCAAATGATGTCGGCCGCAGGCTGATGAGCATGTTAATAAAACAAGAACTCTTTCCCGCCGGCTCGATTTTGCTTGCTGCCTGCAGCGGAGGAGCTGATTCCCTTGCCATGACGGACTTGCTGCGGGAAGCTTCTGCGGTGGAGGGCTGGCGGGTCTTCGTCTGCCACGTGCAGCATCATCTCAGAGACTCGGAGGCTGAGGAGGACGCCCTTTTTGTTGAGGCTTTCTGCCGGGCGAGAAACCTGCCTTTTCTGAGGTCGGACATTGATGTTAGAAGCTATGCGGCAAGTGAAAGGCTTTCCGTGGAAGAAGCTGCCCGCTTGCTCAGATATAAGGCCCTGGAAGAAAAACGCCTCGAGTGCGGTGCGCTCGCGATCATTACAGGTCACCATCAGGACGACCAGGCTGAAACAGTTTTGCTTAACCTTTTGCGCGGGACGGGAACGCAGGGCCTGCGCGGAATGCTGCAAAGAAACGGCTTTATCGTAAGACCGTTCCTGGCGGCAACAAGAAGCGAGTTTGAGACGTATTGCCGAGAACGCGGAATTATCTGGCGTATTGATTATACTAACGATTGTCTCGAACATAAGCGTAACAGGATCAGGCAGGAGCTTCTGCCCCTTTTGGAAACCTATAACCCCAGAATCAGGGAGGCTTTGGCGAGAACGGCGCAGCTTGCGGCTCAGGATCAGGAATTTCTCTGCAGTCTGTCCACGGATTTCCTTGCGCGTAATTTTAAAAAAACGGGCGAGGTCTGTACGCTTGACGTCAGGGAGTTTGAAGCATTAGCTGTTCCTATTGCCTCAAGGGTGCTGAAGGGAGCTTTTGAAGCGGCGTCGTTGTCAGGCGCGGGACAACTTGGCAGCAAGCACGTCGAGGCTATGGCCGGATTGATTATGGCCGGGCGCAGCGGCGCGTCCTTGCATTTGCCCGGACTCAAAGCAACCTATGCCTATGGCTTCTTACAGTTTGGCGGTTCCAAGACCGTTCGAAAACCAATGGAAGATGCTTCTTTTTGCGCGGCAGTAGGCATACCTGGGCAAGTTTGCCTGCCGGACGGGCGGCAATTGACGGCGATGGCCGCATTCGGTGAAGAACCGGAGGCCGGACCTGGCAGGGCGGTGTATCCGATAAGCCTCGTTGCTGGTATAATAGAGGTGCGTACAAGGCGCAGCGGTGATTGCTTTCAAACTAAGAATGGCAGCCGGCAGAAGTTGAAAAAATATCTGATCGACAAGAAAGTACCACGGGCTGAACGCGACAAGCTTTTGCTTGTTTGTTCTGGACAGAATGTGCTTTGGCTGATAGACGGAAAGTCCGCAGGCTGGAAAAAAGACCGCAAATTTGCCGAATGGCTTGTATTAGAAGTTACAAAGGGAGGATCACGCAATGCATAAGGACATTAAGCAGGTGTTATTCAGCGAGGAGGAAATCTACAAAAGAGTTGTGGAACTGGGTGAGCAGATTACCAGGGATTACGCGGGCCAGGAATTGGTAGTTGTTTCCTTGCTGAAGGGAGCTGTATATTTTACCGCCGAGCTGACCAAACATATAGACCTGCCTGTCAGGCTTGATTTCCTTATTTCTTCATCTTACGGCAACACAACTACGAGCGCCGGCAGCATCAACGTCACCAAGGATATTGATGAGAACATAGCGGGCAAGCACGTTCTGCTCGTTGATGACATCATTGATACGGGGCTTACGCTGGAAAAAATCACAAACCTGCTTGAGACAAGGAAGCCCTTGTCCATCAAGACCGCGGTATTGCTTGATAAGGGCTCGCGGCGTGTTAATGAAATGGACGCTGATTATGTTGGTTTTGAAATACCTGACGAATTTGTCGTGGGCTATGGCCTGGATTTCGCCGGAGATTACCGCAACCTTCCGATTATCGGGATTTTGAGACCGTCAGTGTTTGCCAAGAAATAAATTTGCTTGTCCGTAAAAATAGATTAGTGTATGATTATTAGATAAACGATTAAGTAATTTCAGAGAGGAGGATTTTTTTGTGGCAAAGTTTTTCAGAAATGTCAGCTTTTATTTGCTGATAATCATAGTAGCGATTTGGATAATTGAACATTATTCTGCCAGTACCGTCAACAAGACGGATATTTCATACAGCAGCTTTATCCAGCAAGTGCAGCAGGATGAAGTCAAGAATGTAAAAATAGTTGAGCGTTCCATTGCCGGCAAGCTAAAGTCCGGTGCCGATTTTTCTACGGTTGCGCCTGACGACCCGGAATTAATAAACACCCTGCGCCGCCATAATGTTGAGATTAAGGCGGAACTGCCGCCTCAGCCGCCATGGTGGATGACGATAATCTCATCGATGCTGCCGATGCTCCTGATAGTCGGGATTTGGTTTTTGCTGATGCAGCAAAGCCAGGGCGGTGGCGGACGGGTAATGTCATTTGGCAAGAGTCGGGCTAAAATGTACGGTGATGAAAAGGTCAAGATTACCTTCAAGGATGTCGCCGGAGCCGACGAAGCCAAGCAGGAGCTTGAGGAAGTAGTCGAGTTCTTAAAACAACCGAAGAAATTCAATGAATTGGGCGCAAGGATTCCCAAGGGGGTTCTTTTGTTCGGGCCTCCGGGAACCGGCAAGACTTTGCTGGCCAAGGCTGTTGCCGGCGAGGCCGGTGTGCCCTTTTTCAGCATCAGCGGCTCGGATTTTGTGGAGATGTTCGTCGGTGTCGGTGCATCCAGGGTCAGAGATTTGTTTGAACAGGCTAAAAAGAACGCCCCCTGCATTATTTTCATTGACGAGATCGACGCCGTCGGCAGACAAAGGGGAGCGGGACTCGGCGGAGGACACGATGAACGCGAGCAGACACTGAACCAGCTGCTTGTTGAAATGGATGGTTTCGGCGCCAACGAAGGCATTATCATGATTGCCGCAACCAATCGGCCGGACATTCTTGATCCGGCTCTTCTGAGGCCGGGACGTTTCGACCGGCAAATAGTAGTAGACCGCCCGGACATCAAGGGCAGGCAGGAAATTCTCAAGGTCCACGTCAAAGGAAAGCCGATGGCTGACGACGTGAATCTTGACGTTGTGGCGCGCAGAACGCCCGGTTTTACGGGCGCGGACCTCAGCAACCTTGTGAATGAGGCCGCCTTGCTTTCAGCAAGACGCAACAAGAGGAAAGTTACAATGTCCGAGATGGAAGAGGCTGCGGAGAGGGTTATGATGGGACCCGAGCGCAAGAGCCGCGTCATCAGCGACAACGAAAAGAGACTCACGGCTTACCATGAAGGCGGACATGCCTTAATCGGCATGCTGTTAGATCATACGGACCCGGTACACAAGGTCACGATCATTCCCCGCGGGCGTGCCGGAGGCTATACTCTGAGCCTGCCAAAGGAAGACCGTTACTATGCGACACGCAGTGAACTATTGGATGAGCTCAAACTTCTCCTGGGAGGACGCGTGGCGGAGGCGCTTGTTCTTAACGAAATATCAAGCGGTGCAAGCAATGACCTGCAAAGGGCCACGAGTCTGGCACGCCAGATGATTTGCGAATTCGGCATGAGTGAGAAGCTCGGAGCCGTAACCTTCGGTCATCGACAGGATCAGGTCTTTTTAGGCCGTGATATTGGCCGGGACAAGGATTACAGCGAGGAAGTTGCCTCTCAGATTGATACGGAGATACGCAAATTTATCGACGAGGCTTATCAGGGAACGGTTGCTTTGCTGCAGGAAAACCTGGACAAGCTGCATTTGATTGCCGAGGCACTGATTGAAAGGGAGACGCTCGAAGGTTATGAGGTCAAGCAATTGATGGAGAGCGGAAAGATACTGCCGAAAAACGATGGCAAGCAAGAGCCGCCGCAAGAAATTCCGCTGCCGCTTTCTCCGACAAGCACCTCTGCTGATAAAACAGATGAAGTCAAGACGGCCAGAGACGTCCTGCAGCCTGCCTCTGACAAGGCCGGAGCCGATCTTGCACATTCGGCAGCACCGCAAGAATAAAGATATCAACGGAACTATTCAAGGCTTTTTCTTCTGAAGCGCGCTTCCAAATGTTGTTTTTCCCTGACATTTGAGGCGCGCTTTGTTTTGAGCGGAAGCTTTTTGCCGCTTGACAATAGGTTAACCTATTGTTATTCTATGGATAACAATAAGCTGGAGAGTGATAGAATGCGCAGGCACATACTGGAAATCTTAAGAAAAAACGCGCCCGAACCGGTTTCCGGAGAGGAGCTTTCCTCTTTGCTCAAAGTTTCGCGGACGGCCATCTGGAAGCATGTTCAGGTCTTAAAGAATAACGGCTACGTCATAGAATCTTTGCCCAAAAGGGGATACATCCTGCAGAGTTCCCCTGACAGCATCAGTCCTGAGGAGGTTGAGCCGCGCCTAAAGACCAAGTGGCTTGGACGAAACATGTGTTATGAAGAGCGTGTTGCCTCGACAAACGAGGCGGCTAAAAAAAGAGCGAGTGCCGGATGTGAAGACGGCCTGCTCTGCCTTGCGGAAGAACAGGCTGCCGGAAAGGGCCGTCTGACGAGAGGCTGGTTTTCGCCTTATGCTCGGGGAATATGGTTTTCCGTTGTGCTGAAGCCCCCCTTTTTGCCGCAAGAGGCTCCGAAGTGTACTTTGCTGGCTGCAGTCGCGGTTGCCCGAGCCATTCATGACTATACGGGAGTACGCACAGGAATAAAATGGCCAAACGACATTTTGTTCAAAGGCAGAAAGCTTGTCGGCATTCTGACCGAAATGAATGCCGAGTTCGGACACATCAATTACATTGTAATCGGAACAGGCATCAATATCAGCATTGAAAAGGAGATACTGCCGGCTGACATCAGGGAAACAGCGGTATCGCTTGCCGAGGCGACTGATAAAAAAATCAATCGTGCCGAACTTCTTGCTTTAATATTGAAGAATATGGAAGAGCTCTACGAGCAGGCTGTGGCCGTCGGTTTTACCGCCGTGCTTGAGGAGTGGAGAAGATGGTCGGTGACTATAGGCAGGGACGTATTGGTGATTGCGCCCAATGAAACCTACGAGGGCAGGGCGCTCGACATTGATGAGGAGGGGCTTCTTATCGTGGAGAGAGAAGGGCAAAGGGTCAAGGTTATAGCCGGTGACGTTTCCATAAGGTCGACCGGAGCCGAAGGGGGTAAGGACTGAAGATGCAGCTGCGTGAGATGATGCTGGCCGCAATATTTACAGCTTTTATGATTATCAGTTCCTACGTGGTAGTTCCCATCGGGCCGGTTCCTCATACACTTCAGCCCTTGGTAGTACTGCTCAGCGGGATTTTGCTAGGCAGCAAGTGGGGTCCTGTCAGCATAATGACCTGGATTATTCTCGGTGTTTTGGGTTTACCTGTCTTCAACCAAGGACAGGCTGGAGC
>LSQX01000374.1_pt1 | contig 13496 bp, 8 predicted proteins | sample 654561 | NCBI WGS metagenome assembly LSQX01 (sample SAMN04489861, study PRJNA283612) | anaerobic digester metagenome | isolation source: 4 biogas reactors fed with cattle manure at either 37C or 55C with and... | place: Denmark: Kongens Lyngby | collected 2014 | reverse complement strand
ATGGGTTCTCTTTTAAGGGAACCCTTATTTTTTAGACTTCTTCGAATGAGAAATAAAAGAGGCAATAGTGAATATCTTTATGGATATTTGTTTTTTTAAAAAAAGCTATAGATTTTTAAAAAAATCTGTTATAATAATTAAAGAAAGTCGTTCTTTGGATTATCCAAACATCAGTAGTATTTCGTATTATCCCAAAAAAGACTTCCGAAAATTACATAATATTATTGAATGCGATAAAGATTTTACAGCTTCGTGATTAATATATATAAGCATTGTGGAAAATCGCAAGCTTTCAATATTTGAAGGTTTGCGTCATTATATTATTTTTTTGGGGAGGACAAAATGAATAAAAGCCTTAAATATTTATTTGTGCTTTTGTTGTGCATTTCGTTGACAGTTCAGATTCTATCAGGATTTGCATTTGGAGAAGCAACAAAACAAAACGAGCATTATACCGACTTGAATGGGCATTGGGCAGAAGAAACAATAAGAGGAATGATTGCAGAAGGTTACATAAAAGGTGAACTATCTGAGGGCAGACTTAACATCAATCCAGACAGACCGATAACCAGAGCTGAATTTGTTGTAGTTCTGGCAAAAGTGAAAGAGTATAAAACCATTGCTGGAAGTGCTGTAAAATTCAGCGATGTTGAGCCTAGCTCATGGTATTATGAGGCAATTGAAAAAGCAAGTGGCAATGGTGCTATTCATGGATATTTGGACGGCTCCTTCGGTCCTCAAAGGTTTATAACCAGAGCGGAGGCATCCTCTATAATGACCAATTCTGACAAACTCAATACATTGGACAATTTAAAAAAAGTAGGCACGAAATTTAGTGATATAGATGAAAGCAGCTGGTATTACAATAGCGTAATGCTGTGCAGGCTGTTCGGTATCATAAAAGGTTATCCCGATGGAAGTTTCCGCCCGACAAACAATATAACAAGGGCAGAAGCTTTTGCTATGATTGATAACAGCAAAAACAAGAAAGAAATTCCGACTGCGGAGCCTGAAGTGACTCCAACCCCAATCCCTGTTACAGATACGGTGGAAGAACCTGAACAAGTTATTCCTGACAGTAGCGCAAGCAGTGCTGACGGCAAAATAGTAAAGCGTCGGGATAATACGAAACCGTCTAGTTCAAATTCACCAACACCATCAAAAATTTCGACACCAACATTAACACCAACAGCAACAATGAAGCCAACGCCAACAGCAACATTAAAGCCAACACCAGCAGCAACATTAAAGCCAACACCAACACAAAAACCTACACAATTGCCTACACCGACATTGCCGTTGCCGGGTGATGAAGAAATAATAGTTGAATTGACTGATTTTATCATTTTTGATAAAGGTATCTCATTGTTGATAAACGAAGAATATACTCTGAAGACAGACTTTGAACCTTTTGCAGCTACCGATAAGGAAGTAATATGGAGTTCGGAGGATGCTGCAATCGCATCAGTTGACTCGAATGGGAAGGTAACTGCTATATCGGAAGGAACTACAAGAATTACAGGAAAAACTCGATCCGGAAGCATAGAAGACAGTTGCAGGGTTACAGTTGAAACAGATGAAATAGTTATTGACAGTATAGATGTTGATAAAACAATGTTAGAGCCAAATGAAACAGCTACTATAAATGTTTCTGCATACAGCAAAACCAACAGTACTTTGTTTTACGACTGCACAGCTGAAAAAGGAACTGTCACATCTTCGGTGTATGAAAGCGTATATACGTTTAATTGGATAGCTCCGGATATTCGAGGAATATATTCTTTGAACCTTACTATTAGTGATGAACAGAAAAAAAGCATTGAGAGGGAATTGGAGTTTTCAGTAGGGATATACCATGACTCATTTGATAGAGATAGAGAATTACCTCCTGAAGGGGATTTTGATAATGACGGCTTAACTAATGCGGAGGAAATAGCGTTGGGCACTAACCCACGGGATAGAGATACTGACTCAGATGGTTTGAGCGATTATGATGAGCTTATTTATAAAACCAGTCCTTTAAAAAAGGATTCAGATGGGGATGAAATTTATGACGGCGCAGAAATAATAATTGGGACAAACCCGCTGATACCTGATGAACAGCAAATATTTGAAATAAGCAAGAGTTTTGACAAAGCTGATATTGTGTTATCAGGAAGCGGTAATAATGCACTCTCGACCTTTGAAAAATGCGATAACAAGCTGTTTTATGCATACAAAGGTTTAATAGGAGATCCCTTCGAACTGGAAACCCCTGAAAGAATAAACGGTACAAAAATAAGTGTAAGCTATGATAAAGCAGAGCTTATAAAATATGGAGCAGAAGAAAAGGATCTGAAAATATATACATACAGGTATGAGACCGGCAGGATTGAAAAGATGCAGGACATCAATGTTGATGAGGACAATAGCTGTATTACCGCAAAGGCAGGAGCGGACAATAGCGGAAAAACAGTATTCTTTTTGGGAAAAGATGACTTGTACAGGAGAGAAATAGGTGACTTTAATATTGTGTTTGCATTGGACATGTCTGAGAATATGAAAAATACTGATGAAGAGTGTATATGGAAAGAGTCGTTGACAACTTTGGTTGATACGGTAAGTGACGGGAGCGAAATGTCGGTTGTACAATCTGTGTATAACAATATGTCAGACAATGTTGAAGTTGTTGAAGAAATGACAGATGACAAAATCATAGTCAGGTATGGAATAAATGACCTGATGTTCAAGTTGTCTCCTGGACAGATTAGTCCAGTGAACATGTTTGATAAAGCATTTGAAACTCTTTTGGCAGAGGATGATGATAAAGGAAGGGTTGTTGTTGCAGTATTGGCAGGTTGTACAGATGAAGAATATGAACTGTTGGCTCAAAATGTGGAAGCTGCAAAACTAAACAACATTGTAGTAAATATTGTTACAACATCACAGGACAGAGATGCAATCGAAAGAATGAAGCAATTGACACAAATAGGTAATGGAAGCTTTATATTAATACCTTTGCGAAATGTTGCTAAAATCTGCATTTCAGATATGGTTCGTGAATTTAAAGAGCTAAATAATACAATAAGTTTAAATAAACCGGAAAGCATAGTTACAGCTAGCTATTCAAGTGCTGCTGCACACACGGCAGTTGCGGCTGCTGTAATAGCAAAAAAGGCATCAACTAAAACCACATCACCTGTAGTAACAATAAACGGTTTTGACTTTTCAAAGCATACATATTCAATTCAAAACAAAGCAAATAATATATATACAGCTTCAGCCCATTGTGCAGGAATAGCGATGTCTGCACAGATGAATTTTCTTGGATTGCTTCCTTCAATTGTTGAAATTTCAAGCAGGGATGAAATGCTTGATGATGATTCAGACAGTTTTAATTATGGCACAGAGACAATTGCATATGATTTGGTTGCTGGTCTGGAGTATGAGAGAATACTGGACAAAAATGTAAATGTATTGACAGAAACTGTTGAGGTTAACAAAATGTTTGATTATTGGTGGGTCAGGAGAAATTATGACCTGGATTCATATAGAAACTCATTTATTAGTAAAAGCTCTTTCTTTTCAGGCAATTATTTAACTACAGGATTTGTCAATAGCATGTGCAGTTCAATAGATTCCGATTGTCCAATATACATTGGGATAGGGAACAACTACAACAGCGGAGGAATTATTCCTGATATTGACAGCCATTATCATGGTATATTAGCTTACGATTATCAGAAGACATATGATGACGGTGAACTGTGCAAGGTTGAACTCGGGATATACGATTCCAATTGGCCAGGTGATACAGGAAGAAAACTTATATTGACCAGAAACAAAGGTTTATTCGGAAATTACAAGAATGAATGGGGGTACGAATACGTTTTTCAAAGTCCGAGATGGATTTATACCAGCAACGAAGACTTTAACAATGGTTATGCTATCAGAAGAGATATTGAGTTTTTTAATATGGAGTTATATAGGGAAATGCTATTGGAGTACTTTTCATATGCTCAAAGAAACAAGGTTACATTTAAAGAGGATTATATGGGAACGGAAATTGTTGTTAAACTGCCTGAAGATAAGGTTGACAGTTTGAGAATATATGACATTTATGATGGCAAAGGAAATGCTGTTGATGAAAAATTTAAAAAAGATATATCCATTCGTTCAGGAAACTTTGCAGAAATAACTTTAGAATCGTATAAACTTTTTAATCAGATTGTTGTAGCAACCGGATCAGAATTTGTTGAAAATGAAATAGGTTATGAAGGAAGTCAATGGATAGTCAATATGCAGGATGTGTATCCTGATGTATTCGTATCACCTTATACTAACTTCCCTGATATAGTAAAAGATTACTGGTGCCTAAAAGAAATAAAGGCAATGAAATCCGAAGGAGTTATCTTGGGATACCCTGACGGTAAATTTTATCCTGACAGGACAATAACAAGAGCGGAATATATTAAGATGGTTTTGCAAGTCTTTGGTGTTTACCAGAATCAGGCAGATTCTTACAAATCAAAGCAATATTTTGAGAAATACAAGGATCTGAAAGGTCATTGGGCGGCAGGATCCTGTGCACTTGTTCTTGCAGAAGGATGGTATAAACCTTCAAATGAGTTTTTGTTTGAGCCAAACAAACCAATTACAAGAGAAGAGTGTGCAGGTGTTTTGTGGAAGGCAATAAGCTCAAGCAGGACAAAGAATGTCAAGGCGCTGATTAAAAACGATACTTCGAATACACGGTACAATGATAATGGCAGAATAAGTGAAGAGTATATTTCTGCTGTTGCCCACCTTGACATCAATAAAATAATGACAGGTTATACAAACAATATGTTCTTACCGGAGCATAATATGACAAGAGCAGAAGTGTGCAAAGTTCTTGTGAATGCACGAATCAAATAGAGGGGGGATTATGGTGAAGATAAGAAAGTTAAATTTATTTATTATTTTAATATTAGCTATTACATTTTCAATAAATACATACATCTTTGCAGAAGGCAATAACCAGACAGAAACTGTGGAATACGCCGGAAACGAAGATATAAACAGGGTTCTCCTTATCGAGGAGAACTATCCCTGGAAATCGGATGCCAATACAACTGTGCTTAATAAGCTTGGTATGAGTGTTACAATTATAAATATGCTGGAATTTGCAAATATTGATCTGACATCATATTATGTAGTGATTGTAGCTAATGACCAGAATTTATCATTTTATAATGATTATAATACAGTAAAAGAAAAACTGACCGAATATGTTGAAAAAGGTGGAATTCTTTTGATGGGAGCCTGTGACAGCGGCTGGGCAAGTGGTGTAATATCATCAGGTCTTCCCGGAGAAGTTCAGATAGCGCCTGTTTCATACGATAATAACAACCATATCGCGGACAGTTCTCATCCTATAGTAACCGGAGAATTAACAGACAAGGTTGTCTTGACGGATAGAGACCTATATTCCAATTATTGCAGTCACAGAGAATTTGTTGAATCGTCACTTCCCCAAGGAAGTAAGGTCATTCTGCGCAGCAATAAAACCAAAAATCCTACGCTGGTTGAATATCCCTGCGGATTAGGCAGAGTTATTGCATCGGGTCTGACTTGGGAGCATAATTATGTCCAGCATACTGGTAATGATTCCTATGGAACATTTGCGCTCAAATCAATGGACGATTATTTTGCCTACGGTATTTCTTTAATCAATACTTCAATAGGATATGAGTTCAGAAGAGCAATAGGTGTTGAATACGAACAGACCAGTAAGCCGGCTGAAGGAATAGAATTTCCGATGATTAGCGGGGTTTCTGCTGAATTTGATACCGAAAAAAACTATTATATACTGTCCATAACCGATTATACAGTTGATAAAGATGCTTCGCCTTTCTTTTTCTGGAAGACAGACGATGGATACTTTATTGATGCAAGTAAAGACTATAAAACCGTAAAGTTCATTCCCGACCCAGGAATGAAAGACAATACTGTGCAAGTCAAAGCATTTGTTGGAGATAATATGGGGTACACTGCCGAATACATAGTAGAAGTTGAAGGTAAAAGACCTTTTTTTGAAGATGGAATGAATGTAGAGATTATCAGCAATTTCAACAATGTGAAGGCTGAGGAAATATACAAAATTGAATACAAAGCATTTCATAAAGATGGGGATAAGATTATACCGGGAACTTCAGTGGACATTTTTTATACATTGGGTGGAGAAAAGTGGATACAGATAGCTGACGGAATACTGGACAAAAACAGCTTTGAATGGAAGGTTCCAGCTATAAAATCCGATTTTGCAAAAATAAAAATTGTAGCCCAAAACGGCATTAAAACAAAGTTTGTTGAAAGTCAGGGCTATAAGATTTCACCTTCATATTATGTTACAGGAAGGGTGCTTGACTTAAATGACGTAGGAGTAGAAGGAGTGAAGGTTGAGTGTGCCGGAATGGAAACCATTACAGACAACTCCGGGTATTTTATAATCCGTGGACTTGACAGAGGTGAATATGTTATTTCTGTTTCGGGTGAAGATGTGTCGTTTGTGAAGAAAGAGGCTGCAGTATATCTTGATGGAAACAATTATTATGCAGAAAAGATATTCAGGGTCAGAAATTAACTTAGGATAATGTTATAAAAGGATAGTTTTATAAAAAGATGGTGTTATAAAAGCTTGGAGCTGTTAAGAGGCAGTTCCAAGCTTTTAATGTGTAATACCTAAATGTGGTATCAAGTGTTAAAAATTTGCAAATAGAACTTGATTAAACCGTTCCTTGCGACTCTTGTTATTAAAGAAAAGAATTTGTTTGGATAGTTTACCTTCTGGGTAAGCTATTCGTATAACTATAATTTAACTATAATTTAACTATAATTTTGAATAGGAGAGTTTATATGAGTTTTTCAAAATCACTATCTCCCATAAAAATTGGAGCGGTTGAATTAAAAAACCGTTATATTGTTCCAGCTATGGGAGCACACCTAAGCGAATCTAATGGACAAGTTTCCGAACGTACAATTGATTACTACGTAGCTAGAGCCAAAGGGGGCTATGGTTTAATTATTACAGAGTTTACATGCATCGATACTATTGGCATGGCTATGCCGGGTCAACTTGGTATTTGGGATGATTCTTTTATTCCGGGTCATAAAAAATTAACGGAGGAGATACATAAAAATGATGGGTTGATTTTCTGTCAATTACATCATGCCGGTCGACTATCGTATTCCATGGATACAGGTAATAAACCAGTTGGACCATCTCCAGTGGCAAGTCCCTCGAATAAAGAAATTCCCAGAGAACTAAAGACGGAGGAAGTTTATGAATTGATTGAAAAATTTTCCGATGGAGCTGTTCGTGCTAAAAAAGCAGGCTATGACGGTGTAGAGCTTCATGGTGCACATCAGTACATTATAGCACAATTTATGTCCTCTTATTCAAACAAACGTTTAGATGAATTCGGTGGACATTTTCAAAATTGCATGAGGTTTCCAATAGAAATTATAAAGAAGATCAAGGAAAAATGCGGCGAAGATTTTCCTGTTAGCATTCGAATCAGTGCAGAGGAATCGGAACACGACAGCTGGGGAATAAGGCAAGCCAGAATGGCAGCCAAAGCATTAGAAGAAGCTGGGGCAGATGTGATTAGCATCTCCATCGGTGGTGCGTATGGAACAAGCTATAAAACATTAGCTCCTCAAGCGATACCTACTGGATTTAATGCTGTGAATTCGGCGTTTATTAAAGAAATGTTGAAAATTCCGGTGATTGTCACAGGAAGAATTGTAGACCCTTATATTGCTGAGGATATAATTGTTTCAGGTTCAGCAGATATTGTGTCTTTAGGAAGACCTTCTTTAGCTGATCCTGAGTTCCCAAACAAAGTGAAAGAGAATCGGATTGACGAAATTATTCCTTGTGTAGCCTGCCTCCAAAGATGTGCAGGAACAGGTGGACGTGATGAATGGGATACTGGGGTTTCCTGCACGTATAATCCGTTCACGGGAAAAGAGGGAATTCTAAAATTTGTTTCTCCAGATAAGCCAAAACAAATTGCCATTATCGGTGCAGGACCTGCAGGACTTGAAACTGCATGGGTAGCTGCGAAACGTGGTCATTTGGTCACGGTATTTGATAAAGCTGACCGTCCTGGCGGACAAATTGCAGTAGGAGCAAGACCGCCCTATAAACAAGAACTTCTGAAAGCTGTCCAAACGTATATGACATTAGGGAAAAAGTATGGTGTTACTTATAAATTTTGTATAGAAGTAACTCCGGAAGCCGTTGCAGATTTTGATGAAATTGTCTTGGCTACAGGTGGTGTGCCAATCAGACCAGCATTTGAAGGTTTAGATGAAGCAGGTGTCGTGCAGGCTGTTGATATACTTGAAGGAAATGAATTAGCAGGTGATAAAGTAATAATTATTGGCGGAGGTCAGGTTGGTGTGGAGACAGGGGAAATGCTTGCCAATCAAAACCGCCAAGTGACCATTGTAGAAATGAAAGATGGAATTGCAAAAGAAGAACATCCTGATATTCGCTATTTAGTTCATCAACGATTAAACAAATATGGTGTTAATATCTTAACAAATACAAAAGTAAAAGGCCTTTCTAAAGGAAGTGTTACAGTAGAAAAAGATGGTACTGAGCAAACTTTAAGTGGATTTGATTCTATTATTTTAGCTACTGGTACAAAATCTTATAATCCTTTAGAAGAGCCAATGAAGAAAAGTGGCAAGAAAATACACATCATCGGAGATGCAAAAAAAGCCGGTAATATCACCGATGCTATTTACGAAGCAGCTAAGCTTGGTGTTAGTATATGAGGCAATGTATATATTTTGTTTCCATTTATATTCGGCCTTGAAATAAGCAAATAAATTCTAATCATATTAATATTTAATATGAAAGCATTAAAAGCAATAGCATTATAAAAGATCTCGACTTAAGTCGGGATTTTTTATTGAAATTTCCAATTTTATAATATATACTATAAACAACAAAGAATCAACAGAGAATCAACAGAGAATCAACAGAGAATCAAAAAAGAAACAACAAAAGTCGTGTTTGAAATTTTTACTGTAATTTATAAAATTTATATAAATTGTAGGGGGAAGTTGTATGAGCAAAATAATGGTTTCATTTAATTCTCTATGGAATGCACACCCCGGAAAAGGCGGAAATTCTAGGTTTTTACAGAATATATTCCCGGATAAAACCAAAGAGCAGCTTGAAAGATTATATCCGAATACGTGTTGCCTTAAATTGAGTTATGCATTAAACATTGCGGGCGTAAGGATTACAAAGGAGGAAAGCGTAGCTCAGGTCAAAGGTGTTATAAGAGAAGAAGAACGTTTTTTTGTTGTTAATTGTATAAGTATGGACAAATATCTTAATAAAAAAGGATACAAACCCCGGGTGTGGGTTCTGGAGTCTGGTATGCCCCGATATTTAAATAAAGCAGTTAAGGAGCTTGTTGATACAAAAGGAATTATATTTTTTGATTTCAGGGGTTCTCCGGAGCTTAAAAAAGCAAGTGGGGGATTAAGTTATACAGGACATTTTGACCTGTGGAATGGCTCTGATGCAAAAGCAGGCGCGTATTTTGATGATAATTTAACAAAGAGAATACTTTTATGGGAGTGTCATAAAGAATAGCCAAAGTTATTTTTAGCATTCTTAAGTAACAGAATTGATTAATAATAATTTTAAAGGAGGAGCTTATTATGCCTATTAAAGTAACTATTTCAGGAGGTATTGTTCTTGAAAAATCAATAGACTCTATATACTTTAAGGTAGATACCCCAAATGACTCGAATGCAAGAACAACCGATATAGGTAATACTTTAGAGATTTCTGGCAGGATTAGTACAGATGAATCTACAGTACAGATTTATTCGTGGTCATTAATAAAACCTGATAAAAATAATAAGCAAGATGTTTATAGAAATGTTGAAGTAAATATAACCGACCAAAAGAATGAAAGTATAAGAAAAGTAATTTTTCCGGAGGCATTTGTCGTAGATTACTCGGAAAGCTATTCAAATGATTCAGGAGCAGGCATATACAGTGTTTACATAAAACAAAAAAAGGATAACAATAAGAATGTAGAAGCAAGTGGTAGTTGAAAGTAGTTGAGTGAACTCATGCAAAGTAATATAAATTGTAGTTGAAAAGGATTGAAAAAGAAATTCCTTTTTTATAAGATAGAAGTTAGAAATAATGGGTAACATGCAGAAAAAGCATATAGTATAGGCTACAGATGGGATAATTGTTCAGATATCGGTAGTATTAAGACGTAAAATGATCATCTGTGTATTTCTTTGATATATATACAAAAGTAAGGGGGATAAAAATGGATATAATTAACCAGACAAACAGAACTATTCTGTTTGAAGAGATTAATCCTGAAAAGCTTGATCTTATCACACTTGTAGGAGATGTCAGCGGGATTGACAGTCTTGACGATGAAAAGATCAAGGAGATTAATCAACATTTACTTGTAAAAAGTTTTGATGAGTTTTTAGACAGGTTTTCTCCAACGGTTTACTCGTTTTATAATGCAAAGGAAAACGGAGAAGGTGAAGTTGTATATACGCTGAAGAAACCCGAGAGCATTCCGGAGGATTATATAACAGAAGTAAGACTTGATCAAAACAATGATTTTCTAAAGATGTTGTTCACTTTAATAGACACAAAAAGAAGCCAAGGCATAATAAATATTGACTTCAAATTTGACAAGGTTCTTGATATGATTTCTCCCAAAAAAGTTATGGATGATATACGTCAGTCAAGAAAGGAAATTCATTATTTGTTTGAGAAGTATGATGAGCTAGAAGAGGAAGAACCGAAGAAATTGGACATTGGTGATAAACTAAATAGCAAGTTTGAAGAAGCAAGGCAGAACTATAATAATGTAATGGCGATGTTGCCCCTTGCAATAGAAGATATAAAGACCAGACTTTTATTGGGGAGCTCAGACAAGGATGATGATTCTCCAGCTGTACAGGTAGGTATGCTTACCATTGGAGAAAGTGGCGAGCTCAAAATTATTGAAGCTCCAAAGGAAGATAGTACTGCACTGATGCTGGTCGACGAAAGTAAAAGTAACAGCCTTGTAACAATATTTAAAGATGACTACGATGATGTTTCGGATACGCCTTCATCCTATGTAAGAGATTTGGTGGCAAGAACATTTTGCCCATTGCCGGCATTACAGTCAGAAGTGGATGTAGATAAGGAAATTCAGAACTATCATGCCTATCTTGAGTTTTATACCAAGGCAAAAGATGATTTTGTAAAGGCTTCAAAACCTTTGATAGAAAAAATACTGGGAGTAAAGATGTATTTTGACCAGTATAATACCAAAAACCGTGGAATGAGGCCAACCCTTCTTGTTACCAACAACAAGCTTGATATGACTGTGAAGAGCAATAACGTTCCAAGATTGGAAACATTCTTGAATACCGTAAATTCGAAAAATGATTTTAGCAATACAATCTGGTTTGGAATTGTTCCTGCAATTGAAATGGATTCGTTAGGAAAACCGAAGGTTATCAAAAAATTATTCAAGGGCAATGTAGAAGTGAAAAAAGAAGGCAATACCATGGAATCAATGACAGCTCTTCTCCAGCTGATAAAGATGTACAAGATACAGGTATTCTTCAATTACCAGGCAAACGAGGAGACAACGTTCAATAATATGGCTACTGCAGGAGTTGAAAAATACTTAGATAAGTGCCAGATGTTAACACGTCAAGATTATAGTGAGTTTGCAATCCCTTGTCTGCCGAATTTTACAATAATCCCCAAGGACAAGTCAGGGGTAGTAATAGATGTTAAAATGGAGAAGACGGAAAGCGGAGGTGTAAAGCTTTCTGAAGCAAAAGAAAATATATTGAAACTGTGGATTCAAGGAGTGTATGTAGATGCTTCGTATGTGGCTTCAGGAATTGTAGCTGCTTATCAGTGTCCTGAATATCTCAAGGAATCTTTCAGGAATGTAAGCAGGAATTATCCCGGAGTAAGATTCGATATTGAGTCTGGGGATAACAGCCTTAGAATGGTAACCACAATGGCAAAGGAAATAACAGGTTTTACAAATAACATAAAAGATGAAATAAATAGAAAGGGCTTCGGGTTTGTTTTTTCCTCAGAAAATGCACAGCTTGAAGGGAAGGATATTAAGAGGATTACTGTTTATAAAGCGAGAAGTCTTGCACAGACGGATAGCGGTTTTGATTCTATCTACAAGACTCAGGTAAGTACATATATAGAAAGAATGTTAAGATTCCAGACAAACGACTTCAAACAGGATAAAATTATTGAGTTTTTCAGTAACAATCCTAACAGCCAGAAGCGGAAATGGCAAAATGACAACGGTTTTATAAATTCAATAATCATGGATGGAGATGGATTGGATTACTCAATAGACGAATTAAGCAATCTGTGTCTTATAGATCTTGCTTTTAATGGAAACGTAAAGAACCTTGAAGTGAATATTACTAAGAGCACAGGAGCAGCAACAGGTGCGAATTAGTTTTAAGGGAATACGAATTAATTCTCAGGTATTAATACTATTAAGGTATTAGTATAAATAATCTAATATTATACGTTAAAGGGAGGTTTTATTATGGCTTTTAAAGTTAAAGTAACATCAGCATCAAAGGGTGGAGACGGAGTTTCATTTGAACTAAGTGATAAGGTAGTTACATCGGTTCGATACAAAACAGATACTCCTGACGATGAAAACTCAAGATCTAATGATGTTAATGCCTCGTTGGTGATAACAGGGAGATTGCTTCAAGATCAGGACGAAGAGACAAAGAAGATGGCAATGTGGACGCTCAAGAAAGACTTACCATATAAGAATGTTGTTGCACAACATATTGCATCTAAGGTTGTAATGAGGGAATATACATTTACTCAGGCTTTTGTAGTTGATTATGTTGAAGAATTTTCTGAAAATGAAGGGAATGGAAAGTTCACACTTGTTCTCAAGCAGGAAAAGAGCTATATTGATCAGGTTAAAATTGAGGGCGGCTACGGAGCATAAGAAATGGGTGAGTTAAACTTCCCTAAAGAGATAAAAGTATAAAGTTATAGCTTAGTATAGTGTTTCTCAAATATTTATTCAATGAAAATCCTGCGAACTTGTTGAATCATCAAGATTCTCGGATTTTTTGTTGCATAGGTAATTTGAGAACACACTACTAGTAATTAAACTATTTATATCGGTTTAAAAGGTTGCTGGTTACCTTTTAAACCGGTATATAATCTTAATGCCTTAAAATGAAAAGTGCTTTTGACCATATGTGAAAGGTATTACTTTCAAGTTTAATTTTGAAGGGACTAAAATATGAAGAATTATTATGAAATACTTGGTATAAAAAAGGATGCTTCTCAGGAGGAAATAAAAAAAGCTTACAGAAAGCTTGCAAGACAGTACCATCCCGATGTTAATCCGGGAAACAAGCAGGCTGAAGAAAGATTTAAGGAAATAAATGAAGCTTAT